>SDBT01000112.1_pt1 | contig 102139 bp, 82 predicted proteins | sample 2277101 | NCBI WGS metagenome assembly SDBT01 (sample SAMN10404973, study PRJNA504765) | marine sediment metagenome | isolation source: marine sediment core GS10_PC15, 103 cmbsf | place: Arctic Ocean: Southern Knipovich Ridge | collected 2010
GATGACTTGGAAGCTGCTGTAGATGAGGCTTGGTTATGGATATCAAATCGACAAGATGAACTTTCAAATTTATGTTTATTCCCCTGGATAGAATCAGCTCTAATTAACTGGAATTGATATTACTCATAAGTTAATGGGACAGTAGTGTAAAAATATCATAAGCCAGCGACATCTGCACAGCCAAGTTTTGCGTTACAGGATATCCTATCAGTCACCATTTATTGTATAATCTTCACCTGCCCCCACGAGAACATGCTCTTCATCATGACTATAGTCATAATCTTCCAATACTTCTGATTCGCTCATTCGACTTGCCGAGACAAGGTTTTTTCCTTTTACGTACGCCAGATGCGCTAGTATCCATCCCACCATAATGGGATGAACGACAAGCCGCTTACGCGGTGGATCACCTATTATACCTCCACTTGCCACGTATGAGACCATAAGATATAGGTATAAGTGCCACGTCATATTCTTTCGCAAATGTCGTACCACAGCGTATATTGTATAAGGAAACAGCGCCCAATAGATCCAGTAAAAGAAAGCAAGATAGCGTTCAAGTTCAGGATTCCATGGAAGTGGGCTTAAAAATGCCTGACCTAATCCATACACAGTAAACAAAGTTAATTTCCTAATCCGTCCGGAACCTATGGCCACTATATTTCCAAAAAAGCCACTTTGGAGTCCGGCTAATCCAATGACCGTCAAGGCCAGCAACAGTGATATTCTTGCTTTTATTCCCATTTTGCTTGCCGTTACAAGGTGCATTGTAACCGCAACCATCACTATGGCAGTACTATAGATCCTGACTGTTGAGATCGCATAAAGAAGAAACAAAACCGCGGCCCAGGAGCAAATTAGTTGACGGCGACTCATTGGATACAGCCTTCTTTCTCGAGGGCGCAGCAGCGTGTCTAACAGCGCCATAAGAAACATAAACAAAGCCAATAGCAATCCATCTTTCAGATTTCGGAAATTATAGAGGACCGCAGGCGTAAATATGACACCGAGGAATACAAATCCCCACATAGCAAGTCGATCGCCATAATCCGTACGCCAGACGCGCGCGAGAAAACTCAAGCTGACGAAAAACAACATGGTTTTAAACAGACGAACAGCGAGTATTCCATAAGGTGTGAGAGTCCACAACAGAGCCAGCACATAAGGGTATCCGATATGTTTTGTCTCGCCGTACCTGGCCGCCAGGCTGGCCTTCACGTCTCTTATACTGACACCAAAGGGTAGCCGGTCAGCAAAGTACATCGTGGACCAGTAATACTTCTGCGTGTCAACCTTAGCATCCATAATGATTGGGAAATCCGTTGTTTCAACAACATGCCAGTGCCATGCAAGCATCACTATCACGTGCCCTGCAACCATTGCCATAACAAGCATCTTCTGCGAACCATTGAACGGCCGCAGTATTCTGTATGGAATCACAAATGACAGGATAATTAGTAGCATCAAAGCAAGCATATATCAACTCCAATATCCAAGACAACACCCGAGCCGCAGTTCGCTGGAATGATTATTGTTATAATCAACGTTTTTCGCCACCTAAGACTCTGACTTTAAGGGGTAGCTTTTCATCGCGTATACCTGTGTTCACCTTTACACCATGAGGATTGAAAACGTTGATATCACCTACCACATTATACACACCTTTGCTAACTACAGCGTCAGTAATTTTCAAGAAAGGACGCTTAATGTTATCATAAACGTAACAGTTGACAAACTCGATACCCCCTGTTTGACTCACAACCTCTTTCCTTCTCAAAACAAGTTTAATAGGATACGCATTTGCCCTCTTTGCGACGTTTTGAAACTTGCAACCATTAAACCGCAGCTTTGTTGGGCAATCTTTTTCCCAAAGAACACGAGCACCGTCATAAGTTATATTTTCACTAATGCAGTTTTTGAACTCAATCAGTCCCTTCGGTCCGGTTTTGCCTTTGGCATACACATCAAAGCCCGCTGATACACAGTTTCTGGCATAGCAATTGACAAAAAGAACGGAAACTTCGCGTGAGCCCGCCCTAAGATTGCTTATGCTTACTATGAAACCCCCACCGTTATTTCCTTCGGCGACGCAATTACTTATCACAACATCAACCAGCATATGCGCCGGACGGCTCGGCTCCAGATCTATCCCTGCTGATGGCAAAGCTCCCCGGGTAGTGCTCAACACACAGTTTTCGACCAACATCTTATTCACAGAAACCACACTTATTCCCTGACGATAATTGCAGTAGCAGGTACAGTCCCTGATCAATACATTCTTGCAAGGTTGAACCAGCTTGTCTTTCGTCGCTCCTACGAAAATGCCGTCACCTCCCGAATACTCTAACCGCAGACCGAGAACATTGACATTGCTGCACCCACGAAACTCAAGAATATGACGTTGTCCGGATTTTGTATATGCAGAGCTTTTGTAGTCCTTCCTTCGCATCCGCAATGTTGCGCCATAACCCCGGAGAGTTATATTGCTCGCACCGGACACGGAAAATAGACAATCGAACTTGCCTTTAAATTCGCCCTTCTTTGCCATCACCACCACTCCGGGCTCGAAGAATATCTCTTGATTGCTGACTAACTTTATTGGTCGAACAATCCATTCCTTACCCACATAAGGTATGATGACTTTGGCGGCTCCGGAGTTTATTGCCTCCTGGATTGCGTCAGTCGAATCGTTTTCGTCAAACCCCCACCAGGCCGCGTTGGCTACTGTTTCTTTTCCTGAAAGAACTGCTTGTACTGCATCCGGATTCTTAAAATTTACCGAGGAAATTACAGCTTCGGTTCCAGATGCATTTTTACAAATAGCTAACACTGCAGCTATTGCAAAAATGCTTACTATTAAAACACCTCTTGAATTTCCCTTAGAAACACTCAAGCCATCATGGTTTTCACGGCCTGTAAAACCTCGATAGATCAGATCCCGGCAATTTTCAGCTTGACTACTTGTCATTTCAAATCTCTCCAGCATAAAGAGACTCTAATTGTTTGACGGTTCTTTCTATCGAAAACTTATTTATCACATATTCTCGACCTTCGCGTCCAAGCTCACTCCGCAATCGCGGATCTTCCAGGAGCAGTTTAACCTTTTCTGCTATGCCTTTTGAATCACGTGGTTTACAGCAGAATTTGTGCATCACAGGACACAAAGCTTCACGGATACTCGGCAAATCACTAGCCACCACTGGGAGACCACTCAACTGGGCTTCAGCTGCAGCGATGCCAAAACCTTCATTAAACGAAGGCATTACAAACACGTCCATTGCCGCCAACATTCGTGGTACATCTTTACGCACACCGGTAAAAACGAACCTGCTGCTCAGATTTCGTCTTCTTACTTCCGACTCAATTTGCGGGCGCAAAACGCCGTCGCCTACCAGCAAAAAATATACTTGCTGAAATTGCTTTGAAACAGTTTCAGCCATTTCTACGAAGGTCTGATGGTTTTTCACTTGTCTAATGCTACCTACGTGGCCAACAACAAGACAATCGGTTGGCAAACCCAATTCTCTGCGCACCTCATTAGGATCCACAGACTTGGAAAACTGCTCAAGGTCAACGCCGTTGTAGCAGACCATATACTGTTCAGGGCGTTGTCTCCAATGTGGGTAATGAGCATCCAAAACGGCCCGCGAAACACCATAGATTCTGGTAGCCCATCGGCGTGTCATCCACTGAAGAGTACGAACTGCAAGGCTGTTAATGACACCCGGATTACTCCAAGGCGTTTCAGTGTGGTCGTAGGAGGCGATTCGCACCGGAACTCGAGCAAGTTTGGCCGCCAGTATGGCGGCTCCACTCACTTCAGCCAATCGACAATGCACGACGTCATATTGTTCCCGGACAAGCAGCCTAAGCAGTCGCCAGATGAAAGGAATTACATACCTGGACCACCGGCAAAGTATAAGTCGCGTTGAAGTCGCCAGATACTGACCCTGTAAAGGACCTGTGGTGTCTCCAGCGCAAGCAACATCAACTTCAAATGCATCCCGATCATACCTTTGCAGATAAAATAGGAGTTGGTTTTCAATGCCGCCCATCACTGGTTTCCCAAAAATCTGGAGAACACGCAATCTTTTTGCATTGGAGATTTCGAAATGGACAGCCACTCAAACCTTTTCCTTGATACCGACCTGTTGACATATATAGCTCGGAAGCCTTTTGAACTCACTTATGTGTCCCGCCACATTTGTGTCTTGGTGGAGATTGTGGGCTTTGATCTTCTCAAGAGCATTAATGAGCATTTCAACATCGAAAGTTTTATAGTCAAAACAGAATTCCTTCAAATCGATCATCTCGTAAAACCCGGCTACTTTCTTATCCCAATCTATACCAATAATAGGAATATCGTAGCTTTTCGCAATTACACTAGAGTGCAACCTGCTGCCTATAATCACATCACACTGGGAAACTACATGACATAACTCTTCGAGACTCTCCATTTTCCTACATACTCTGACATCTATATTACTTAATCTTGCCTTCACCTGAGAGTATAGGAATTTGCCGGCACGCGTATCCACAGACCCACCAGTATTGAACAGTATTACCTGTTTAAAATCCAATTGGGGCGTCTGGGCAACTCTAATGACTAAATTCTTCATAACCTCAATATATCTGTGATAATCCCATCTTGTAATCTGAGGTTGGCGAACATAGGACAAAGCATTTATGCCAAGGTTCCCCGTGAACGGCTTTCTTTCAATCTTAATTACGTCTTTAGTACATATCGCCGAGTCAATAAAAACTCTATATTGGCTCACGCCAAACTCCTTCAAACGTGCCCCCGACACCGGATCACGTACAATTATGAAGGAACTTCCCCTCAGAAATTCCTTCAGCCATCGTGCACCGTTAAAACTGAAGCTTTCTCCAACACTACAGCCGATGCAACCATACGGTACGCCAAACTTTTTCGCCAATCTCGACGCATACAATAAAGCAAGTGGAAAACTCCAGAAGTTGTCCGTAAGAAGTGCTCCCCCTCCGAAAACGACTACATCACTGTTTCTGATTAACCGTGTCCATTCTTCCTCATGTTTCAGGAAGTTGCGGCTCTTCGAATACAATACGCGCACCTTGCATATAATATTCGGCTGTAAAAACTTCAGTATGGACTTAAGAGAAATCTCATTATCCTTTACACTATTCGAAAGCAGTTCTTCTCCGGCCAGGTAAAAACTATCCGGCGAGACCTCCGGTGCCTGGCCTTCTGTGCCGCAATACTTGGTCATTCTGGTCAGGTCCAACCCATTGACTTCATACCCCTCTGATCTGAATAGATCCTCCAGAGTGAGATATATAGCCTTGTCCCCAAGATTGTCGCTATTTATCTCACCAATTATCAATATCTTCACCACAGCCCCTATACTTCAAAAACTGACAGCAAATAGATTCGATTTTGCAATTAGCATGGGCAAGCAAATCTGTCGCGTAATTATCCTTGTTGTCAGGTAAGGACTCACAATAAGTAGGAGATCAGATTTCTTGATGGAAGATACGTCTCTTAAGCCGTACGATATTGTTATTGAGATGTTTCTTGTCGAATCTCTTTAGTCTTTGTGCCAAATTCCCTCCCAAGCGATAGACTGGATGTTTTGCAAGCAGGTACTTGATAGTCCGGGCTAAGTCGTGTCGACCACATTGTCGTAGTGGCTCGATTAACTCCCGATAACACGAGGCCTGATACCCACTCTTAATGGATATACTGGACAAAAGTTTTGTAGAAATATCGTTTGCTGGAAAAGCGTTGCTTCTGTCGAGCGCCCCTATCGACAAAAGTGCAGTCATAGTCCGAATGCATTTCTCACATTTCCCACAATTCAAACTTGACGTGCCTTCCTCACTTTTTGTACACACCCGAATATTTTGAAGAGCTACATCCCAATTGGCTATTAGTCGGGTCTTTTCCAACCGTGAAAATGCAATGCCATCATGCTCAATCCTTAGGTCGTAGCTGCTATATTGTGGATCTAAAAGGGGATGAGAGCCCCACGGGGCTAAATTCGGTATGTCGTAGGTTGAAGCTACGTAGACCAAATTGAATCCGGAAGCCACCGCATGGGCCACTGCAGCAAGAGCAGCTCCGTGGAACTCGTGAATCCAAAACCCTCCCTCATTGCACAGACTCTTAATATTTGAATACACTGGGATTAGAAGAACATGCGCTTCCTTCGCTATCCTCGAGTGTGCGGACATAGCGAGATCAAAAAAATCGTGTTGAGACCCTCTCTTTGTGTCCCCCCCAATATCAAACCCATGGACAAGCAAACACTTTTTAACAGATAAGGGATGTTGCTCGGGATACATTTGTTTGTTGAGACGTAGTGCTGCAACAGAGTCTATTCCTCCAGAAAGAAATAGGCCAGCAGTAGCGCTCTTGTTCATTTCCGGTAAATTTGAAGATGGTTTAGCTTCAATTTCAATATACTTGCGTTCCCCGTTGAACCATTTACGTATGAAGCCCATGGCAACCTTGAGACCAGAGAGTAGCTGGGGACAGATTTCTTCGTCTATGACTACCCTCTTCTCTCCATAGCGCATCGCAGGCATTATACACCCCACTAAGAAAGCATGGGGATTACAGAACGTCATGTTGTCGCTAAACCTTTCTTCAGTCTCAAAATAGATCTGTTGGACAGGTCGTTCACAATCCTCCCATTTCACTGTTGCGGTAGCTCGTACTCGATTCCCATGATTTAGTAATCTGAGATCTTCTATTCTCATTCTCACTTTCTCCTTGTTTAGCTCAACATCTGCAATTTCACAGGCTAATATGCAGAAATGCGGGGGCAATCCTGATTTAAAATACAGAATCTCACAAAACGAAAAATCCAGAGGACCACATGTCTACAGAAATCTCGATACAGAAAACCACGCAACGACTACTTGCGCCTTAGAACAAGTGACCATAGGAAAGCCCTATCCTCTTTGCCAACAACTACCACATAGCAAAACGCTCCATAGATCACTGCTACAAGAATTCCTGCAGCCAACAACCGCGGGATCGAGGCCAGGTCGTACATCTGGCTCAGTGAGAATGCGACCCCACCTGCAAGTGTTGCCATTGCCAGTCCTGGAATGACCTCCTTTATGAATATAGTCTTTGGCTTGCCGGTAATCATAGCCGTGTAGATTGGAGCAAAGAATAGATTCTGCGCCACCAAACATAATGACAAAGAGAATGCGACGCTGTAAATTCCCATGCCAGTACAACTCACCAGTAGTATCGAAAGGAGCACATTTGCACACCCGCCAAGAAGCGTAACTACTGCTGGTAATTTCACCTTGTCCAAGCCTCTACGTATTGAGAACGTTGGCATCACTGTAATAGTCACCAGCCAAGGTCCGATCAGCAGCCAAACCAACGGCCATAAGTCAACGAATTCAGTACCAAGCCATCGTCCCAATATCGGTGCCGCTAACCCGCACAGCAGACCAACTGGAAGCCCCATTATGAGGCCCATGAACCTCATTGATCGCCGTATCTGCAGTGCCAGGGTGTCTAACTGGTCATGGGCAATATACTCAAAGGCTACCGGTGTAAAGACATTACTGATCGCCCCACCTAACGCGCCCAGCAATGTCACCCACAGGGCAACTGGGGCATAACGGCCACACTGCTCAGGACCCAGAAAGAGATTTATAATAATGAAACCGACACTAAGATATAATAGTGCACCAACTTGATTAACCGCTATCCACGTGCTCATCGCCCCCATCTTACGAAGCGCTTGCCAACTAAACGCCCTCCAGTTCACTTGTAATTGAGGCGTTAAACGCCTGGCAAGCACAATAGAACAAACGAGAACGAATAGTGCCATACCAATATAGGACAACCCGAAATACTTCAGAGATACCGACAAATACGTAAAGCACACCACGTAAAAAATCACCCGCAATAACCTGCCAACCATTTTTACTGAATTACTTAAGTCAAAGCGATGTCTTACAAATGTACTGACCAAGAATGGACTGGTAACCGCCATAATAAAAGTGGAAAACATCACATAAAAAAACAGCCAACTCGTATCTGTCTCAAAACCCGCCGGCACCTGAAATAGTTTGGAAAAGAAAGCCGAAAGGATAATAACAGGAATAAGCAGTATCCCACACAATATTGCCAAAGCAAACAAGGCACTGTTGAAATACATGTTGGACTGTTCTACTTCGCCTTTGCCCAAATGGATGGCCACAAAACGAGTCACGGCATTTGTGATAGACGCTGTGAGCAAATTGAAGTATGCGATAAATGAAATAACCAGAGGAATCATTCCATACACTTCTATTCCAAAGTGTCGTATCAAATAAGGAGTTTGCCAGATGCCAATTGCGGCACCTACAAACACAGCCAACATATTAGTGCCAATGTTTGCAATTAGCCGTTTCTTCGCTTCTGGAATGGAGCTTTTCATAACTTCACGTAATATTTTCAAGGTTTTTGGTTGGGACTCATCGAAAGCTACTTGTGGAAAATGAGGCAAAAATGAATTTTGGGATACGAAGATTTTTTCAGACTCCGTCCCTGTCGGGTGCGATTAGGCGCTGATTTTGCTCATGTTATCACTGTTATGAAACGCAGATTTCGAGAATTACACCGAGATAATCAGGACCGTATCAAGCAGCCATAAGTCTAAATTATAGCTTTAGTTACGTCTATATCGGCAAATTGTTCGGCCCACTTCACGTCTCGGAGATAATTCGGGCAATCCTCTGGGCCACCTTGCCGTCCCATAATTTTGGAATCCCGCGGCTACTACCTGCGCCCCTATCCCTGATTTGACGATAATTATGCAAAATATCCTCTGTGGTAACATGCACAAGTCGATTTGTTCCCTCCGTAATTGTTACCGGCCGCTCCGTAGTATCACGCAGTGTCATGCACGGCACTTCGAGTATTGTCGTTTCCTCCTGAATACCTCCCGAGTCCGTTAATACAAGTCTTGCGTTGCTCATCAGACACAAAAAGTCCACATACCCGGCCGGCTCAAGCAGAACAAGATTCGGCATCGCCTCCATTCGCCTCTCAAGCTCGCTGCCCTTAATATTATCCCTCGTCCGCGGATGAATCGGGAAAACCAGTTTCATCTCCTTCGCAATCTCTTCAAACGCCGTGATAACCTGCCCAAAGGCGGCCATGTCATCAACATTGCTCGGCCTGTGCAATGTGATCACCGCGTATTCTTTAGACGAAAGCCCCAAACGCTCCAACACATCTGACTTCTCGGCCCTGGCCCTGTGTGCCATCAGCGTATCAATCATAACATTGCCGACAAAATGCACCTTGGCCGCGTCAATCCCCTCATTGGCAAGATTGTCAAGCCCGGACTGCTCGGTTACAAACAGCAAGTCGCTTATTGCATCCGTCAGCACACGATTAATCTCCTCCGGCATCGTCCGGTCGAAGCTTCGCAGACCGGCTTCAACGTGTATGAGTTTAATGCCTAACTTAACCGCTACTAAACCACACGCAATCGTGCTGTTAACATCCCCCACAACCAGGACATAATCAGGACGAAAATCCAACACTACCGGCTCGAAACGCTTCATAATCTGAGCTGTCTGAACCGAATGGCTGGCAGAGCCGACCTCCAGATTTATATCCGGCCGGGGAATATCAAGCTCGTCGAAAAAGAGCTTGCTCATATTCTCATCGTAGTGCTGCCCAGTGTGAACCAGGAGCGTCTCGAATCCCCCCTTTGCCTCAAGCGCCCGCATTACAGGCGCAATCTTCATAAAATTAGGCCTTGCACCACATACGCAAATTACTCGTATCATAACTTAGCCTTCTGTTCTTAAAACTGTTCTTGCCCGGCCCGCATACGAGTAGTCAGTATCCGCCCGGTTGATAATCTGCGAACAACCTGCCCCATGGGCTCTCCTTAAGCCACGTATTCACAGCCTCTCTGCCCCGCGAAGGATACCATATCTTGTCATGAAAAATCGCCGAAGCCAGAATGAAAATGTACACAATGGGTGTATGGAACATCAGCTTCTCAAGCCATCGCATCGGACCAAACCAGAACAATTTACCTACACAAGAAGCTGGGTTATCCCCCGTCTCAAAACCCCAGTTCTCCTTGCTCACATCAACATCACCCGCTATCTCTATCTCGCTGATCCTGCCGATGCCAAGCCCCTGCTCGTGTGCCAGGCGAATAAATCCATGATCCATTGGTTCAAAGCCCATCATTTTTGCACAGACCGCGTCTATTGCCACACAATCAGCCGAAGCCAATAAAACATTCTTGGCCACCGGAATCATTGTTCTCGGCCCTGCGCCGTTACCTGCCGTAGTTCCATCGGTCACCGTAAAAATTCCCCGGTGAATCTCTTTTTGAATCGCAAGCAGATCCACCAGCGCCTCATGAATCCTCGAATGGCAATAATGCCGTTTATTGTCGAGCAACCCGCCAAAGGCATTCTTCATCGAACCGGTAATATTCGTATAGATATGACATTTAATCGTCGGCAGATGCACTACATTCTTGCCGTGAAAGAAATCCGGTATGTAGATACCTTCCCGATAAATCTCATCAAGTACATTCATCTTCGCAGCAGGGGCGTAACGCTGCCACTTCATGTCGGATGCCTTGAAGTTATACTTGATAGGAACTCCGTGGTACTCGCAGACCGGCCTCTGCTTATTCAGAACCTCGCCCACCTTCGCACTGGTCACTACGGTTTCATTTTCCACACAAACCAGATCCGTAAACCCGGCCTCGCGCAAGCCAAGTATCGTGCCCTCCAACTGCCACGGCGTGGTATTAGCGCTGGGATACATCAGATGCCACGACAAGTTATTTTTCAGAATGGTTGGCACGCCTGCTTCGAGAGCCTCGGAAATCCCGGCCAGTTGCATCACCCGCTTAACATCCTGCAGGACCGTCTCGGGTTTAGTCCTTATAACCGCAACTTTGCTCATAGTTTAACCTGTTTAACTAACTGTCAGTAAAGACCTTGTATCCACAACTCGATATTCCTGCTGAAACGGATGAGAACGAGGATGAGCACTATCCAGACTAAAATCGTCAACTGAAAAGGGCGGTCGCGCAGAATGAGTTCGGTAGGCCCGGAATAAGACCCCTTCATCGAGAGCATCGCAAATCTGAAAATGGCGTAAACCGCCACAGGCAACGTATAAATAAAATAGTTAGTCCCGAACTGCGCAACTGTCCGTTCGCTCAATCCATAGAGCAAAAACGCAATTACAGCAATCCCGGCTGACAGCGTAATAAGATGCGTCAACAATTCAGGCGTGTACTCTATCAACGTCGGACGATGATTCCGGGCAAGAGCCGCGTCCCTTATGGTTACAACTTCACTGTATCGCTTGCAAAACCCCATAAAAAGACACAGCGTAAACATGCAGATAAAGAGCCACGGGCTGATTTCAACCTTAATTGCCACCGCGCCGGACGCGGTCCTGAGAACGAAACCAAGTGCGATACAGATAACATCTATCAGTGCCTTCTGTTTCAGATACAATGTGTAAGATAACTGAAGAATAACATACAAAATCAAAATGAGCAGCAGAATAGTCGAAAGACTCTTAGCTAAACAAGCTCCTATTAATAGAAGAATCGCCGCCTCGATAATCGCCGCCCTGGCACTAACCTTGCCGCAAGCCACTGGACGATACTTCTTCTGTGGATGCCGGCGGTCACTCTGACAGTCTTTGACATCGTTTATGATATAGGCAAAGGCAGATACAAAACAGAATGCTACAGCGGCAACACCTGCCTGCGCCCAGGCTCCCATCTGGCTCATGCGCATGCCGAAGACCACCGGCATAAACACCACCACATTCTTTACCCAGTGCCTCGGCCGAGCGAGTTGTATCATGTCCCGTATCACCAATATAGCCCTCGGTTAAAAATATACTGCCTAACTTTCTTCAACAAACGACAAGATTGTTTCCGCCACAACATCCTTCATTTGGTCCGTCAGTTCCGGATAAACCGGTATCGCCATCACTTCTGCGGCCGCCTTCTCGGTTTCCGGAAAATCACCTTCCCTGTATCCCAGGTACTTAAAGCACTCCTGCAAATGCATCGGCACCGGATAATATATCTCGCACCCGATATCGTTTGCCTTCAGATGAGCCACTACTTCATCACGCCTCGGCACACGAATCACATACTGATTATAAATCGTAACACAGTCCGGGCTGATATAAGGTGTCCCCGCGACAGTGCCGGCAAATTTCTTATTGTAATAAGCAGCGTTTTGCCTCCGCTTGGCCGACCACTCATCAAGATGCGGAAGCTTCACCAAAAGCGCCGCCGCCTGTATCGGGTCAAGCCGAAAATTACCGCCCACGCACCTGTGATAGTACTTCGGCTTGCTGCCGTGATTGCGCATAATGAACAGCCGATCATAAAGCTGCTGGTCATTCGTAACTATCATCCCCCCGTCGCCGATACCACCTAAGTTCTTGCTCGGAAAGAAGCTAAAACACCCAACCGTCCCGATGCTGCCCGCCTTTCTGCCCTTGTACGTGCTCGAAATCGCCTGAGCGGCATCCTCAATCACAGCGAGATTGTGCTCGGTGGCAACTGCCATTATCGGGTCCATATCAGCCATCTGGCCGAAAAGATGCACCGGCATGATCGCCTTGGTCCTATCGGTTAGGGCCGCCTTCACACCCGCAGAGGCAATGTTATACGTTTTCGAGTCAATATCTGCAAAGACTATCTTGGCGCCCACCCTTGCGATGCAGCCGACCGTAGAGATAAAGGTAAAAGGTGTAGTAATAATCTCATCGCCCGGCCTGATGTCCAGGCTCATCAGGCTGTTCATTATCGCGTCCGTCCCGCTCGATACACCGACGGCGAATTTGCATTCACAAAGCGCAGCAATTTTGTCCTCAAGCTCGGCCACCTTCGGCCCGCCTATACACCGCTGCGACTCTAACACCTCGGACACCGCAGCTAAGATATCATCCTTAATAGTCGCATATTGCGCCTTCAAATCCAACAAAGGTACCTGCACTTATCACACTCTCTTTCTTTGTTATTGCTTTTAGTTCTTTGAAATAGACTTTAAATATGATTCTTTATTTTCCTCCCACCATTCCAACCACTGATTCTTATTGAGCATATTACCGGTAAGTCTTTGTAAAACATTTAAAATTTGAACAATTAACATCTTATCTTCCTCCTTCGCCAGACACTCAATTATAGTTTTAACGCTCTTGCTTTTTTTCATACTTGATATCATAGTAATTGCGCTGCTTCTCACCTTTTTGTTGGGATCATCCAGGCAACTGACAATATCTCCAAAAGCATCTTCCCCAATCATTTCATAGAGAGCATATACCGATGCTTTACGTATTTCAGGAGATTCGTCTTGGAGACATCGTCGGACTATATTTACAGCAGGATGGTCTATTTTATAAGATTTACTCCATTTCGATAGCTTAACCAAAGCATCCCAGCGCACACCAATATCACTGTCATTCACTCCTTCCATCAATAATTTCATGGCCCTGGGATCCTTAATGGATCCGAGAGCACTGTAGGCTGCCCTACGAAGATCTGGTTGCACACCTGCCAAAACTGAAGAAAGCATTTCAAGGTCAGCTTTAGCAATTGACATAATAGCTTGTGTTTGGACTCCAATATCTTGATCACCCAATAAAATTTTAAGCTTTTCAATTGTTTTGTCATCTTTTGTATCAGCTAAGGCCTGAGCAATCAACTGGCGTACAGAAGGATCTTTGTCGTTTACATATTTGATAAGAACTTTATTGCTTGAAGGATCTTTAATACGACTTAGAGCGGACATGGCTCGAAATCGAACCTTCGAAACAGTTTCTTTTTCAAGAAGATCATCGAAAGCAGAAACAATCCCAGTGCCTTGAAAACCCCTTAGATTATTAATCGCAATACTTCTAATCCTGGGGTCAGGATCATTTAACGCCTCTAAAAATATCTTTAAAAATTCATCGTCAATAAAAACGTCGCCTATCCTGGTTATATCGTCTCGGCAGTTCCCTAAGGCATATAAAGCTGCTTGTCTAACTTCAAAATTTGAATCCTTAAGCAGTGGCGACAAAATCTCTACTGGTTTGGGATATTTATCTCTTGACCCTAAATATTTTAGTCTCTTGCCGATTAAAGATATCGCACTCTTTTTGACCAGTAAATTGTCACTTTTCAGATAAGACAACACCAATCTCGGATCTTTTTTTTCTATCAGACCAAGACCGCTTCCAATTAAAGACCTGTCATTACTAAAACGACCAAAACATTTGTTGATATAATCTGTATCGAGCGAAAAATCTATAAATCTCAAAGATCTCCAGGCTTTATCCCGAATCTCTTCATCCTCATGTTCTAATGCTCGGTAAAAACTATTCGGATCAATTGAAATCAATGCTTCTGCAATTTCCCTATATTTCAATCGGCCATAACTTGCATATCTAAATGACTTTATTAAAGGCTCAATTGCAATTGCATCTTTCTTTTTGCCCAAAACCTTAACAATTTCACCACTAAACTCAGACGGCTTATTGTCTTTTGAATATAATAACTTCAAATAGTCAGGCACTGCAAATGCTTCTAAATTTTCTTCTGACTTTATTATCGCAGCCTTTTGAATAATCGGAGAAGAATCGAACATGGCTTTGCGAATTTGAGACACATGCGTTTCTGCAGAGAAACCTTCTACACAATAGGAACGTACATATTCAGAAGGGTCTGTATCAAAAACTTCCTGAAGTACTTTCTGAGCATCCGGCTGCAAAAAAGAACCTAAACGCAGCACGGCATAACAACGAAACAAATCCCCGGGATCGGTAGATGATCTGTGGACTTGACTCATGTCTCTATGAGAGACCCTGGAAACAGGCTTTGGGTCTTGGATATATAAAGGATTCACAATTTTATCAGAATAATTTTTATAAAAAGTTTTTACGTTTTCGTGTCTTATTACAGCTGTCGAATCAAACTTGCCTATTTCTGAATCGAAGAAAAAGACTCCGGCACTAATCCACACCTCAGCCGTTTGGTGCATCACACCGAGAACTTTTGCAATTTCTTCCGATGAATATATTTTATCGGATTTTTGATAAGGAATTTTTTCAGATAACTTGGGAATTCCCGTCATTGTATCCTTCAGCAACATCTCAGATAAAAAAGCAAACGAAGATTCATCGTGAAAGGGACTCTCAAATGCCTCTTTTGGAGATCTTAACCTTATAAGAGTTCCGTAACGTTGAGACAATGAAGTTGAGTTGTCAAGGATTCCTTTTATAGCTCTAAAAGGGTTTGGGGGTATTATACTTCGAGCGTTTACCCGTAACGCCTGATTTATTGGTACTATCATCAATTCTTCGAAATGTTTGCACTTATCGGGTTCTTCTATTCTTTCTAAAATTGCTTGTGCAAGAATGCGAGTCTTCCATTCAGGACTTTGGACCTTTTCTTCCAAAAAAGATTTGTTAGAAGTTTTTGAAACTATTTTGTTTCTAATATGTAAATAAGCTTGTCCCTTTTCCTGTAATGCCTGATCAAATAGCTCACCAGCGGTTGGCTCTATAGATGCACTAACCCAAGAAACCAGGCAACACAGCAAGATTGGAATCAAATTCTTAAAATACATCTTAATTATTATTCTCAATTATTAGTTTTCAGTACGACTTAAGACCAACCACTTTCTCATCAGCCAAAGCAGCATTCTCATCTGGTTCAGGGAAGCGGATACCGTGTCTACCCAGCCACGTTTACTTTCTGCCTTAGGATACAGTTCCGGTATTTCTTGGCATCGGCCATCAAAATTTCTGTGGATTGACCACTTCGCCCTTATGTTCCAGCGATTTTTGACCGGCCTCTAATATCCGCACAACCTGCAATCCACTGGCGCCGTCACTGCGAACAGGCTTATCGTCAAGCACACAGTCAATAAAATGTCGGCACTCAAGAGCCAACGGCTCACCGCCGGGTATTCTCGGCATCACGATATCACCGAACCTGAGCGAAATAATCTCAGCGTAAGTATTGGCATCCAAACCTTTCGCCGCACCTTTGTCATATATCCGAATCTTCTCCGTCGCCTCCATATCATCAAAAGTCACCATCTTTTCAGACCCAACAACCGTCATCTTGCGTATCTTGTGCGGATCCAGCCAGCTACAGTGAACATGCGCCACCTTGCCATCGGCGAATGTAATCGTGGCAAATACCACGTCCTCAATCTTTTCCTGCAGGTAGCATTGTCCGTGCGCCGCCACAGACATCGGCTCGGAATCAAAAAGGTAGCAGATAACAGAGATATCATGCGGAGCCAACGACCACCACGCATTCTCCGTCTGCCGAACGATACCAAGGTTGACCCGCTGAGTGTACATGTAATAAGGCTCACCTATCCGCCCGGCGTTAATCAAATCTTTCACGTAATTCACGCCCGGATGATACACCAACAGATGCCCCACCATCAGTTTGAGTTGCTTTTGATTAGCCAGGTCAATCAGAACCTCAGAATCGCAGGCTTTAAGCGTCAGGGGCTTCTCGACATAAGCGCACTTACCCGCCTCAAGGGTCTTTCTTGCCACCTCAAAATGACTTTCGGCCTCAGTCGCAACTACTACTGCATCAACGTCACTATCGCCGAGCACTTCATCTAAATTAGTGGTCGTTTCGATAAAGGGGAAATTCTTCTTTTGCCGCAAAAGCAGTTCCTCATTAAAGTCACATACATACTTTAACCTGCATCTGGGGGCCGTTGCGAAATTGCGAACCAAGTTCTTACCCCAATAACCCGCTCCAACAACCGCAACATTCAAACAAGCCTTGTTCATGCTCCTGTCTCCTGCCTTCTCTTCTTAACGTACCATTCGATTGTTCTTTTTAACCCTTCATCAAAATCCATCTTGGCCTCAAAGCCGAATTCGGCCTTCGCACGTGAAACATCAAGCCATCGCCTCGGCTGACCGTCCGGCCTGGAGCTGTCCCACCGAATCTTGCCGCCGAAGCCCGTAAACTTTGCGACTCTTTCAGCTAAGTCCTTTATCGTTATCTCGAACCCCGCCCCAATATTCACAGCCTCCGGCTTATTATAGACCTCCGTTGCCAGCAAAATGCCCTCCGCCGCATCCGCTACATAAATAAACTCACGCGAAACCTTGCCCGTGCCCCAGCACTCAATATAATCAGCGTCGCTGTCAATAGCGTCAACACATTTCTTTATAAGCGCGGGTATCACGTGGCTACTGGCCGGGTCGAAATTATCACCCGGACCGTACAGATTCACCGGCACCAGGAAGATTGAGTTAAATCCGTACTCGGCCCGATAGGCCTGCGACTGAACAAGCAGCATCTTCTTCGCCAAACCATACGGCGCATTCGTTTCCTCCGGGTACCCATTCCAAATATCGTCTTCCTTAAACGGCACCGGCGTAAACTTCGGATACGCACAAACCGTACCTATCGCCACAAATTTCTCTATCCCGCGAAGCCGGCCCTGTTCGATAAGCTGAACACCCATCATCAAATTCTTATAGAAAAACTCGCCCGGATGCTCGCGATTCGCCCCGATGCCCCCCACAACCGCCGCCAGGTGAATTACTATATCGGGCTCCATATCATCGTACATCCTGGCAATATCGTCCGATTTCACCAGGTCATAGTCTTCTATCTTGGGCACTAAAATATTTTTGCAGCCGCGTTTGCGCAAACCCTCAACGACATAGCCGCCCAAAAAACCGGCGCCACCAGTTACAACAACTCTTCTGTCCTCAAAAAAACCGTCCATTACTAACCCCTCCCGTGATCCTTCAGAATCTTCTCCTCTTCGGCCAACTTCATATCAGCATCAGTCATTATACGTGCAAGCTCCTTAAATGTTACTTTGGGCTCCCATCCCAGAACTTCTTTGGCCTTAGTCGCATCACCAAGCAGAAAATCGACCTCCGTCGGCCGGTAGTACTTTGGATCAATCTCAACATAATCTTTCCAGGCCAGTTCAAGATGCCCGAAAACCTCGTCCAGAAATTCCCTCACCGAATGTGTCTCACCTGTTGCGATCACATAATCGTCGGGCCTGTCATGTTGAAGCATCAGCCACATTGTCCCAACATAATCGCCCGCAAAACCCCAGTCACGTTTGGCATCAAGATTGCCCAAATACAGCTTTTCCTGCAACCCTAATTTAATCCGTGTCGCCGCCCGTGTTATCTTGCGCGTGACAAACGTTTCACCACGCCTGGGCGATTCATGATTAAACAAAATCCCGTTACATGCAAACAGCCCGTAAGCCTCTCGGTAGTTCACCACCTGCCAAAAACTATATACCTTGGCACATCCGTAGGGGCTCCTCGGATAAAACGGCGTCTGTTCCGTCTGCGGCGTTTCAGCAACTTTGCCGTACATCTCGCTGCTCGAGGCCTGGTAAAACCGCGGCGGCTTTTCCATTGTCCGAATCGCCTCAAGCAGCCGAAGCGTCCCGAGCGCATCGACGTCAGCGGTATATATAGGCATGTCAAAACTCACGCGCACATGACTTTGGGCACCAAGGTTATAAACCTCATCCGGCTTAATATCATTGATTACTTTCGCAAGGTCGCTACCGTCCGTGAGATCACCATACACCAACCTTAAATTGACCTTTTCGTGCGGGTCCTTATACAGATGGTCTATTCTGCCCGTATGAAACGATGAACTCCGCCTGATAATACCCCAGACCTCGTAACCCTTTTCAAGCAAAAGCTCCGCAAGATAAGAACCATCCTGCCCCGTGATACCCGTTACCAATGCCTTCTTCATAACATTACCCCGTAATAGCCAAAGGCTTCAAACCTTCCCGCCGTCTAACCGCTCCTCAACCATTCAACAAACTGCTTAAGCCCCACGTCTATCTGCGTTCCGGGCTTATACCCAAGCCGCTCTTTCGCCTTACTCACGTCGGCATACGTCTGCTTCACATCACCGGGCGGCACAGGCAACCGGTTAACCTCGGCTTTTTTTCCAAGCGCCTTTTCAATCTGGCTTATCAAAACATCAAGCCGTACAGGCCTGGACTCGCCGAGATTGTAAATCTCGTATCCTTCGCACCGACCCATCGCACCGACAATCCCATCAATAATATCGTCGATGTAGGTGAAGTCCCGCCGCATCGACCCATCACCAAAAACCGGTATAGGCTCGCCCGCCTCAATCAACTTACAGAACTTGTGAATCGCCAGGTCAGGCCTTTGCCTCGGACCATAAACAGTAAACAGCCTCAGACACACCATGTCGATATCATAAAGATGGCTGTACGTATGGCAGATAAGCTCGCCCGCCTTTTTCGTCGCCGCATAAGGCGATATCGGAAAATCAACATTGTCCGTCTCACTAAACGGCACCTTCTCGTTATTGCCGTACACGCTCGAACTCGACCCGAACACAAATTTCCTAACGCCGAACTCCTTCGCCCCCTCCAGCAGCACCATCGTACCGTTGACATTAACATCCTGATAAGTCAACGGGTCTTTTATCGAGGGCCTCACCCCCGCCTTCGCCGCCAAATGTACAATAATATCAACGTCGCCGCCGGTCAGAACGGACCCTACCGCATCTGCATCGCGAATATCTCCCTCAATTAACTCAAATCTGTCGTTTTCGAGACATCCGGCGATATTGGCCCGCTTAACGGCCGGGTCGTAAAAATCATCGAAGTTATCCAGTCCCACAACCGCCCAGCCGTTATTAATCAGCCGCTCGCACAAGTGCGAGCCAATAAATCCCGCTGCCCCTGTAACTAACGCCTTCAGATCTTATCCTTTCTGACTTCTATGTCATTCTGAGTCCCGGCGCGCCGGGAAAGAATCTCACTCTTTCGTTTGCATGAGATTCTTCACCCCGATACACATCGGGGTTCAGAATGACATACACTTCTGACTTCTGCCCTCCGACCTCAATCACCCCCTGCCGATACTGTAATACTCAATGCCTTGTTTCCGCACGTACTCGGGGTCATACAAATTGCGTCCATCAAAGATTACCGGCCGGCTCAGCTTGCCTGCAATCAGTTCAAAATCCGGCGTTCTGAACTCCTGCCAGTCGGTGAATATTACCAAGGCATCGGCTCCGTCAAGCACATCATAACTATGCTCAGCGACACTAATCCTACCCTCAAGCTCTTGAGCCGCCGCCGCCATTGCCTCCGGGTCATACGCTTTTATCTTCATTCCCGCTTCCAAAAACGTTCTAATACATCGTATCGAAGGCGCCTCGCGAATATCATCCGTCCGGGCCTTGAATGCCAATCCCCACACCGCCAACGTTACATCACTTCTCTTTTGCCCAAAGTAATCCAGTACACGCTGAGCGAATCTATCCTGCTGGGTGTAATTCGCCTGTTGCACTATCTCAGCAATCGTCATCGGACAATCCTCAACCCGGCCCATATGCGCCAGCGCACGAACATCCTTCGGAAAACAACTGCCACCGTAACCGACGCCGGGAAACAGAAACGAGCTGCCAATCCGAGAATCACTCCCTATCCCGGCGCGGACCTTCTCAATATCAGCCCCGAACTTCTCGCACAAGCCGCTCAACTCATTCATGAATGTAATCCGCGCCGCCAACATCACGTTAGCCGCATACTTCGTCATCTCCGCACTGGCCGGATCCATGAATATTATCCTGCTGCTCTTGCGCATAAACGGAGCATATAACTGCTTCATTATCTCCATCACTGCAGGATTCTCCGTTCCAATGATCACCCGGTCGGGCTTCAAAAAATCATCAACCGCTGACCCTTCCTTCAAAAACTCCGGGTTGCTCACATAATCGAAAGGTTGCTCTGTCCCGCTCCTGATAACCTCGCTGACCTTCTCATAAGTCCCCACCGGCACCGTGCTCTTTGTAACGATAATTCTGTACCCATCCATCAGCTTGGCGATTTCCCCTGCCACGCTCAGCACCGCCGATATATCTGCGGAGCCGTCTTCGGCGCTGGGCGTACCCACCGCAAGGAATATCACTAACGAATTATCAATCCCCTCTTTCAAATCCGTGGTGAAGCTCAGCCTGCCCGCCTGTTCGTTCCGCTTGACAACCTCCGCCAGCCCGGGCTCATAAATCGGGATAATACCGTTGTTGAGGCTTTCGATCTTCTTCTTGTCATTATCGACACATATTACATGATTGCCCCCGTCGGCAAGGCATGCCGCCGCAACCAGTCCTACATAGCCTACACCAACAACAGAGACCTTCATTCAACCGTCTCCCTGAAATAGCTAATAATAATCTCTAATGTCCGCTCAAGATTCACTTTCGGCTCATAGCCGATCTGTTTGCGAATCCTTTCCAGGCCGGGCACGCGCCTTGCCATATCGTCGATTTCTTTGCCGTATGCCTGTTCGTATGGAACAAACCGCTTTTCACTTTTGCTACCGGTTTTGGCTATAATCAAATCAGCCAAGCCTTCAATAGTCACCTCCTCATCGGAGCCGATATTATAAACTCTCCCACCTGCATTGTCACTATTTATAAGGCCGATCAGCCCGTCAACCACGTCTCCCACATATGCAAAGCATCGACTCTGCTGCCCGTCGCCGTAAATTAAAACAGGCTCATTCTTCAACGCCCACTGGATGAACCTCGGCACCACCATACCGTATTGTCCCACCTGCCTCGGCCCAATCGTGTTGAAAATCCTCACCACAACAACACCAAGCCCATACTCATCGTGATATGCAAACGCCAAAAATTCATCTATCGCCTTGCTGCACGCATAAGACCACCGCGAAAACCGCGTGCTCCCCAAAACCGTATCGTCATCTTCACAGAAAGGAACCTGCTCGTTCTTGCCGTAAACCTCGCTCGTCGAAGCCAGCAGCACCTTCTTCTTGAATCTGTTGGCAATCTCCAACACCACCTCCGTCCCGTGAATATTCGTTTCGATGGTATGTACCGGCCTATCAACAATAAGCTGCACACCCACCGCCGCTGCCAGGTGAAATATCACATCGCAATCACCTGCGAGGCTTTCCATCACCTTCGCATCACGCACACTCCCCTCTACAAACTTGAAGCGAGAATTATCCGTAATTTCTGCGATATTGCTCAATCTGCCGGTGCTAAGGTCGTCAATGACGACGACATCGCAGCCGCATTCTAACAGCCGCTCACACAAGTGTGAACCAATAAAGCCCGCACCACCTGTTACAAGTGCTTTCAATTTTCACCTTTCCTGATTTGTGACAGCCTAAATATCATCATTCCTGATAAACACAATACGTTCTGTCAGTCTCCCAAACAGTAATCCTCGAAAGCTGGCCGCCGCTAAATTTGCCCACAAGCCGCTTCCATGCAAACGCCGCAATATTTTCCACCGTAGGGTTCTTTTCTCCAAACTCAGCGACATCAGCATTCAGGTTCTTATGATCAACCAGGCTTATGAATTCGGCATCCACAATTCCCTCAAAATCCGCGACGCGAAAACCATCATCACCACCAGGCTTTTTCACTGTCACCTCAACAACATAATTATGCCCGTGTCCAGCCGGGTTGGCGCATTTGCCGAACACCTCAAAATTCTTCTCGTTACTGAACTTGTCGTTCCACAGCGTATGCATCGCGGCAAATTCAAATTTCTCACCAAAATAAAACACTTTACTATCCCCCGATTCAATCGCCACTGTCCTAAACGGATTAAGCTCCAGCCTGAGTTTGGATAGCTTTGCCGAACCGAATCTATCGCTCAGCACGCACCATGCTCGCCTCAGAATTTCACAAATCTCCAACAGCGAGACATGTTCGCCTCTGTCAAAGCTCTTCTTTATATGCTCATCAAAAATCGACACGACAAATCGCCGCACAGACCGATCAATCCGGTTAACATTCACAACAAACCCCGTATCAGGATCAACTCCGCCAATCACCTCCACCCACAGGTTGAGATAGAAGCTTAGCCCCTCACCACATGGCTTTGAAGCGTATGAGTTAAAGCCTGTTGTGCCCACCGGTAAAAACGGATTTACCGAAAACCTCACTGCCCTGACAAGCTTATGCATCCTCTGTTCCTATTCGGTCTTTCTTTTTCAGCGGTCATCTTTTCAGCAGCTTCTTAAGCAACCGCCACGCTCGTCGCGGCGCAATCCGAAACACATATTTCAAATCAAGCAAAATGTTCAATATCGCCCACGGAAGCCGAAAAGCCCGGTACTCCTTCTTAGCATATCCAAACTCCAGTAAATAGCCCCCTGCTATCCGATTGAATCTCTCGTGCAACGCTCTACTCCAGCCGCTCCACCTCATAGAGGGATCAAAATCCTGCGACTTCTCCACCGGCCTCCAGTGGATTTTCTCTTGGCTGCTATCCCGTAGCTCCGAAGACCCTAAAACTGGCAACTTACCCGCGGCATTAAAATCATATTTTCCGGAATCCAACCCAAGAAACTCGAAAATCCTTCTGAGCTGCTGTTCAGTATCACTGTGAAGCTCCTCGTATTTTACTATCACATACTTGTGTTGTGTATTTTTATGGCCGGCATCGAAGTTGAGGATTGTCCGTGCAGCACTTGCCCACGAGCGGAAGGCATCTTCGTAATGCCAGCCAAAGCTCTTTACACCGGATTCGGCAACTGAACGACCATCACGAACAATTATAAGTAAGCAAGCGCCGGGAAAAAATTTGAAGAAATGTTCAAGGTTCTTAATGCTGGGGGTTCTTGTCACGAGCCTCTTTGGGGGCAGGCCGGATGGTTTATCCGGCTCGGATTTAGCAGAATCAATCTGACTTGCAACCACTGCTGGATTCTGCTGCTCAAGAAATGATATCAAACCGTTGCCTATACACCTGCACATCGCATCGGATGAGCAACATTCCTTCCCCTCTACCCAATGCCAACTCCAGTTTTCGGGTACGGAATTAGCATACCTGACTAACAGGTGAGTGTTGGATAGAAGGAAATCTTCATGAATGACGCCACCGGAGTAACAATCGGGGTGCAGACAAAGCAACGCTTTTAGAAAAGTCGTTCCACTTCGCCTCGTTATCCCAAGGATAAAAACAGGCGATGATTCCAAACATCCGATCGATATGGAAGCCGTCTCCTGCATCTTGATCATTCCCTGTCAACATTCATAAGCCGCAGGACTTCGTTTCTGCTTCGCGGGTCCCGAATAAATATCCCGCGAAGCGCACTGGTTACCATCACAGAGCCCGGCTTCTTTATCCCCCGAATCGTCATACAACTGTGCGACGCTTCAATAACCACCGCAACACCCTTTGGCTTCAGATTATCCATCAGAAAATCCGCTATCTGAACGGTCAAACGCTCCTGAACCTGAAGCCTCCGCGCAAAACAATCAACAACTCTGGCTAACTTACTGACACCAAGCACCTGCCCGTCGGGAAGATACGCCACGTGGGCCTTGCCGATAAACGGCATTATATGATGCTCACAAATACTGTAAAAAGGTATATCCCTCAGCAGCACAATCTCGTCATAGTCTTCCCGAAAAACGCTGGTTAAGTGCTCCTTTGGATCATGCCACATCCCCCCTAAAAGCTCGGCATACATATCCGCAACTCGCCCCGGCGTACCACGCAAACCCTCACGCTGCACATCCTCACCAACCGCAAGCAAAATCCGGCGAACAGCATCTTCAATCCCTGCCAAATCCATATTTTGTTTGCCCTTTTCGCTCATACCTAACTCTTTCTTAAGTTTTTGACTCTTAGCTATTTCCCTATATTCATCAAGTATGTCGTCAAAAGTCGCACACCAAAACCCGTCGAACCCACAGCGCCGCCCTTCTTATCGCCTTCAAACATCGCCTCCCTTGGTGCCATATCGATGTGCGCCCACTTCACATCGCCCACGAACTGGCCCAGAAACGCCGCCGCCGTGCACGCCCCGCCCCACTTGCTACCGATATTCTTCAGGTCGGCTATCTTGCTCTTCATCTCCTCGAGATATTCTTCGCCGCTCGGCAGATGCCACACCTTCTCGCCGCTCGCCTCGGACGCTGCCTGCAACTGCTTTATCAGCCCCGCATCATTGCCCATAAGCCCCGCCTTATGCTTGCCCAAGGCGACAATGCAAGCCCCCGTCAGCGTGGCAATATCTACGATAATATCACACCTCTGCTCAACGGCGTAATGCAAAGCGTCGCACAGAAGCATTCTGCCCTCGGCGTCGGTATTTTGCACTTCCACCGTCTTGCCGCTGTAGGTCGTAACGATATCCCCCGGCCGATAGCTCGTTCCGCTCGGCAGATTCTCAGCCGATGGGATAATCCCAAAGACATTCAAGCCAATCTTCAACTCCGCAGCCGCCTTTAGCGCCCCAAGGACCGCCGCTCCCCCCGACACATCCAGCTTCATATCCTGCATACCTGCCGCCGGCTTAATACTTATCCCACCGGAATCAAATGTAATCGCCTTACCTACAAGACCAACCGTTGTCGCTTTCGCTCGTATTTTCCCCGTCGGCGTGTACTTAAGCACAATAAGCCTCGGCTTATTCACCGAGCCAGAGCCAACAGCCAATATACCGCCCATCTTCTTTTGCTTGAGCTGTCTCTCGTCAAACACCGTACAGCTAAGCCCGACCGTTTCTCTCGCGACCTTTTTCGCCGCCGCAGCTAACACAGATGGATTCATTACGTTGCCGGGCCGGTTTGCTATCGTTCTCGAAAACGACTGCGCCCTCCCAATTATACTGCCCGTCCTCACTCCCTTTGCGAGTTGCCCGACCTTAGCCGCGTTGGCATCAGCCACGACAGCGACAAGTTCCTTCAATCTGCCGTCTTCACTATCTGTTACAAACTCATCATACCGATAGCTGCCGAAATGCGCACCTTCAGCTATCGCCCGGCCAAGCCCGGCCGCATCAGGCCGTCTTCCAAATCCATTATGCAGCGCCAAGACAGCCCGCTTTACCTTCAACTCCACCGCCTTACTCGCTGCAAGTGCCGCGGCGTCTCGAATCGTATCACTTGTCGCTTTTTTGCGCTCACCAAGCCCAACTAACAGAACCCGTTGGGCACCTATTTTCCCGTCACCGTATAAAAGCGCACTCGTATCAGCCTTGGCCTTGAAGTCGCCGAGTTTGCGCACCTTCTCTATCGCCCCACCCAGCTTCTTGTCAATTGCCTCGCACAGCTTGTCTTTCTTAACATCCGAAAACACACCAACCGCCAACAAATCCGACTTTGCCGCGACCGGGTCCGCCTTTTGCGTCCTAACCGTTACCGAAATAATTTCTTTAGCCATTTCCTGTCATCCTTCATTACTTTTTGTCCTCTTTGCTTCGCAGCCTCAGATAGCTTTCGATAAAGTCTTCGATTTGGCCGTCCAGCACGGCCTGCACATTACCCACTTGATAATCCGTGCGGTGGTCCTTAATCATCTGGTACGGCTGAAGCACATAGCTTCTTATCTGATTGCCCCACGCAATCTCACCTTTATTGCCGTAAAGCCTGGCGATTTCCGCATCGCGCTTTTGCTTTTCAAGCATATAAAGCCTTGCCCTTAGCACCTTCGTCGCCTCAGCCCTGTTCTTATGCTGGCTCCTGTCGTTCTGGCACTGAACAACAATCCCCGTCGGCAAATGTGTAATTCTTACCGCCGAACTTGTCTTGTTGACGTGCTGTCCCCCCGCCCCGCTCGCCCGATAGAAGTCTGTCCGCAAGTCCTCGTCCCTGAGTTCAATGTCGCCGGTATCGTCGTGCTCGGGTATCACATCTACCGCCGCAAAGCTCGTATGCCGCCGTTTATTCGAATCGAACGGGCTTATCCGCACCAGCCTGTGCACCCCCCTCTCGCACGAAAGCTTGCCGTACGCAAAAGGCCCACTCACCTTCAGTGTCACCGACCGCACTCCCGCTTCTTCGCCCGGCGTAATATCAAGCTGCTCATACCCGTACTTGTTCGCATCAAAATACCGCGTGTACATCCGCAACAGCATATTCGCCCAGTCGCAGCTTTCCGTCCCCCCGGCCCCCGCGTGAATACTGAAGAAACACCCCTTCATATCGTCCGGCCCACCAAGCATACCGGCTATTTCTATCTTGTCGCAATGCTTCACCAAATCGGCCAGCTCATTTTCAATCGAAACCAGAGTCTCAGCGTCATTTTCCTCGGCCGCCAACTCAAACAGCTCCGCCAGGTCCCGACCGGCAACGCTGGTCCCCTCGACCGGCTCGATAATACTCTTTACCGCGCTAAGCTCGGAGACCACACTCTTGGCCTTTTCCGGGTCATCCCAAAAGCCGCCCTGGGCCATCTTCTCTTCGAGCTTTGCGCGCTGGGATTTCTTTGACGGCAAGTCAAAGCCAGTCCCGGATTTGTTCCATCCGGGCCGTCAAATCGCTTATAGCCGCTCTAATTTCTGATATCTCCATATCCGATTCACCTCTCAAACAGGCCAAAACTCAACAAAGTAAGTGGGTGCAAAACATCGCACCCTACGTGGCTTCAATCCCGCTTTATAGCCTAATAGCTGCCATCTTGCAAGGGATGTTTTCACAGAATCCGCCAAAGCCACCCCAGAGAACACAAATCAGGTAGGGTGCGATGAATCGCACCACTTTTCTATCTTCGTCTTGTCGCGGCGTAGTCACACGACGAAGCCGGATTGTCATACCGGCCTTGCCTGTCCGCCATAGCTTTGGCGACGGCGGAAGCCGGTATCCAGTTCTGCTTCACAATCTTTATATGTTGACATTTTATCTGGGGTAGAGTAAATTCTTGGCAAAAAGTGTTGGTTGTTTTGTTAGAAGTTCAATATAGTTATGTTTTATTTGGCTAAAAACTGGAAAGAACGTGGTTTGCAAATCCAAACCGTAAAGGATAAATGCAACCATATCCTTAAGAAGCTTGATTTGCCTAATAATGATGCTCGTGCAGAAGGGATTATTCATGTAAGGCAGTTCTGCAATACCCTTGCTGCTATTCCCATCAAGCTCCAGCAAAATGCCGAAATAAGAAGGAATGTCCCTGTTATTATGCAGCTTTTGGGGCTGCAACATATCGAGCATTTGAAATCTTGTCTGGGCGACCTTAACAAGAACGCAAAGACAAGTTTCATTACAATGACACAATTTGCTTTAGAAAACTGTATCGAACGTGTATTGGATGCCATGCCTGGTGAAAAAGCACAGAGGACCTTTAGCAAAAGTAGTTTGCGTCTTCTTGAAGTGACAAAAGTAGCTAATCATCAATCCAAACATGAAATTCTTATGGTTCCAGCGTGGATTCGAAATAGCCTACATTCTGCTTGTATTCATAGCCGGGCGTCAAAAACGGTAGTAATTGATGGAGAATTCTACAAGTTTGAAAAAGGAAAGAGGATATCTTGCGCATCATGGAGTCACTTGATGCATTGTTTGCTAAATGCTTTGGATATATATGAAGAGATGCTTTGTTCTTCTGTAGTTAATTCAATATCAAAGATATGATAAAAGAAATTGGTCACTATTTTCTAACACAAGAAATTGACTGTGCTCAAGGGTTGAAAGAGTTTTCAGATGAAGAATATTATTTAGCTGAAAACTTCGGAATGAAACGAATATTAGAAGATGAGAAGATGTTCAATGGAATTAGCGCGGTGTTTGCTTCCATTCCATGGGAAACTACAACGATTGGTTCTACTAAAGGGAAAATTTACAAAATTTGTTTGCAACTAAATAGTACAAACAAAAAAAATGCCAAAAAAGTTTTAAATACAGTGGTTAAATTTATTAACAAAGAAATTGGCAGATACAACGAGCATCGTTTTCTTTCTGATAAATATATATGGGATACTACTGAGGGGAATATTATACTTTACAGGATGAGTAAGTTTAATATTCATTCTGTTAATATTTTTTTAACGTCAAATATTATTCGAGAACAAATGTCAAAATTACAAGAAGGCACCTAACAAAGTACTTCACTTAGACGCGGGCTAGCGCCCGCGCCGCTCAGTTCGGCGTTAGATGCTCTTGGAGACAATGTTGGCTCAATAGTAAGACGCCACCTATCAACTGTAACAGGAGGCATCAATGAATATCTTTAAGAAGATGTTTACAGCAAAGGAGGTCAAAAAGGTATTGGCGGCTTTGAACCTCCTAGAATCGCATTTTGATGACTGCATATTTTTGTTTGAAACAGTTAAGCAAAAGGCTGAGCAAATAACACTAAACGACAAGAATCGTGTGATTCATGCTATTAGGGTTTTGAAAGCTACCCCGCAAAATTTGGCGATTGTAAACATCATGGAAGCTGCATATGATTGTTTGCTGTCTGGAGACTATCACATTCGTAGAGGAGCGTTGCTTGATTCAGGTGAGGAAATCAGGAGAATATCCCATATCGCCACGGAGATGCTTATTACAGATGGATACATCAGCCATGAGGAAGCTGATAAATATAGAGCGGATGTATCAGAGGCAATAGCAGGGTCGGGGTAGATCTATTAGATAGAATGGGTTTATCTTTATAAAATATCTAACAAGTCGCTGGAGAGGGACGGCCTAAAGACAGTTACTTAATCGTTGTTGACGTTTTATTTCCGGTAGACTAAACTGTTTGGCGTTTTATGCAGACTCTATAATCATTGTTAGCATGGAGTTAAAGAATGGGTTCATGGAGTATATTAGCAGCATGGTGGGGAGCTCTGATCGCAACGATAGTCCTTCTATTTGATTATTACAAATGGGCTAGATCTGGTCCACGGATTCGATGTGATTCTAAATACGGCTGGAAAATGATGGTGGACGGTGTAGTTGATAGTGATGAATATGTTTTCTTCTCAGTGACAAATACTGGTGACCGTCCTACAACGATTACGAAACAAGCAGTATTGCACTGGCCTAATAGAATCAAAAGACATTTCTGTAAGTCGAAAACACAATTCTGGATTAAGGGCGACCTGCATGGCATGGGTCAAATACCGATGATTATCAAACCTGGTGAAATCTGGAATGGCACCGCCCGGATCAATGATGAAATTCATAAACTGATGAATAAGGATGGTTATCTCTATCTCAGTCTTGAGTTCTCACATCGTCGACGCCCGTATTTATTCAAGGTCACAAAAGGATCAAAGTCATCGTAAAGATAGATGTAGCCGTGTGTGCAACTTATTAGCACACGCGGAATCATTCAATAAAAGAGATTGGACGAGTCCTTCGACTGGCTCAGGATAAATATTGAAGAAGCAACGGGAAAAAATGGAATAATGGCAAAACCAATTCAAAAACAACATATATCTCAATCAACTGAAAACTTAGTAAGCGAACTCAAAAAGGAGTTACGCAGTATAATAAGGCAATGGAACAAATTACACAAACCTTTGAGATGTTCAGAAAAGGTAAATGTTTCAGAAGGTGCTCCATGTTATCGCATAGAAGGGGCACAGTCTTATGAAGAACTTCATGAATTATTGCTACGTTTTGCTGGAAGTGTTTGGCAACTTAAAGACCGTTTGAAATCATGGGTTAAAGCCAAAGGATTGGAGTTGAGAGAAACGGTATCCAATGGGAAACAAGCACGGACGTCCATTGAAAAAATGGTTAAAAAATCTCCCAATCTTTTGTTATGCGCTGATTTATATAACACAAAAAAGCATGGTAAATTGAACTGTCCAAGAACAAATTTTTCGCCAATTCTCAATGGTACATCTTTTGATACAAGTAAATCTGGTGTAATTGGTATTAACTATAATGGGCAAGCAAGCATGACAGGTGATATCGTTGCTACAAATCCTGAACCGGTATCTTACCGGATTGAAATATTATCAGGTGATGGCAAGAATTGTTTTGGTGATGCTGTAGTGGTTATCACAAGGGGGTTTGGTTATTGGATACCAGTTATTCGGCAATTAGGAGTTCTCGGGGATGAGCCTGAATCAAAGTGGATTGCAGATAATCTTTGCCGCATTGAAGAATATATTGGAAATACTAGTCCATTTAAATCCGGCGGGGGATAATTAAAGGTGTCCGGTACATTTTCTCGTTGAATCGCTCCTGCCTCGCCGACTTGTCGCGGCGTAGTCGCATGACGAAGCTGGAGGCCTTTAGTCCCGCCATAGTTATAACGACGGCGGACGGCACGGCGGGTCGGATTCTCTCCAGAATTTCTCAAGCTCAGAATGAGCGCAGCGAAATCTTGAGCTTTGCGAAATCCCGACTCGTCGGGGCCGACACCTCGGGGCCGCACTTAAACCTTTAGTGTGTGACCAAGTTGTAGGGGGGCTGGCTTGCAAAGTTTTTGCCGGCCATTCGTGGAAATGGCCTGTGGTCGAAGGTTCTGGCTTTGGCGGATGTTCACATCCAGCCGAGCCAAACCAAGAGCACTCAAGCCAGCCAACAAATCAGCGAAATCTGCGAAATCTGTGGCTAAAAAAAACTGCGTTAATCCGCGTCTAAAAATCTCTGCGTTCTTCGTGTCCTTCGTGGTAAATTTAGTATCGAGCATCCAGAATCCACCATCTAACGACTAGCGACAAGCGACTATTTTGTGTCTTTCGTAAGTCCTTTATGGTTATATATTTACAAAACAGCCGAAAATAGTTTGAAAATATTCGAAAAAAAGGCTTGACTTATGCAAAAAATCGGGTATAATGACCAGCCATCTGTCAGAAGACAGATGGCAGAAGTCAGAAGACACAGAAGCAAAAGCCACAGCGTGGCAAGCCCACAGGCCCAGCAGGCCCACTCAAATTAACCAGTAACCAGTTACCAATAACCAATATAATGGAGTTTACAATGTCTACCGAAGCCCAAATCATCGCCAACCGGCATAACGCCCAAAAATCCACCGGCCCGCGCTCCCCCGAGGGCAGGTCCATCGTCTCACAAAACGCCCTAAAACACGGCCTCACCGCCGCCCACGACATAATCAGCTCAGAATCCCAGGCCGACTTCGACCTCTATCGCGGACAATTTCTCTCCGAACTGGCTCCTGACAGCCCAATGGAATATATGCTCGCCGAACGCGTTGTCAACCTCTCCTGGCGGCTCAAACGCACTGGAAACATCCAGAACCAGACCATCGATGCCCTGATCGCTCCCGATACCCCCAGCCCACTAACCAAACTCGCCCAATCGCTGCTTTCCAGGGTCCGGGACCAATCGCAGCTCGATCCCTCCGAATCCGATCCCGACCTGACTCTCGGCCGTTTGGCCGTAAAAGACTTCTCAAATACAAGGGTCCTCGAACGACTCTTAATGTATGAACGCCGAATCGAGAACAGCCTGTACAAAACGCTCCTCGAACTTCAAAGACTAACCCTCATCAGAAAGCTGAATCCGGAATATGAAATGCTATTGAAACAATTACGAACTTAATTATGCAAAACAAACCCAATTTGCGAAAAGTAAAAATGAACGTAAGTGCTGTTAAGACAAGGGATTATGAAAATAAACGTCTTTTTAGATGCGCCGAAAACAAACCCAATTCAAACCCAAACAAACCCAATTTCAAACTTGCTGCCGATTACCATGAAGGCTCAGGCGTTATCATCTTTCTTAAGGTAGAGGGTCCGGCTCGGGAAGGCAAACTCAATACCTTCAGTTTCGAAACGCTTCATGATCTCAAAATTGACCCGCTCGTTCACCTCCTGATAAAGCCAGTAATCGGGAGGCTTGACCCAGTAACTCATATAGATATTGAGCGCCCAGTCATTGAAATCGCTGAAATAAACACGCGGCCGCCTCTCAGAGTCCGAATTTGCCTCGGGCACTTTCGAAAGCACTTCCTTTATTATCTCGACCGCACGCTGTGTTTTCTTCGGGCCGGAGTCGTATGTGATGGTGATGTTGGAAGTCCTCCTGATGAAGGGCCTCTGGCCCACGTTTTCGACGGCGGTATTTGCGATTGTGTTGTTGGGTATAGTTACAAGATGACCCTGCAACGTGCGGATTCTGCTGCTGCGAAAGCCAACCTCTTCAACTGAGCCGTAATGACCGTCAATTTTTACAAGTTCGTTGATTTGAAACGGCCGGTCGGCAAAAATCGTTACCGAACCGAAGAAGTTTGCAATCGTATCTTTTGCCGCCAACGCAATCGCAATACCCCCGACACCGGCACTGAGCAGAAGTGTTTTGACTTGGCCTTCACCTAATACAGCCTCAGAGATAAACAAAGCCGCCACAATAGCTATTGTTATCCGCAGGGACTTGCGAACTACGGGCACCAGCATATCGTCCAGCTTGGTCTCTGTTTTGGAAACGAGTTTGTTGAGATAATGCTCGACAACATCCACGAGGCGGTAAAGTGCATAGGCAATGGCGACCGCACCTAACACCTTGGTGAGCGTGCTCCAGCCGGTGGCAATCGATGTTCTGATGCCATCGGCGTCATTGAAGTACAGGCTGGACTTGCAAAGAAAGAATCCGACAGCAAATATCGCTACATACGCTGGTTTTGCCAGGGCTCTCAGCAGTAGGACCAGCGCATTTGTGCCGGTTTTTTGCTCAATGCGTGCGGCGTAGCCGTTAATGATGTATTGCACTACTCGACCGACGGTCAGCGTTGCCAAAATTATGACCAGAACACTTCCAAACCGCCAAGCAGCATTGCCCCTGATGATTTCATAATTGACTATGTCCAGCCAGCCGTTCCCAGCCGCTGCCACAACTTCTAAACCTCTAATCATGTCTTTTGCTCCTAATCGTTTCCCAAAACCGATATTTTACAGCATCGGCGCAAAATTTCCACTAAAACATCAACCGAGCGCAGACATTGTCCACCGGATTTGATTTGTGTACTGGATAGGAGCTGTCGCCTTAACGCGGAAAGCCAAAAGTGCTTCAGCGGTGCGTCATTTTAGTCTTAAGGCAAAGCCGAACCATTTCATCTAATTGTTCCCGCACCTTGTCAACTTGATTGTCCATGATCGCCTGCTCAAGCACCTCAGCTTTCTCAGTATATATCGGAAAACCTGCGAAACTGCCCAGGCCCTTCAAAGCATGGATCTTAAAGGCCAGATCCTGCAGATTCCCTTCATCCAACGCCTCCTGCATTTCCTCCAGTCGCTTCGGCAGGTTATTAACAAACATATCTATCATCTTGTGGTAGCTGGGGTCATCAGCTAAAAACGATGCAATCTCACCCCCTTGTGCGGCAGTCTCAACCTCCCTGATACGATGCATGAATCGCTCAATTTTGTCAAGCAGTACATCTCTTTTCAGCGGCTTGCTTATATACCCGTCGCACCCAGCCTCCAGGCACACCGTCTCATCGCCTCTTGTGTCAACTGCCGTCATAGCTATGACCGGCGTCTCCGAATTCAGACCCTTTGACTTGATGATTCTCGTTGCCTCAAGCCCGTCCATCGCCGGTATCCGAATGTCCATCAAAATGAGGTCGAATCTTTCCTTCTGGGCAATCTTCACAGCCTCTTGGCCGTCGCAGCATAACGTTGTCCTGTACCCGGCTTTTGACAGCAATACCTCGATGAGCATTCTGTATTCTGGTACATCGTCAACAACAAGTATATGCGGCTGGCCACCTGTACTGCTGTCCTTCGCCACCACCGTCTCGGGCGCCTCAACCTCATCACCGCTCGTTCCGCTGGCGACAGCCTGCTCAACCTCTTCATCAGCTCGGGGCGTTTCCACCTCCGCGGCCTTTACAAACTGCTTATTACACCCTTGATAGATGGAGTCCGTGTGAGCCTCAAATCGCGATTTTTTCTTGTCGATTCCGTAGTAGGCTACTGCCGACACTACGAGAAGTAATAGAACCAATACCACTGCGAGGGCCATGTCCAGCCACGCCAGCAAAGACACACAAACAACAGTAACTGCACAGAATGCGATAATGCCAATAAGCTTAAATTGTCTTATTCTCATACTCCAATTCTCTCGCCGGTACCCGTGACCGCACGCCCAGTCAGTCCAAATTCTCAAAGTCAGCAACATCCGCCCGCAGTTTCTTAGCACTCTGCCTGCGCACATTCTGACTCCGAACTACACCAAATCACGTATCGGCCAATACCAATGCCCTCTTTATCTGTATTAATGTCACCTGCTCTTTAGCCGCTCCAGTCTCTTTTTGAGATGATTCAGGATGCTGCCCTGGAGGTTGTATAACCGCAACAGGTCATCAATTGATTTTATAATCTCTGCGTACTCACGCTGTTGTTGCTTTGCGTCTTCATGCACCGGGGCAGTTTTCTTACTGCTTTTCTTTCCCTTGGCTGTTGATTTTGTCATTTTAACTACCCATTGACTTTTTTCATATTTACATTTATATTTATACTAACAAAAACTGTTGCTTGAATTATTGACGCATTTGCGTAAAAAGTCAACTGAAAAAATCGTATTCGCGAATATTTTATGCCTGATTTTGACGAAAAGGCAATAATTGGACGAATAATTAAGCTCCGTAAGAGCTTTGCCGGTACCCGGGGCAAAAGTAAGTTTGCCAAAGCGCTGGGCATGAGCCCTTCTACTTACACTTATTACGAAAATGACCGACTCCCCCCTATCCCCGTTTTATTGAAGATTTGCGAAGTTACAGGCGCCGATCTGCATTGTTTGCTCACAGGCCGCTACCCAACAGCTCACACCCCCCAAGCCGCCGACGGCCTGAGCCCTGAACTGATGAAAAAGCTGAAGGCACTGTTGCAGAGCAGCCCCGAATCCGCCGATACGCTTACCGCTTTTGTAGAACTGCTCAGTGAAAAAAGGCACGTTGAAAAAAGACGTGCCTCGAAGATGCCCGAACCGAAACCCGACCGTCCGGGATGGATTCCGGTTCTGGGACGCACGGCCGCGGGGATGGTCCACTTCTGGCAGCAAACCAACCTGCCTGAGCCGAAAGATGCGATTGTTGAACTTGACCAGCTTGTTGAAAAGTACACCGGCAGGGCTATTATGGCTTCAGCCAGTGGAGTCCTTACCCTTGATTTGCAGATTGCGCCGTTGCTGAGAGAGTTGAAAACTGAAACCGCCAATCTCATCCAGGTTGGCAGCCAGACCGATGAACGCGGAACCGACCGCGCAGTTCAATTCATAGAGTGTCAGCAAATCTATGAACTTTTCCCCGATGCCTTCGCCCTGCAAATCGACGGTGACAGCATGTCCCCCCGCATAAACGATACTGATATCGTTGTTCTGAGCCCATCCGTCCCGGCCGCACAGGGACACATCGCCGTTGCCAAACTGCAGGGCCAAATCGGGATTACATGTAAACTTATAAGAACCACCGAAAGTCGAGTCCATCTTATACCGATAAATGAAAAATACCAGACCCAGACCGTACCCCGCAAAAATCTGCTTTGGGCACTGGCGGTCTTGTGTCACATAAGAATTTAGGTTATACTGTATATAGTTATATTTCGGATTGGATACTATTATACTTTTTGGAAGGTTGTCCTTATGCTCTTGTATTTTATTCGCGCAATTTTCGTTGTTGTCATTGCCGCTTTTTTGTTCGTCAGTATTTTCATAACCCCCACCGACCAAACGGATATTAAGCCTCTGTATATCAGGCTTTTTGTAGGTATGGGAGTTGCGGTTATCGTAATAGCGATTGACTGGCTCACGCCGAAAAAATCGTTAAATGCCCTAGCGGGGGTCTTTTTCGGGCTGTTGGTCGGAATGCTCATCAGCCTGGTTATGGCGCCGGTCATAGACATGATAAACAACCTTTATTTCCACATGGAACCGGAGGCTCTTCAGGTCTCCAAGTGGATAATGGGCGTTTGCATCTGTTACCTGGTGATAAGTCTGGTCATCCAGACTAAAGACGACGTGCGATTTGTCATACCTTATGTCGAGTTCTCACGTCAGACCAAGGGCCTCAGGCCACTTGTCCTGGATACTTCTGTAATCATCGACGGGCGGATAGCCGACATAGCTCAAACAAGATTTTTTGACGCTCCGCTGATTGTGCCGCGTTTTATCCTGAATGAGCTCCAGTTGATAGCCGATTCGGCCGACAAAATCAAACGCAATCGCGGCAGACGCGGGCTCGACATGCTCAATAAGCTGCAATCCAGTACCGCAGTCGAAGTCGAAATCGACGACACTCCGCCCCCCGGCGTGGAGACAAGGTCAAGTGTCGATCAGAAACTCGTCGCGTTCTCGAAAAATTGCGACGGCCGACTTGTTACCAACGATTACAATCTCAATAAGGTCGCACAGCTAAGAGGTGTCGATGTTATAAATATCAATGATTTGGCCAACGCCCTCAAAACACTTGTCCTGCCCGGTGAGCCGATGCAGGTCAAGATAATTCGAGCCGGCGAAGATGCGCAGCAGGGCGTCGGATATCTTGAAGATGGAACGATGGTCGTCGTCGAAGACGCCCGCGGCAAAATCGGCCAGACCATTGAACTTGCTGTTACCAGTGTTCACCAGACTTCCGCCGGCAGAATGATCTTCGGCAAGTGCGACAGGACCGTATCGACGACCAGGGGCCCCAATTCCGGCTCAAGATACGCCAACAAACGCCCAAGATGAGCCGCGAACTCAATCTTCTTTGTGGCCAGCCCCCTTCTGGGTGCCATCCCGATTTCATCGGGACGTGGCAGTGCAACACTATCTCCCGATGTTGCCTGTACGACACACGGCCAACGCTATTTTTCGCAACCCCATAATGTCAAGCTTCCCCGAGCCAAGCACCGGAATCGACTCTACCTTAATGTAATTGTCCGGCCTGGGTTTCCACATGTTCGGCAGATCGCTTTTGGTGATAATCTCGTGCAGCTTCTGCGGGCTACCCGCTTTTTCCAAATGCAAAACGATAAGCTCTTCTCCCTTCTTCGGATGAGGCACGCTCGTCACCGCTACTACCCGCTCGGTCGTACCAAGAGCGCGTTGATATACCTCCTCCACTCCCTGATGCGGCACCATTTCCCCCCCAATCTTGCTGAAACGCGACAACCTGTCCGTGATTGTCAGGAAGCCGTCCTCGTCCACCCTGGCAATATCGCCGGTATTGTACCAGGGTCCTTCCAAAACCTCAGCACTTTCTTTTCCCATATTCAGGTAGCCTAACATAACGCTTGGGCCTTTGACCATCAGCAGCCCTTCGTCGCCAATCTCCAACGGCTCCCTGCTCGACACATCCACAATTTTAACCGCCACACCGGGAATAGGGTGCCCAACTGAATCGGGTTTGTTGCCGACCTGAGATACACCCCCAATTTCCTCATTCGGTATATTCAATGATACAACCGGCGAAAGCTCCGTCGCACCGTAGCCTTCCAGCGGACGAATCCCGAACTTACTTTCAAAGGAATCGGCCAAGTGTTTCCGCAGCTTCTCTGCACCCGCCGCCACCAGCCGCAGACTCGCAAAGTCCTGAACCTGCGCGCGCCTTATATAGTTCAAAAGGAATGTGGGCGGCGCAAACAGTATGGTCGACCGGTTCTGGCGAACGCTTTTGCCAACCACCTCGCCGTCAAGTGGATTGGCTACGAGAGTAACGGAAACACCACTGACAAGAGAAAACCACAATGCGCAGTTAAAGCCGAAAGAGTGGAAGAACGGCAGCACCCCGCAAAGATTATCATTCGGCTTTAGCCGAAGCACCATCCGCAGCCCTTCAATGTTGGACAAAATGTTATGGTGACTGAGCAGAACGCCCTTTGGCCTGCCCGTGCTGCCCGAAGAGAAAATAACCGTTGCCGGATCATCGCCATAGCGATAACGTCCCCTTGTCAGAAGAGATAACGGTATGAAACGCCCCTTCAGATAGGCGCAAAGTTTCGCCGGCAGCTTGATTTTATTTGCAATATCCTCAAGAAAAAACAAGCCCTCCATATCCTCGCAGACCCCTGCTTTTTTCAGAAAGCTACGCGACGAGATAGTACATTTTATACCACACTGCTCAACGGCCAGATTTCTTGCCTCCTGGCTCGTTGTGTAATTCAGGTTCACCGCAACTTTGCCTAACAAGGTTACTGCCAGATTGGTAAGCGCACCACCCGCAGACGGGGGAAGCAATATGCCTATATTGTCCTGCGACCGGGTAAGTTTATCAATCTCGTTGCCAAGTGCGAGCGCACTGGTAAGGGTTTGACCATAATTTAGACGTTTGCCTGTCGAGTCGGAAATACAACGTTTGCGCCAGTTCTTACGTGCAGCCTTGACAAAATGACGAGCTAAAGACCTGCCGCCGGACTTTAAGCTGTTGAAATAGTCGCATGAAAGCTCCATAACCTGCTGCCGGATTTGACTCGCCGATGAACCGGCCGGCATTGCTGAACCAAAGTGAATCGAAACGCAATACGGAAACCTTTTCGGCAACGTCGATAGAGGCTCGCCGTAATAATAGCTGAATATACTGCCCCATGCTCCGCCGATATACGCGGGGATAATATCGTAGCCGGTCCCCTTCGTAATTCGCTCCAATCCCCCCTTAAACTGGCGCAACACACCCGTACGGGTCATGGCACCCTCAGCGAACATGCACACTATGAAGCCCTCGTCCATGGCCGCACGGGCCTCTCGCAGGGCCCCAATGATCTTTTTCGGCGGGTCATCAGCGGATATCGGAATTGCCCGCATCAATTTGCAAATGGGCTTGACCCACCATACGTTATAAAACTGTCGCTCTATAACAAACCGAATCCTCCTTTGCTGTGTTGAGGCCACGAGTAACGAATCGACCCACGAGACATGGTTGCAAACCAAAAGCACCCCGCCGTCAGCAGGCACATTCTCTATCCCGACAACCTTAATGCGATAGCACAAGCGTGTGAGCATCACACAAATAAAACGAAAGAGGAAGTCCGGCAGCAATATTATTGTCAGTAAAGTCGGTGCCACCGTCATCACACCAAGAACTGTAAACACCCCACCTGCCGACATCCCCCAAATGCCGCTGAAAATATAAATCAGGACAGAAGCCAAGAGCACACCGACCCACCCCAAAAAGCCTGAGGCCGCCAGAATTTCACCACGCCGTTTGCTGGGACTTCTAAGCTGAATATAAGCATGAATAGGAACGATAAACAGCCCTGCACTTGCACCCATCAGGAGTACCAAAGCGAAAGTCAGATACAGACCGCCTCGTGCAAAGCCAAGCCCAGCCGATGAAAGTGTCAGGCCTAATGCCCCTAACGGAATTACGCCAAATTCCACATTCCGCCCGGAAAGCCTTCCAGCCCAAAAAGCACCCGCGCCAATCCCAACAGCACCCATAAGCCACAGGTAACCACTTTGCACTTCGTCAAGGCCGAGATGTGTTATCCCATACGGGATTAAGTTGCAGTAAATGAACCCGCCGATCAATAAAAAATAAGCCGACCCAATCACAGCTAACAGCAATCCGCCCTGGCGACGAATGCTCCAGATCGTTTGCCAGATATCACGCACAAAGAAAAGCGAGGCCCGCTTACCTCCACCCGCCGCCGGCGTAGGGCTTATGCGCAGACTTGTCATCAGGCCCGCCACCGCAATCCCTACACAAATCAAACCCATTAAGCCGTAACGCCCTGCCGTAACCTGAACCAGCACCGGCCCCAAAGCCATCCCTATCACAATTGCCAGATATGTCAGCCCTTCCAACAGACCATTTGCCCGCGACAGCTCCTCGCTCTTTACCATCTCCGGAATAATCCCGTACTTGGCCGGTGCGAAAAACGCACTCTGAGTTGCCATCAAAAACAACACACAGTAAAGGCCAAACGCGCTTTTTGATATAAACACTGCGCATCCAGCCGCCATCACCACAACTTCGGCAACCTTCGCCAACACGACGATATTCCGTTTGCTGAAACGGTCCGCCAATTTCCCTGCAAACGCCGAAAAAAGCAAGAATGGCACCACAAATACCGCCCCCGCCGAGGCCGTTACATTGCTGGCGACATCCGTACCTTGTAGCGCGATTAGAAACAGGACTATCAGCAGCTTGAATACGTTGTCGTTAAGGGCGCCGAGAAACTGTGTTACATTAAGCCATCTGAAAGTCGAACCGAATTTGCATCCTGTAGTATTCACCGCATACACCATTGTTCTCTAAGGATCGCAATAATACAATCATTTCTTTTTGCTTTTGCGAAGTAAAACAGCCTTTTGGCCCCTCTTGAGTGCAAGGCTCTTTTGCCAGTTCCGCTCACCTGCTTCCCGGCTCCGCTCAAAGCCATAATCAAGGCCGCCGCTCTTGGTTACTACTTTCCGGTCCTTCTCCCGGTCGGTCGGCCGGTATCTACCGGCAACCGTTGCATAGTACCATCGATAAGGAAACTTATGGTCTTTGATAAGTCCGTCAATACTCGTTACATCCACATTGTGCGCTCCAGCCAGATCGATGTGCGTGGCCGCAAGCGTAAAGTCCTTTGTATAGTAGTGCTCCGCCCAGCCTGCCGCTTCAATTTTGCCAAGGTCGTTTTCTTTCCAGAAAGGCGGGACGTATGCGTCAAGAAAAGTAAGATGTATCACCGCACCTGTTTGGTCGGCGATTTTTTTGGCTGCATCGTCAATGGCCCAGCAGCCTGCCGAGTGGGCGATTAGATGAACATGCTTAAACTCTGCACCAAGCTCCAATACCGCCTTGGCAAGTCTGGCACCGGCAACATCCCGCGCATACTTGGCGGCATCGACCGGGCTTACCACCGCCGCACCACCTGACCAGTCAAAAAAACCACACACCCACTCGTTCGGATCGACTCTTTGACTTATAGCGACCGCAATATCAGCCGGCCACGAGCCACCGCCCTTGTCAATCCAGCCGTGCGTTACTATCACAGCCTTTGTGCAGGATGACGGAATCTCAAAATCCGATTTCTTTATCACTTCAACATCCGCACTGAGCTTCGGCTGCATGACTACATGTTGAGTGATAAACTCACCTTCGTCTGCAATACAGACAACTCCTGTTTCACCGATCGAAATCCTCACCGGCGCATCGAGCTTGGCACCCATGTCGGCTGACCGCAAAAATTCAATCAATTTCTCCCGAGCGTCGATTTGGACGCAAGCCATCTCAAAGGCAAGTGTCCCTGCCACCAGAAACATGAAACCAAAGACAATTTTTCGTCTTGTCATTGTTTGCCCTGCTTATTATCAAGTGAACCATTGCCAAATTTTGGGCTTTTTGGCTTTGGCAATCATTTATCCAAGTTCTTCTGGGCCGATATTGCTTCAAAGAAACCTCTATTTTTCAAAAACTGGTAAAGGTAAGATACGGCGACCAATGTAACACCCGTAGCCAGAAACGCCGCTATTCTATACACGCTCTTTACAGTGCCCATATCCAGGATAAATACTTTTGCCAGCAATAAAGCGAATAGTGCCAACGCGATATACCGAAGCATGCCTACCTTTTGCCAGAATCCTGCCACCATCAAGGCCGCTCCGTAAACAGCCCACATGATCGATATATACATATTCGCCAAAAACTTCCAGTTTGCGACTGGGGTCACGTACCTGTTTTTGCAGTACCAGTAGAAATAGATTTCCTCCGTCAGCAGTACCCATAATACAATTATTCCCGCCAGGACGAAAAACAGACTGAAAACATCATCGGATTTATCTTCCGCCACTGAACATCGCAGCAGAAACGCTGTTGCAAACAAGGCCGCGACGAACACAAAAGCTATCCCAAAATCCACATTTGCAAAGACCAAAAAGCCACCCTTGTGGAATTCAGTAAACACAGTAGAGATAAAAATTGCCCCGCCGCCGGCCAAAACCGTTGCCAGCAATCTGCACACCGGACCTTTCGGACATACCGGTCGAATAACGAATAACGCCATTGTCGCGGCCAGGATTAGAATAAATCCTTTTGAAAAGCAACTGTTTGCGTCAACCAGGTTGTATTCACAGTGACAGTGCCACTCTATGGCAGCGGCCGACATCAGCAAAAGCACCGTCAGGCCGTAGAATATCTGTGCAATGTATTGACGCTGGTCCTGGTCTAATGCCGAGGTTCGTCGATATATGACCGAGCAGACAAACAGAACGAAAGTTACAAAGCACCACGTTCCGAATTGTGGGTTAAGTACGAGCCTGAAGGTCTCTTCGTGCATGGGCAGGTTGTGCAATAACTGAAATAGACTCAGCAATAGCGCCACTGCTGAGCCAGCCTGGGTCCAGTTGCTTCGATAACGCAGGCCGATAACCGCCAGGACCGCGCCCTGCGCCGCCCAAGCCATCGCAAGTGCGTACATCTTAAAGTACAGCGGCATTGCAACAGTCAGGAAAAACATCGCTACCGCCAGCAGACCAACACGTAAATCCACATCGTCTCTGCAACGTGTGCTCACAACTGCCATCATAGCCAAGTGGATAAGGCACAGCCCGACTGCACAAAAGGCTAATTCCGTGCGGAATTCGGAAAACAGAATAGTCCAAAGGTAATAAAATGTCACCGCGGCGTTAGCTAATACACACAGCACATCTTCTTTATCAGCCTTGACCTTCTTTACCAATTCATAAAGTATCGGCATGATAAGATAAACCGCGAAGAACACACCAAGCCAACCCAGCGCTATCGCCATTTGTTCAGGAACACCCTCGACTGTTCTGACTTGTGGGCGATAGAATTTCTCAAACCAACCTGTGTACAAACCAAAGGTGCCGATAAAGGCCAGGATGTTCACAGCTCGCCACTTTCTGTAGTACGCGCACAGCATGGCACCGGCGCCCAGAACCAAAGTGTATCCAAACAATGGCATCGGTAGGTTTTCACCTGTCGAGACTATTACCGGGGTACAAAATCCACCGAATAAGGACAGAACCGCAATGACCACCTCATCTAAAGCTACGGCATAAAACATTGCAGCGGCAGTTATAAGTATTGCCAGGACAAATGCAGGTGTGGTTTCTATCAGGCCATACCACCTATACGCGGAAAAAACGGCGGCGTACAGTACGCCGAATCCCAAAGCCGTTACGCATTTAGCCACAATTTCATATCTGCGCCTCCGCGTTACTTCTCCGGCCACGAGAGCTACAAGCCCGCCTGCCGCGGTTATGAGCACCCGTGCCAGAGGTCCAATGACCCAGTTGTCATAAGCATACTTGAGGAAAAACCCCACCCCCACAATAACCGTAATTGCGCCGGCAATCGCCACCCATCGCGTGCCAATGCGCTGCTCCAGGCTGACAGTCGGCTGGCTATGAATTTGTTCAGCCTGCTCCCTGATTCTCTCAGCAGCGACCCGAAAAGCCGCCTTTTCTGACTCTTTTTCAGTTTCAACTTTTCCCGGCGGTGGCAGCGGGACCTGGACCTCGCCTCCACTTGGGCCCACCGGCTCCGGCACCTGCTGGACCGTCGGTACTTCTTGGGTGCGCAGTTTGTCCTGGGCCGGCCATTTGGAGATAATGTCTTTGCCCCGTAGCTGGTCGGAAAGCTCCCTTGATCTGTTCAGCGCAATAATCGCGATTACCAGCGCCACAGGCCCAGCCAGGACAACACAAATGGCCATCATGACCACAAGAAAAATAAAGCCTTCCATTTTCCTGTCTCCTTAAAAACGCTGCTTGAAGGAAAGTTTTCGTAAAATCACCAACAACGGCTCGAGATCTGTCTTTGATAAACATGACATAGGACATATTTGAATCCAGTTTCTCTTTAGCAAATAGTCACTTCTATAGCTTGTGAAGTAACCCTCAAGCTCCAGTTTTCTGCCGATAGCTTCTGAGTTAAGCCGCCGCGGAAGGCTGATAGTTATCACGCTCGCACACGCTGATTCATCATCCACAATAATCTTCAGACCTATATCACGAAGTTGTTTTATGAGCCAGTCGGACAAAATCGAAATCTGCCGGAGTCTATTGTTGATATCCAGCCTGCCCAGAGACTCATGTAGTGCATTTATGAGATTTGAATTAACAGTAAACGGCACTCCATGCCTTCGCGAGTATGTTCCCAAGTCAAGATAAGCAGGCAAACGTTTGTCAGATTCCGCAGAACCATGATTGTAAAAGACCATGCATAGACCGGAATACGAACACAAGCCCTTGCCACTAACTCCTGAGGCAAGATAAACGTCCTCTAAATCTACATGAGCGTTGCCTATCGAGCTGACACAGTCCACACATAACAGGATGCCTTTTTCTCTACAAATATTTTTGAGTGTCGCCAGATCATTCAACATTCCAGTTGAAGTTTCACAGTGGACTGTCCATAACCACTTCACGCCGGAACTCGAATCTATAATATTTTTAATATCATCAGGGCTGAACGTGCGCCCCCACTCCAGAGAAGAAGTGTCAAAAGTGAGCCCAAACCGTCCGGCACAATCAATAAGCCGGTCACCGAATTCGCCGTTACTCAGAACAATACCTCCACCCGTGATCAAAGACAGTTGGCCGGCAATAACATCATTTGCCAATGTCCCTGAGCCCATAAGAATTTCAACATGCTTGGCGTTGACCAGCCGACATAAAAGTTGTTTCGTTTGTTTATGAATCTTCAGAAACTCCTGTGACCGGTGTGAAATAGCCAAATCGTTAAAAGCCCTTTGAACAACCGGTGCAATTTCAACCGGTCCTGGCATGAGGTTTATTCTTCGAGTCGAATCAATTTCGGATATTCGCTTAGCAAACACCGACCTTGACTGGGCAAGCTCCTCCGTGGTCAGATACATAGGCTGAAAAACTGCTTCACCGGTGCCCACCACCGGGCCAAACGGTATGAAGCCCATATGTCTATACAGTTTTTGCTGTCTCAATAAGCCGGATATGATCGCAAGGTCATATCCGGCATCAAGGCAGTATTGTATCGTTTTTGCTAACAGATCTCGAATGACCTGACTGTAACGACAAGCTCTCTTGACAGCCAAAAGACGAATTTCACATATCGAACGCCCTAAAGGCAGGAATGAATCTAAATTATGAAGTTTTTCATCAAGTGAGAAAGGACGCTTGCCAGAGACAGAGACCATTCCCAAAAGTTTCTTTTTGTCTAAACAAATAATGTACGTGTTGTCTTTGTTAAACTTATCAACCAGAATGTGGGGCAAATTGGGTTGATGCTGGCCAATCTCTTCTACAAAAGTCCTATAGTTCATTTCATAGATCTGCTCATACTCCCAGTCTTCTGTGGCTATCTTATATTCCAACAAACCGGATTTGATCATCTTATTTCTCCCTTTTGCTGATTTCCCGGTGCTGTCGAGATATTTGAACTTTGTATGGACCGAAGTATATTTGCTCGATGGGCGAACAGAATGAAAAATACAAGAATTGTAAACCCCGCAATGTCAACACTGAGCCCTCCTGACAAGGCTGCCAAAAACGGCAATGCAACAATACCAAGCAGGCCACTGACTATGTATTTTTTTAACAAGAAAAAAAACAGAGCAAAGACTGCAAGGCTTCCGATTGCAAGAGAATAATCAAATATCAATAAAGCACCAAATGCCACTGCCACCCCTTTGCCTCCGCGAAAGCCCAACTGAACCGGCCAGACATGGCCGATTACAACAGACAGAAGCGAAGCCTGCACCGCCCAGGGCTCAAGTTGCAGCACTAAAGCAATTGTCATTGCGACCAGACCTTTCAAAAAATCGCCCGACAGCGTAATAAAAAAGCCCCTCTTGCCAAGTATCCGGCCGACGTTCGTTGCACCTGTACTTCGGCTGCCGAGACTCCTGATATCTTTGCCGGTAAGAAACTTCGTTAGATAATAGCCCGTAGAAACACACCCAAGTATGTAACTGACCATTATCACGATGATGTCTTGGCAATAAGCCATATTGAATCTATCTTAGCATCTTTAAAGTCACGCCTTCGGCTCGCTGCTCGTCCTTTTCAATTCAAATGCTCGAACGATCACATAAGCTATCAGGGCAAAGATGAAGAATACAAGAAGCATCCACGCAACGCCCTGAAGGGTCGAGATTATTGTTCGATAGACTTCAAATGTCCAACGCTCAGCGGTAAGCTGGACAATTTCAGCGTGCTCATACATCGGCTTGGTAATGTATTTTTCAAGGTCCCAAATCCGTACACCGCTCGATATACCCGTTACATAGATTGCGAACTTGAGATACCTCAGCCATGCCTTGCTTATCTCATCTGAGATAATGCGAGCTAAGATTTTGTCAATTGGCTTTGAAAAAACCACAACGACGATGGTCGCAACCACGAACGCGATTGCAAATGTAACAATTAACAGTGTGATAAACATTTCTTTGTCCTTTCATCTCTTGTAATTATTGTTTCTTCTATATTCAGTCCACACAGGGCGCTTATCCACAAAACCGCTTCAAAGTAATTGGATATTGCATGACTCATTTGAATTCTTGCCTGATAGTCGGATTTTTCTCACAAGCTTTGACACTTGCCATGAATTTCTCAATTGTATTCCAATAAGAACTACCAACCATTTGAGCTAAGTCGTCGTTATGTCCTGCATTGTCAACCCAGAGGCAAAATTTTGGTTCATTCGCCTTCTCAAAAAGCTTCTTCCCATGCCAAACGGGAACAACGTGGTCAACTTTTCCATGGATTATCAGAGCAGGACAATTAATCTTCTTAATTTTGTCTATATTCCTGAATTTATCAAAAGGCACTAATGGAATACGTGTCACAACGCGAAAAGCAGTTACAAATGAACTTTCAAGGATCAATCCACCAATTTTCTTTCGACAAGCCAGATGGGTGGCAACACCTCCTCCAACAGATCTTCCCACGGCAATGACCTTCCTGGAAAGTATTCCTACTTTTCCCGTCAAATATTCGTAGGCAGCTTCCACGTCCTCGTAGGTGTTCTTTTCCGACGCTTTGCCATCACTGGTACCATAACCTCGGTAGTCATAGGCCAATATGGAATACCCGGCATTATAGAACCTCTCTAAGATGGGCCTAAGCTGTCCAATGTCCTCAGCATTACCGTGGCTATAGAGTATTGTGAATTCTGCATCAGGATTAATAAGGTACAATGCAGAAATCTGCTCGCCATCAGCTACATCAATTTTAATGATATCCGAATCATCTATATAAGAAGAAGCTTGAGGATGAAATATCATCCGATCTGGATAGAGATATGCGAAAAATGCAACACAGCCATATACAAATATACACGATTTGACAAATCTCTTAAGGGTAAACTTACCTGTTAGCAGTCTTTTCAACTTCATCCTACCCATTTGTCGCTCATGTTTATATATGACATAAAGTAATTTTAAACGCTTGCAGACGAAGCCTTCGACCCGCGCCGAAAGATATTCCACGTGATAAACGATACAAGAAACACAACACTTACAACCACCGGCCAATGGCCGATGAGACTAAACACAGTGGCATGTCTATAAACAGGAACTTCGGCAATAATAACGCCCGGTCCATCTTCAAAATGATCCTGTTGAACAAGAACCTCACCCGTCGGTGAGATTATGGCACTGATTCCGTTTATGGCCGCCCGCACGACTGCATAACGCGATTCAATCGCACGGTGGATACAGCTTTGCAGATGTGCAACTTTGACCTGGGCCCAGTCGAGCGTTGGCACCACTACTACGCCGGCGCCACCTCGGCCGCACTTTCGCGACAAACTCGTAAAGTTGTCATCCTGACAAACCATACCACCTACCCGAACGCCTTCAATCTCGATGAAGCTGATTTGCCCTGTGCCCTTCTGATAACCTTCAAACGGTATCAAATAGGTCTTCGTGTATTCCGAAAGCACCTCTCCTTCGGGATTCATGAACAAGAGACGATCCTCGTTCAGCTCGGCATTTAGATATCCGATTACCAGAAAAACATCGTGCCTGCGGGCAATGGCACCAAATCGCTCAAGCCACTCACCTCGGCTGAACTTATCGATATAGAATCCCAACTCACCCGATACAATCAACCTTGCTCCGGCTTCGGCCGCCTTCGCTACTGGCCGGGCAAACAGACAATCAAAACCTTCAGCCGTTTGAGGATTAACCTCATCGGCTGAGCCGGTGTACGTCCAGCCAACAGCGGCAACCTTTAGTTTATCCACCGGCTGCTCAGACCGGACAGCTAAGTTGGCTGCCACGCAAATACCAAGTAATATGATTGCCGCCGCAAACGACCTGACTCGCATCTTTGGACACATCACAAAATTCGCAGCCAGCGCCTGTAAAGTGCCCAACACAAAGATAATGCCTGTAATGCCGGTCAGCGAAGTGAACTGTATCAGGTATGGATAGCTCGACCAGCATCGCCCTAACGATTGCGCCTCGCCCCAGATGGGAAGGGCGGTAAAGTTGGCCCAATCCAACAAAACCAGCAGAGCACCAACCGCAAAGCTGCTTAAGATGGTTCCCCTGCGTAATAGATATGCCGAGCCCCATGCCAAAGCTATCATCAAAATCGTAAAATGGATTAACAGAACAAGCGTTACCGGTATCGGAAAACGCAGCATAACAAGCTGCGGCAGTATATAGCCAAAACCCATATAAAGACCTGCTGAGAGCACATCCCGACGGCGAGCTTTTTGGCTTGCGCCCAAACAGAAGACCGGAATAAGCGCAACTGCCTGCAGCGGCGCCAAGACTGGCTGCAGATTACCGGCTGCCATCAGCAATCCACTCGCCGCCCCGATTATCCTGTAAACTACCGCCTGTCTCGAAAACATTGCCAGGTCCTTTAGCTGGTTAATACATATATTGTTAATATCTTAACTACATTGCCAAAAAATAATCTTTCTTTCACCCTTCAACCTTGATTACGCGATTAGCCGGTGATGTTTGTCCGGACCCGTTCAAGCATCCTTATGAGTCTTTCCTGCTCGGCCTGCTTCAGACAGGCCATCGTCTTGGTGACTTCCTTTGCGTAAAGCGGATCCACCTTTGCAAAAAGCTTCTTGGCCTTGTCGGTAAGTTTCACGATATTGAACCTTCTGTCGTTGGCAGCGGCGGTGCGCACAACCAGCTTGGCCTTTTCCATCCGGTCTATCAGAGAAGTGATATTTGCCCGGTTCACAAGCATCATGTCGCTTATCTCGGCCTGGCTCAGCCCCCCCTCGCGTCCACTCTGGTGGTACAGCAGCATCATAACATTAAGCTGTACGTCCGTCAGGCCAAACCGCCGCAGAAACTCCGCCGCCCGCTTCTTAATACACGTCGCGGTAAAGTAAATATTCAAAAGCGCCTCATGCCCCAACAGACCTATCGACTTTCTGAAACCCAATTCTTGCTCCAAAGACATCTTGAAATCCTTATTCTGTTTACATATATACTGCTAACTATTATACTGTTTACATATACATTGTACGCCAGTTAACTAATTTGTCAACCATTTTTTTGAAGAATTTTAAAAAAATTTTGCAAATTCTCCTAAAAACCCCCTTCACGTCCCCTTCAGGCCGCATTTACGACCTGCGTTTTTTTTCCTGCTGTGCCAACAACCCCTCGATTTCGGCCAAATCCTCGTCCCCAAGTACACCCTCAGCAGCGGTAATTGTCTCGGCGATCTGCCCCGGCCGACGTGCACCGACGATCGCCGCCGTTACTTCTTCGCGCCTAAGCACCCACGCAATCGCAAGTTGAGCCAACGTTAGCCCGCTTCTTTGGGCTATTGGCTTGAGTCCTTCGACCAACCTGAGATTGGCGCTCAGCTTCGGCTCCAGAAAGTTCTGGTTCCTGCGGCGATGGTCATCCGGCGCTAAATTAGCTACTCGCTCGGCGCTGAACTTACCCGTCAGCAGACCCTTCTGCATCGGGCTATAAGCCACCACCCCAATATCATTGTCCGCACAGTATCCAAGCAGTTCATCTTCAACATCCCGCCGTATCATACTGTAAGGCGGCTGAAGCGACGCCACCGGCCAAATTTGCCCTGCTCGCTGCAACTGACCCACGTTGAAATTCGACACCCCCACATACCGAACCTTCCCCTGCTCAGCCAACCGAGACATCGCCTCCCATGCCTCCTCAAGCTGCTCGTCCGGCTCAGGCCAGTGCATCTGATAAAGGTCAATCCTCTCAATCCCTAATCGCTTCAGGCTCGCCTCGCATTCGTGCATGATGCTGTCTCTTTCGAGACAATTGGTTTTTCTATGCTGCTGGTCCCACACTAATCCGCACTTGGTCGCGATAATCGGCCTTTTGCCAAGTTCCTTAATCGCCCCGCCCACAACCTCTTCAGAATGCCCCAAGCCGTAAATTGCCGCAGTATCTATCCAGTTGATACCACCATCAATCGCCGCCAGAATCGTCGAAACAGACTCATCATCGTCTTGCGGCCCCCATCCAAACTCCCACGGCCCGCCAATCGCCCACGTGCCTAATCCAATCACGGTAAGTTCAAGTTCCGTCTGACCCAATCGCCTCGTTCGCATGTCAATCTCCCTCTAATTCCTCAATACACAACCTCAGCCCCTGACTTTGCTCATCTTCCCCCGGGCAGCAAAGCATCCGAAACCTGCTCACCCCACCAGGCCGAATCCCTGAAATACTGCTTCATCATCACCGCCGCTAAGACGCCGTCGCCGACAGCCGTCGCTAATTGCATCGCCGCCCCTACTCTGCAGTCGCCCGCAACAAATACACCCGGCACAGCCGTCCGCAGATACGAGGTATCGCACTTGATAAAACCTTTATCCGTAAGTTCCACAAATCCCTTCAGAAAATCAGTGTTGGGAACCATCCCGATAAATATAAACACGCCATCGCAGGCAAAATCCTCCTCCGCGCCGGTCTTAACGTTCTTGAGCCTCGCCGATTCTACCTTGCCCTCGCCCTCAATCGCCGTAACAACCGTATCGAGCTTCAGCTTCAGGTTCGATCCCGCCTCCTTGACCTTATCCATGAGCTCCTCCACCAGCACCTGAGTCGCCCTGAACTCGTCTCTGCGGTGCACCAACGTTACTTCTGAAGCAAACCTGGCGATGTGCAGCGTGTCCTCGACCGCTACATTACCTCCCCCGACCGCCACCACCTTCTTATCCTTGAAAAACGGCGCATCACACGTCCCGCAATAGCTCACACCAGCGCCTGCGCTGCGAAACTCCTCCTCACCCGGCACGCCCAACTTGCGATACGAGCTGCCGAGTGCTAAAATCACCACTCTGGCGACGTAAGAATCTTCATCGCAGTCCACCTGCAAGCTGCCGTCGTCAAGCCTCTTTACCGAAGTAACCTCCGAGCTTGTCTTTATCTCGGCTCCAAACTGTTTCACCTGAGACATCAATTTCTCTACTAAATCCGGCCCGCTAATCTTTTCAAAGCCCGGATAGTTCTCTATCCGGTCCGTAGTCATGATCTGGCCGCCCGGATAAAACTTCTCCAACACCAATGTTCTGAATCTGTCCCGCGCAGTGTAAAGTGCCGCCCCCAAACCAGCCGGCCCACACCCGACTATTATGCAATCGTACGTTTCCTTCCCCATGCCAAAACTCCTTGCGCTCAAATCCTGCCTCATTATTCTTCTTACCCGCCCGCACCCTCATCGTCAATATTATTCTCACCAAATAACGCAACTCCAACCCGCCGAAGCCTCGAAGCCACCGGCCTTTGTGACAAATCCGGCTGCACAAACTTCAGGCTCGCCGCCACCGCCCGAAAAACCCGCCCAGCCAATTCTTCGTCGCCCGGCGTCACTACTTCCAGTTCCACAACCCGGCCTCCCCCTATCCGGGCCGTCCCCAAGAAGATATCCCCCAATCGGCCAAGTAGCCGCCCGTGCACCCAGTCCATCTCAACATCAGCCTGAATCCGCCCCGCGTCCACAATTTCCACCTCAACCTCATCCGCCCCCGCCCGTTCAAGTAACAAGTCCTCGGGCATTACACTCCCGGATGCCGCCATAAAACGCCACTGTACGACAGCGCCCATCTTGCTGCCGACAAGTAGTCGGCCGGTCAAAGCAAACATGTCCTCTTGCCGGTTGTACGCCCACGTCTGCGAACCTTGCCAGCCGCCCCCTACCGGAAGCGACACGCTCACCCCGCTGAGTTTCAGCTCTATCGGCTCCGAAAGCCTTATCTTGTTGCGATAGCTTACCACAGCCGATGCCCATAGCAGCCCCAGTGCAAAGATGCCCAGGAGCACTATCTCCGCTGCCGAATAACTCCGTATATCGAACCTTGCGCCCATATTTGCCTATAATAGCCGCCCATTACCCCGTTTGCAACCACTCCCTGACAATCTCGCTTTTCCCTATACATTTTCCACACCAGTCCCGAGAACCACGGACACACCAGCCTCGAAGGGGCGAAACAAAATTCAAACAACTCCACCTCGATTGCCTGCGGCTATACAAAATCTGATCAAAAAATTTTCCTGACCGCAAAAAACCCCTTCCACACGCCCTATAAAATCGGACCTGCAATCTCTGAAAGTGGTTTTTGGCCCAATTATTAAGGTGGCTTGATATTTTCTTGCTACAACGCCAATATATGCTTGACATTTCCTCGCGGTTTTGATATACTGATGTTTGTGCTTCGGGGGATAGAAACAAACGTTTGGGGGTTAAAGATATGTCGCTTTCAATAGCACGATTTGACTACCTTGTTTTGTCTGTTTTGGCAGCCCGTCCTCCGCCGCTAATCGGCCCAGAACGACGTCTCCCCGCCTCCGTGCCGAGCAAAGCCCCGACCATAATTGCCCGGAAACCGGCCCACACCCCCCTCGAAAGCTCTTTCTTGTCAAGAGGTTATCAAAAAAAGCGGCCCGTACGATTTGCACTTATATATTCTATTTATTACATTTTCAGTGAAGGGATTGACAGGTGACAATATAGGTTAAATCAGTTACTCCGCCGGCTGATCGGCCTGTTTTCGCGTGGCCAAACCACGCGATTAAAGCGCAACGTGGCTCCCGGCTGGGTCGGGGGTCATAGTAAGAAGCTTATTTGGGGGGTCTTAATAAGTTTCTTAGATAAGGGTCTTTGCTCAGGGGAAGCAGAGACCCTTTTATTATTGATAGCTTCGCACATTGTAGGACATTCCCCACTCCGAGTTATGGTTATCTGTCCGGGTGCCATGTCCAAACTTTCGTGTCTCGTATCTTGTTAATCGTGTCTTGTAAAAATCTCCATCAGGTTCTGATATTCTGTATCGATGTCCAAATTTGGATATTTGTATTTGTTTTGTACCTTCAAGTTTTGTTGACTTTTGACCTTGCTGGACTTGCACTTTAATTTTTCAAAAAATTTCTTCCTCACAGTAGCCTGTGAGTTCTTTCTAATCATCGCTGTTACTGCACGCTACATATAGGCTTGTGCGCGGCAAAAACAAAAACTCACAGCCTGCTGTCAGCAAGTGCGAAAAAAATTTCCAACTTTTTCATTGACACACCACATATCGTGGTTTACCTTTTTTAAGAACTAAGTGTAGGGCTGTAGGAAGCCTTTCTGTGGGTCAAGCCAGTAGGGTGTTTTTCTGGATTAGCCTGTGAGATGCCCATTTTGTAAGGAAGACCGTGACAAGGTTATTGATTCGCGCTCCAGCGAAGGCGGCCGGATTATCAGGCGCAGGCGCCAGTGTCTGGCCTGTGCAAAACGCTTTACGACGTACGAAAAGATCGGCGACAGCTTCAAGCTCAGCGTCGTAAAGAAAGACGGCTCCCGCGTTCCTTACGACAGAGACAAAGTCCTCGCCGGGTTGCAAAAGGCCTGCTACAAAAGGCCTGTCTCGGCAGACCAGATCCAGGAAACCGCCGACAAGGTCGAAGAAGACGTTTTTAAGAATCATGACAAGGAAGTTTCGTCACGATTCATCGGCGAAAGCGTTATGACGCACCTGCGGGCTATTGACAAAGTCGCCTATATACGTTTCGCGAGCGTTTATCGCGAGTTTACCGACGCCGGCAAGTTCATCGAGGAAGTAAGCCAGGCAATTGCCGAGCCCAATCTCAGCGGTCAGCCGCACTTGTTCAGCGACTAAAGTTGTCGCCGGATTGAGCTCGAAAATGTTGTACCGGCCGGTCAGCATGGAGGACCAAGCTGATGCAACTTAAGGTGATAAAAGCTGATGGCAGTGTCGAGCGGTACCTGCATACGAAGGTTATCGGCACTTTCAGCAATGCTCTGGCCCTGATCGACCAGCCGAACGTCTTCGCCGCTGAACAGTTTGCCGATGCGATAACGTTTTATCTTTACCGAAAAAGAGGCGTTGTTACGGTAACCAGCGATGAGATACATTTGATGGCCCAGGCTGTTTTGACCGCCACTGGCTATGAAAATGCCGCACGCGCCCTGAGTGAACATCGCTTGAATCGCCAGTTGAAACGCGGGCGCATTGAGGTAGTTGACGGCGATGAGAGCAACGGCCAGGACGAGCCCATGAGGCTCTGCCTGTGGAATAAATCGAGGATAGTCGAGGACCTGATAAGAAAGGATAAAATCAACCGACATACGGCAAGGGCAATTGCTTCTTCGGTGGAAGAGAGGGTCTTGAATCTCGGCATGACGCAAATTCGCCGAAGCCTGATAGCCGAGCTCGTCGCCGCCGATACGGCCATGATGCTCCATCTCCAAAAGCAGTTGCAACTGGCCGTTTAAGGCCTCACCGCCGTTATATAGCCGGCTCTGTTGGGGCCATTTGGGTAATTTGCTGAACCCGCAGCATGTCAAGCGGGTATAATGTTTTTACAGTTTTGAAAGGATAACAGACAAACAAAGAAGCCCATGTGGGAAAGGACACCCACCTCAGACAGCGGCGGAATGGATGTTGCCAGTCGGATATCAAGCGGCAGAGACTAATTCTAAGGATAGAAACAGAAGCTACTAACGACCCTGCTTGAGTTGACAAAGCTGTCTGAGCATTTTTTTGCTACCGCACACAGGCGCGCCCATTTGTAGTCTCAGCCGACTTGTCCTTTCGACCAAAGTGAACCCTCTCGATGCAAACAATGAGCAAATTTGACGCGCTGATATTAGGCATACTTTTTGGAGCGGTGCCCATACTCCTTTGCTTGCTGCTGGCGGTGTTCATAGGTTTATCCGCTGACTTAACTGGCGACCAGTTCGGCCCGTACGCTCTTGCGGCACTGGGAGCCGGCCTGGTTATCGATATTATCTTTTTGAAAGCATGGGTCGCCGGTGCATACAGAATGAGTAACGCCCAACTCGGTGTGATATATGTCTTCTACTCGATAGGTGCCCTCGGCTTTGGGATGGGCGTTCCGATATTCAACTTCGCAGTCGGCATAACCGCCGGATTCTATACAGCCAGAAAAATGTATCACATACGAGCAGACGAAACCCAGCGCCGCCGAAATATCAAAAAGACCACGCTGTTTACAGCGGCGGTGTTGATGGCAATGTGCTGCTTGACAGGATTTTGGGCACTTGTGGGAGGATTGGTCGGGGCGCGCTTTGAGACTCCGGTTTTGTCATTTACATTTACAGTACAGATTATCATCGGTTGTGTAATTTCCGGCGGCCTTATCCTCTGCATCCTCCAATACTGGCTGACCACCGCAGCAGCAAAGATTACCATTCGCCTCTCAAGATAGATACACCTGCATAGCTCTTTGCTGCCGAGACAACCGATAGCGCAGACAATACCGCAACTCAAAGTCGAAATTAGAAAGCCCCCCAACGGTCAAGCTGTTGGTCGGGCGGTTTAGATGTATTTCCCGGCCTTGTTATCTACAATCCACGTTACTTTGTGCAGCACAGGCCACAGTGTGTGAACGGGATATTTGACCTCGTCCTGTTCGCCCTGCATAACATCCCTCAAAATGTCGGCCTTTTCCGGGCCGCATACCAGAATAATCAGCTTTGAAGCCGCACAAAGAACCGGATGTGTCAGCGTAATCCTGCTGTAATCGCTATCGGTGAAATAGACCGCGCTCACCAATGCCTCCGTGTCAAAGCGGGCGTATGAATTCGGGAACAGCGACCCAACGTGACCGTCGGGACCCATCCCGAGCATCATAAGGTCAAACTCCGGCACCTGGCCGGGTGCCAGATTAAAAACCCGGCGGATAGTATCGGCGTATTTGCGAACGGCTTTAGCATAGTCACTGCATTCACCCGGCATTCTGTGCACATTGCTCTCGCCGATAGGCACTTTGTCTAAGAAAGTCTGCGCGGCAAGTCTGTAATTGCTTGCCTCGTCGTCAGGCCGAACACAGCGCTCATCAACCCAGAACAACTGCACGCGGTCCCACTGTATTGTTCCGGCTTCGGCTGTGTCGCCGAGAAGCTCGAAAAACCTTGTTGGTGTCTGGCCGCCTGATATCGCAACGTTAAAGCTCCCTCTTGCCTGTATTGCCTTGTTTGCATTGTTGATGAACATATCAAGGGCGGTAACGGCAAGGTCTTCGAGCGTTGCGACATGAGTGATGTTCAACTGTGTATTGTTAATAGTCTCCATAATTTGACCTCCCAATACCGTGGCTGCGGGCGTAATAAACCCAGCCACTGAGGTAACATGATTTTGAGAATCCAACCGCCGGCCGCTCGGCGGTGCAGACAACAGGCAATCGGGGTATTCGAGCCGACGCCACCTGCGAGCATATTCTGGTCCGCAACAGGTTCATAACCATGCGCCTTTAATAAGAGAACCTCACCTTATTATTACCGCAACCACCGCTTTTTACCAGAGAATTCCGCTAAAAAATAAAAATATTCCCCAACTTTCTTCGCAAAAAACCCCGGTGCTCTTTAAGTTCTTATTGTTCAAGAAGTTACACCGGCAGGGTCGTTTCAGCCACCGTTCATCTTCCATGTTTTTCGTCGAGAAAAGACTGGAGAATAGACGCGGCGGCAACCGCATCAAGGCGTTTTTTCTTCTTTTTTCTGGTAAGTTCGATGCCCGCAAGTTTGCCCTCCGCCTCGAAGCTACTGAGACGCTCATCCTGAAAATGGATTGGGATATCGATGCGGTCTTTCATCTGCGCAGCAAAGACACGTACGCGTTTCACCTGATACCCAGCCGTGCCATCCATGTTCAACGGCAACCCCAATACAACTGCATCGACGTTTTCGCGTTTGACAATTTCGGCAATACCGGCAACTAAGTAACCTTGACCCACCGTCAACACTTTCAGAGGCGAAGCAATCACCTCACCGGCGTCGCAGATAGCAAGACCGGTGCGTTTTTGGCCGTAGTCGATACCCAGGTAACGCATACAATGCTTCCTGTGTGTTGAAGCGTTTAGAGAAACTTGTCGCCGCTGCGGCTCTTTATAAGTTCGAGCAGCTCTTTCAACCGCTGTGTTTCATCGACATGGCAAACAAGGGTCGCATCCGGGCTGTGCGCCACTACCATATTCTCCAGGCCGATGACCGCTATTAGATGTCCCTCATCCTCGGTAACCACGATGTTGTTCTTACTGTCGAGTAGCTCGCTGTGGCCCGCCACCACGATGTTGTTGTTCTCGTCGGAACTTATAATGTCGGCCAGCGCTGCAAAAGACCCCATATCCAGCCAGCGGCAATCGAGCTTAATGGCGCAGACGTTCTTTGCCTTTTCCATGACCGCAAAATCGATGCTGATCTTCGGCATTTGAAGGAACCACTCCCTGAGAGTCTCAGCCTGGTTCGGCCCGTCCCAGTCGGCCTGTATCCTTTGAAGAGGCTCGACCGACGCAGGAAGAAACTCGCTCAGATTCCGCAGGACGGTCTTCGCCTTCCACACAAACATCCCGGAGTTCCAGCAGTACCGCCCGCTCGCAACATATTCCTTGGCGGTGGCACCATCCGGCTTCTCTCTGAACGAATCTACAGTAAAGACTTCGTGTTCACAGGCCGGGCAGGTTTTTACCGACCCGAGCTCTATGTACCCCAACTCAGTGCTCGCAAACGCAGGCTGAATCCCAAAAGTAATCAGTGCATCCTGATTATTGTGTATGAAAGTGAGGGCATCCTTCATGGCCCTTTGAAACACCTCCGCCGGCTCGATGAGCTGGTCCGCGGTAACCACAGCCATCGTCGCATCAGCGTCATATTTGGTCAGTATGGTCGCCGCCAGGCCGATTGCCCCCGCCGTGTCACGGACGCCGGGCTCGGCGATGACGTTGCCATACGGCAGTTCCGGAAGGTTTTCACGAACCAAGTCTGCGTAGCCCGCGTTTGTAAGCACAATTATGTTTCTCTGGTCAAACATCGGTGTTAAGCGGTCGAAGCAGCGACGCAGAAGTGTTTGGCCGTCCAATAGCTTCAAAACCTGCTTCGGACGCGACTGCCGACTCAACGGCCATAAACGTTTGCCCGTGCCCCCTGCCATAATCACCACATAATCCATTGTCAAATCCTTTTAATCTGATACCCAATCAGGCATAGCGAAGTATATTAAACCAGAAACTTTTTGTCAACTTTAGTTAGAGACCGGATCTGCTGTGCTAATTCTTTATATTCTTCGCCGGGTTTACCCATAAGGGCAAATGTGGCTTCCTTGCCCAGCTCAACGGCGGGTTGGTCGTAAGGGTTGATGCCAAATAATTCACCGACAAAGGAAGTTGTTACCTCGAACAAATAAATGAACTGGCCAACCGTATAAGCGTTTACCTCGGGAAAGGTAACTGTAACACAGGGACGCTTGCTCTCCAAAAGTGCATACTCAGTTGCCTTCTTTTCGCTGTTAAATAGCTCGCTCAAGTCTTTATCGGCTAAATACTCAAGCTCAGGAGCCGGGGCGGGGCCTATTTTAAGGTCTCTATCGAAATTTTCGACCTGCAGGAAAGTAAACAGTTTATCGTTGGGTCCTTCACGATAAAGCTGCACCTGACTGTGCTGGTCGGTCGTGCCCAGCGCTTTTACAGGGGTTGGACCGATATGGACCTGACTGCCTTTTAGGTCTTCTGTTTTACCGAGACTTTCCGCCCAGAGCTGGCGATACCAATCCGCTAAATCCTTGAGGTGGTAGCTGTATGGCATGATTACAGAAATATTTTTGCCTCGATTGTAGTAGTGCCAATTTATAGCGGCAATAATAGCTGCGGGATTTTTATAAAAGTCCTCACAGCTTACTCTTTCATCCATATCACGGGCGCCGGCCAAAAGCGAGTCGATATCAATGCCGCACATTGCGGCACTGAATAACCCGACGTCACTTAAGACACTAAATCGTCCGCCGACATCTTCGGGCACAACAAGCGTTCTAAAACCTGCTTCATCACTAATACTGCGAAGAATTCCCTCTTTTGCGTCAGTGGTTGCGATTACTTGATTTCGCAAGCCCTCGGGGCCGAGCCTATCAAGAAGAAGCCGGCGAATAATCATGAATTGAGCCGCCGTTTCTATAGTTCGGCCTGACTTACTGACAACGTTGAAGATTGTTTTATCAAGATTGGGCTCAACCCAGTCTAAAAAGCTGCCAAACTGAGCGGGGTCAACGTTATCGAAAACAAACAGCCTCGGCTTGCCCTGTCTTTGAGCCTCGTCAAGATTGTACATATAAGGGTTCAGCGCCGTCTGCAACGCGATATTGCCAAGGGCGGAACCCCCTATCCCCAAAACCACAAAGTTTTCGCACTTCCCCTCTAACTCCTTGACAAGTTTCTTAACTGCTTGCGGATACCGATTGCTATACGGCAAATCCCGATATGGGGTTTGACCGCCGGCCCTCTGACGATTCAACTCGACAATCAGCGACTCTGTTCGCGCGGCAAGAGCCTTTAGCTGCTCTGCGCTAATACCATGTTTCTCACCGATGACCTCGGCTGTAATGTTTTTATAGTACAGGCGAATTTTCGACTCTGCCATTTCGTCTTTCCTTACTGCCCTCTGCTGACTCTTAAAAGCTTGGCGTATCTTACCATCAGTGACTTTGTTTTTCCAGAGTTGAATCTTACCACGACAATGCTGCTGGCGCCCATATTGTAAAATTCAGCTACTCTTCCGATGCCAAACTTCGAATGCTCGACCCGCTCACCAACTGCGAATTTATAAGCAGCCAAATCCGCCTCCGAGGCGATTTGGGAGAAATCTTCGTCGAAGTCGTCATCTTCTAAATCACTGTCCCGAGCATAAGGGCTGTAGCCGACCTCGTAAAGGAACTCTGACGGAACGGTCCTTAGATACTGCCCGCGAAAAACCCGCTCGCGCGCATAGCTTATATGCAAATTGTCCTTCGCACGGGTCATACCGACGAAAAACAGCCGCCTTTCTTCCTCAAGCTCATCATCGCTATCGCGGCTTCTTTCGTGCGGCAGCAGGCCCTCTTCCAGCCCAACGATAAATACATTCTCGAATTCCAGCCCCTTCGCCGCGTGCAGAGTCATAAGCGAAACCTTGCCGCCTGCCGAATCGTACGCATCAGTATCGCTGTACAGGGACACCATCTGCAGATAATCGAGTAGCGACGGCGACTCGGCTGACTCATCGTAAGCAGCGGCAGCATTTACAAGTTCGCCGACGTTCTCGATAGCCGCCTCGCCCTTCTCGCCACCGGATTCAAGATGACCCAAAAGCCCGCTCGCCTCAAAAACCTGCTCCATCAGCGGCGCAACCGGCCCATCCGTATCCTTCCTGAAGCCCTCCATCATATTGGCAAAGGCGGCAAGTTTCGCTTGGGCCCCCTTTCCAATAGAGTCGATGCGCCCCGCCTGCTGAGCCGCCGCGTAGAGGCCCACACCTTTACCCGAAGCATAAGCCCCAACTCTGTCAAGCGTCGTCTTGCCTGTCCCCCTCGGATGCGTATTCACAGCCCGCATAAACGCAACGTCATCATTCGGATTGACGGCCAACTTCAGGTAGCTAAGCATATCACGAATCTCTTTACGCGCGTAAAACTCCAATCCCCGAACAATCTGATATGGAATTTGTCTTCTAACAAACGCCTCTTCAATTACCCTGCTCATTGAGTTGACGCGGTAAAAAACCGCAACCTCATTCAGATTGCCTCCTTCATCTGCGAGCTTCTGTACCCACTCGGCAACCGCCTCAGCCTCAGCAGCTTCATCGCCGAAAGCTTCTATAATCACCTCGGCCCCCCGCCCTCTGGTGGGGACCAAAACCTTCTGTCTGCGCCTCGTGTTCACGGAGATGAGTATATCGGCAAGTTCAAGTATGTTCGGCGTACTGCGAAAGTTTTCCTCTAACTTGACAACAACCGCATTCGGCCAATCCTTCTCAAACGCCAAGATATTTGCGATATCCGCCCCGCGCCACCGATAGATGGATTGATCCGGGTCACCCGTCACGCAGATATTACCGTGCTCGAGTGCAAGCCCTTTGGCGATCTGGTACTGGGCGTGGTTGGTGTCCTGATACTCATCAACGAGCAGATACTTGAAGCGGCTGCTCAGTTCAATACGAATATCGCCCTCGTCCCGCAATAGAAAAGCCGTCTTCACCAACAAATCATCGAAATCAAGGGCGTTGTTATTAGCTAAAACCCTCTGATACCCGGCATATATGCGAGCTAAGTTTTTTGTGAAATAGTCATCAGCGTATTCCCCAATCGATTCGGGGGTTTCCAAATCGTTCTTGAGGCGTGAAACACCTTCTAACATCCTCGCAGGTGCAAAATTAGTCGTATCAATCTCGCACGCCTTTATCGCCTCTTTCATGCACCCAAGCTGTTCGGTTTCATCGTAAATACTGAAATTGGGATTTACACCGGCCTGTTCGGCATAGTTACGAAGTATGCGGACACAAAGCGAATGAAACGTACTGATATGCACCCCTCTCGCCGCGCCGAACGCCGCCACTCTCTGGGCCATCTCCTCAGCAGCCTTATTGGTAAATGTTATCGCGCATATATTGTGCGGCCGCACACCCGAGTTTATAAGCGCTGCAATCCGCGTGGTGATTACCCGCGTCTTGCCGCTGCCGGGCCCAGCCAGCACAAGAAGCGGCCCATCCACGTGAAAGACCGCCTTTCTCTGCGAATCCGTCAATTGCTCCATCGGTATCGCCGACCCCAAACCTCTTTCCTCCATCAAATTAATGCACCAAACAAACCGGGCATCTAAACAGAAATAAGCCAGTTCTCGTAGGGTATGCCATGCATACCATTCAATTGACGTTTCTATAAAGTCGGGACTCAAAAAACGACCAAAACTTCAAAGAGACTTATTAAAAGAGACCACCGATTCATTGTCAACGCTTTCTTTGCTGTGAGCCTTTGCGGTGTGGGCAAAATTCTTTGTGCCAATCGCACGCCAAACCGGTTACAGTTACAACCTGGTCTTGGCAAAGCGTATCCCCCTTCCCCCGTCCAATTTCGTCATACACTCCCCTCACCCAGAGGACGTGCAGGAAATTACTGCTTGCCCTGTTGGGATTTCTGGATGAAAAGGTCTTTTTGTTTCTGGAGTCTGTCGAAAAGTTGCGGCCGTTCAACCTTTATCCGCGCAAGCAAACCGTTGCGAAGATGCTCGGGGAAAAACCGGTCCCTTATAAAATCAAGAAAGGCCATGAACCTTATCATCTCAAAGCTCGGCAAATCCAGCCTCCGCCACTCCTCGTCGCTGTATTTCGCCTGGTAAATCTCATAGACTTCTCTCGCCCATCTTTCCTTTCCAAACGCCTCATCGTCCTCGCGAATTGCGAAACTGAAGTAGGCATCGCGAAGCGTCATTATCGTAAGTTCGGTGGCATCTTTTATCTTGATGTTCTCGACCTCATCGACGATGCGTTTCTTGACCCACGTGTGGATATCATCCTTGAACTCATCGCGCGGGTACTCCTTTCTCAGTCGCAAATAGACCCGGCCGGCCTTGCCTCTCTTGCCCGTCTGATAGAAATCAATCACCGCGTTTTTAAGAAAGTTTCTATGCCCGTCGCTTAGCCCCTTGGGATTACCATCCTCAAAAGCCTCATATTTCTTTATCCTTTTCGACCAGTCCTGGTCGCAAACCTCGAACATTCGCAAATCAGGCCGGGAATAAACCGAAGCCAACCGGCCCGGAATCGGATAGATGACTAACTTGCCCCTGCGATAAAGGTCCTGGAGGGCATGGGAAATTATCCGGTCGGTGTTCTTCTCATCGATAGAATACTCCTCCTGCTCACCTGCAATCATAAAACCCAGCTCGGCCCAGTATATCGCGTGGGTATTGGCGTGCTCCCAGTTCAACGGCAGCCGGTCATTGGGGTCGCCCGAAGGATACGGACCATGCTTTTTATTGAGCCTGTCCATAAACTCAGGTTTGAGTTTCCATGTATTGCGCAAGCGATAAGCTTTGGCAAATGTGTCGAACTTTTCGAGTGTGTCAGTCCCTCTGAAGCAGTCAATAACCTCAAAAGCCGACTCCGAGAACCTGTCCGGCGTCTGTCTCAAAGAAAGATAATTGCCCACAAGCTCATCGTCATCTTCAAACGCCTTATCCGCCGCCTTCAACGCCGCGATGAACTCGGCTATACCACCATCAGCGACAATATCTGAAAGTGCTTTCCCGGCACCTGTCAAACTCTGAAAATACTCGTTCGTCGGAACTTCACCCAACAATGCCCGCATCGCCAAACCCAGTTCACGTTTGTAATGTTTGTGACAATCGTCGGTCACCCCGCCTATTTTGTGCTGAAATATCCACGCAAGAGACCTGTACAGAATAATCCTCCGCGGATTCTTCTGGATACCTTTGTCACGCAGCAATTCATAGCCGTTTCTGACCCATCGCCATCGCTCCTGCCACTGACTGGCCGGTATCGCCGCCGAAATATTATATGCCATGTTCCAAGCCAGGATATCCCACACCGCGGCAAAGCGAGGCTGCAATATCGTTATCCACTCGGCCAATTGCTTCGCATCGAAAAACTGCCCCTGCTCCTTAAGTTTGTCCGCACGCATCCACAGAATATCAACCACTAAGCCGCGAAAGGCACCCATCGCCACCGTAGCAAAAGCTAACGAAGGAGGAGCGTTCTCAAGCGGCTCGTTACTTACCAGACCCATCTGTTGACGAGCCGAACTGATGGACTCCAGCCTCAAAGAAGCCGCCGTCAACAGTACGACCGCCCCAAGAACGCAAGCAAGACAGATTATATTATTCCGAAAACGCACTGACTCTCTCTTCTAAACCACAACCTTGGCAATCTCCCGATTGCTGAATACCCACATCCCGAAAAGCAACAACAATAAAGACTTGACTAGTACTGTTATCGCGTAAACCCTGCCTAAAAACTGCCAGCTTAAAACCTCCGCCGATATCATAAACTGCGTTGGATTGAACTCACCGTCGAAACGCGGCAACAGCCACAGTATCGGCCTGAGAGTAAAAGAATAGATGATACTCATTCCTTGGCCCAACATTTCGAATGATTCCACAACAAACCCGTTGATTGTCCCCACGAAAAATACAACCGTACATATCAAAATCGCAACCGGAAAGGACAGCCACGTCGAAACAGAAATCCCTAACGCAGCGAGAAATATCAGCCGGACCAGAATCAGCAGGACCACACGGATGTAGTTGCCCGTAAATGACCCCGTCTTCAAAAGCACCTGCACTTCCTGGGGAATGATCGTGGTCATGTTCAAATAGGGATTGTTGGCAAATACAAGCGCCAGGTAACCGTCCGGGGCCACAACCTCAGCAGAAACTTCAAACTCGTGAAACTGGCGGATTAGCTCGGTGCGCTCCATGCGCGCCACAGGGCTGTCCCAGTCGCCCAATCCGTACCGTATCTGCCGGTAATCGCCTACCAGCCATGTCCCGTAAACCCGGTAGTCCGGCGGGTCCACCGAAACCTCGTATTTGTAACGAACAAATATCGTTTCATTCGGATCGGCTGGCTTGACGTTCTCAAACTCCCATACCCTCTGGGCGCCCGGCTCAACCGCGCGGGCCTGCGCCCTCTCGCGTCCTCGCAATTCCGAAAGTATCTCCTCTTTCGTCATCGTCTCAGGCAATTGCCTGCTGCGCTCAAGTTTCTCATAAGCCTGCCTGGCAAGCATATCTACCTTTTCTTCGTCAATGTCCGCGCTCAGACTCACCCGGGCCGTGAAAAACTCCCTCCTGACCTTCGCAACCTCATCCGCCTCCGCTTCCGAAAGCCGGGGTATAGCCAAGGTAAGGCAATATATTACACCCGCAAACACCGAAAGCAGCAAAACGTCCACTATGACAACGCCCAACAGTTTACCGCACAGTATTTCGAATCGTCGAATCGGCTTGGTCACAACAAGGTGGATGTGGCCTCTCTTGACATCGTTGGTCAGCGTATACGTTGACACCGCTATCGTCAAAAAACATAAAAGCCAACTCGTAAGCGACAGCCCGTAACTTATGAAAGTCTGCAGTTTGCCCTCTAACGTCCCGTCACCGACCATTATCACACTCATCAACGGCAACAGTATCACCAGCAGGATAATGACGATAACAGCGACTTTCATGCGAACCGCCTGAGCTATGGTGTTTCTGGCAACAGCCCAAACGCTATGCATCTTTACCCTCTCCCGGCTGGCCGCCGCTGGATTTGTCGCCGGAGGCGTCCTCGCTTTCAGACCGGTCTGTCAACTCGTCCAAAACATCCCGTTTGACGTCCTCATCGGCCTCAACGGTCGTCTCAACCGGTTCCGTCACACTCGTGATATCCCCTCCGTCAGGCTCAGTTGAACTCTTCGTAAGCTTTTCCAGCAAATCGGTGTCCTGGCCGGCTTCAGCCTCCGCAGGTTCCGTCTCTGCGGTCTCCGCCGAACCCGCTTGTGATTCCGACGCCGGGGCTACCGACGCCGAAACAAGCTCATCAAGAATATCCGAACGCCGCACACCTTCAGCAAGAAAACCACCAATCTCCGTGGTGCTTATAGCGCCACTCGTGGGCAGCTTCTGCTCCTGGGCAGTGGCAACGGTCCTGATAAAGAATTCTTCCAGTTTATCCATCGGCGAAGTAACTTCGCATACAGCCTGCTCGGCCCGGACTACCTGCTCTATCTGCCGCAGCGCCTCATCACTTATCGGCCCCGTATGGATTTGCTTTTCATCGCTGTGCTGCAATAAAGATTTGACCTCACCCTCGACCTGCATCCTGCCCCCGTACAGAATACCTATCCGGTCGCACACATCCTCCACATCGGCCAACAAATGGCTGCAAAGAAGAATCGTTTTGCCGCGCTTGGCCAATTGAATAAACAAGTCCTTCATCTGCCGAGTGCTGATAGGGTCCATGCCCGACGTCGGCTCGTCAAGAATCAACAGCTCAGGGTCGTTAATCAGCGCCTGAGCCAGACCGATTCGCCGCGCCATACCTTTCGAAAACGTCCCCACGGGCCGATTCGCCATCCCCGTCAGCCCAACCATTTCCAACAGGGTATCAATGCGCGCCCTCCGAGTCTTGGCCGCCAGGCCGAATATCCTGCCGTAAAAATCAAGTGTCTCCCGCGCGCTCAGGTATCTGTAAAGGTACGATTCTTCCGGCAAATACCCGATTTGCGCGCTTATTTTTGGGTCACTCGTATCACCCCCAAGCACCACCACTTTGCCCTTTGTCGGCCGAAGCAGTGACAGCAGCACTTTCAGAGTCGTCGTTTTGCCTGAACCGTTCGGCCCTAATAGCCCGTAAATTTCATTATGCCTTATCTTAAGGTCCAGCTTATCTATAGCGATGACCTTCGCCCGGCCCCACCAGTCCGGGAAAATCTTGGTCAGCGAAAAAGTCTCAATTGCATAATGTGTGTCTTTCGTTACCACTAAAAGCCTCACAACAGAAGTTACAAATCACAATTCAGCGGCCCCGCTCCTGCCTTTGCAATGTCGCCCTCGACCGTTAGCCCGCATCTTGCACGTGCGGTTCCAACTCCTCTCCCAATCGTACCAGCCTTGCACTGTTAAATATGACGATTACCGAGCCGGCAAGGTGCAAAACCGCTGCAACGATAATCGGCAGCCACCCAGCCGCTGAAGCCGCCACGCCCACAACAATAAAAATTATTCCAAACAGAAGATTCTGATTGATTACGTTTCTCGTCTTTCGTGACAGCCGAACCAGGAATGGCAACCGCCCCAAATCATCACTCATAAGCGCAATCGATGCCGAATTTATAGCCACATCGCTGCCCGCCGCGCCCATCGCAATACCCAGGTCGCCTGCCGCAAGGGCCGGTGCATCGTTTATCCCGTCGCCCACTACCGCAACGGTATGACCTTCTTCCCTGATCTTTCCGACAACGGCGAGTTTATCCTGTGGCAGGCAGTGCGCCTTAAAGTCCGTACAGCCTAATTCAGCACACACCCGGTTGGCCACCTCACTCCTGTCGCCCGTCAGCATCGTTACTCTCTTTATCCCCGCCTCGAACAAGTCGCTCACTGCCTGCCGGGCCTGCGGCCTTGTCTTGTCCTGAAGACCAATCCACCCGATACACACCGAATCTTTGGCAATGTAAAGCGTGCTAAAGCCCTGCTCTTCATGCAAAGATGGGTCCGCAATATTGCTTACATCGACGCCGTTCTCCTTCAAAAATGTGTCCCGCCCCACCATGATCCTCGCAGAGTCAACCGCCGCCGTCACACCCTTTCCCGGATTCTCCTTGAAATCCACCGAATCCGCAAGCGATACGTTCGCCTCCTTTGCCAGGTTCACCAGCGCCTTTGCCGCCGGGTGTTTGCTCATCCGTTCCGCCGATGCCGCTAATAGCAGCATCTCGGCCGGCTCCACCCCCTCCGCAGGTTCAAGCTTGGTAACATACAATTGCCCGGTCGTCAGCGTCCCTGTCTTATCAAACACCACCGCCGTCATTCTGCCCGCTATCTCAAGAAGTGAAACGTTCTTTATCAATATGCCTAACCTTGCCGCCGCCGAAAGTGCCGCAACCATCGCCGTCGGCGTCGCCAATATCAACGCACACGGACACGACACAACAAGCGCCGAAATCGAACGGTTTATCTCACCCGTGAAAAACCAGATGATCGCCGCAATCATCAAAATCGTCGGAACATACCACTTTATGTGGCTGTCTATGATACGCATGATTGGTATCTGCGTCTTTTCCGCTGCAATAATCAGAGATTGCACCTTCCCAAGAGTTGTGTCCTGCCCCGCCTTGGTAACCGTAATATCCAAAGCGCCCGTCAGGTTCGCCGTACCCGCAAAAACCTGCATCCCGCCCACCTTGTCAACCGGCAGTGATTCGCCCGTTATCGTCGCTTCGTTCACCGAACTCATACCACCTTTTACCTCGCCGTCAGCCGAGATATTATCACCCGGGCGAACCCTAATCACATCACCAGGCACCAAATCACTGATCTCAACCTCGCGTTCGCTCCCGTCGGCACTGACAACACTGGCGCTCGTCGGCGTTAGCTTTATCAACGACTCAATGGACGCACGAGCGCCAAGGGCGGTACGAGTTTCCATCAATTCACCCAATAACATGATAAAGGCAACCGTACCCGCAGTACCGTATTCACCGTTGGCAAAGGCTGCCACTATCGCCAGTGCCACCAATTCGTCCATGTGCATTTTGCCCCGAACCACGGACTGCAGAGCGCCCAATACAACCGGAAAAGCTAATAAAAGCGCGCCTATCATCGCGCTCAACCGCGCGACTTCACTGTCTTTGCCGTAAAAAACGGGCGCGATGGCGCTGTTCAGAAGTAAAACACCTCCGCACAGCGTACCCAACAGCGCCATGCTCACACGAATCTGCTTAACCTTGGTGTGTTCACCGGTTAGTTCATGTTCTTTAAGGTGTAAATGTTTATGAGCCATCTTGCCTTATCTTGTACCTCCTGGTTCTTCGGTTCCCTCAGCAGTCCTGCCTATCGTCGGGTCCCTGTTTATCAAAATACGCAACTCCTTGGGTCTGACACTGGCGGAAGGTTGAAGAAAGATCTTCTCGTCGGCATTATTCAACACTTCCTCGATAACATCCTGATAAAGCTTCTGCAGGACCAGTTCCGGCCGCTTCCTGTACTCCGGCAGCAGCTTATGAAGGTACTCGGCGTTTGCCTTGGCACCCTCTACGGTTTTGGTTTTGAAAGCCCGTGCCAATGAAATCTTCTCCTGACAAGTTCCCGTCAACCTCGACAGCAGAGTATCTCTGGTCTCACTCGAAATTGTCGGGTCCTTCAAGGCAGCAAGAATATCTTCGGCATCCCGGCCGCCCGCCTCGTTGAGGAGCTTTTCAGCATAAGCCCTGGCTTCCGTCACGAGCCTTTGACTTTTCTGGCTCGCCTTGTTGGAAGCCTGGAACGCGGCGTCCACCTGCAACGGCCAGGTAATCCTCTCCGAAATCTGCATCGAAGTAACCTTTATGCCGCTGTCCATCCGGTCAAGCTTGGCCTGCAGTAGTCTCGAAACATCGTTCGGTATCCGCGACTCACTTCTGATAGCCTCGTCAATGCTGTAATTGACCATTGTTGTTACTATTGCATCCTCAGCCATCGACTTAAGAAGCGGATCGAGAGTCTCAGATACTACATCCAAAAAGTCCTGACCGGGCGCAGCCGCTTCGTAATAAATGTTCTTAAAGAAAAGCTCGGGCCTCTCAATCGTGTATGTCAACTCCCATTTTGCATGAACAATGTTGTAGTCATTTTCGCCCGTGCCCGCGACACTGTCGTTGCGAGTCAGGCAATAACCGTCTCTCAGCGGACTCAATGTCCTGCCCGCCCGTGGTTTTCTACCTTTCAGTATGTCTTCTTCACGCTCAAAATACCAGAATGAGTCAATCGACACCGTCTGCTTCTTCTTGGTAACTATCCTCACAATCTCCTCAATGGGCTCGGGAAATGCCCAGTGCAAACCAGGCCCAAGCAGCCTGGCCCGGCCGACACCACGTATCTTGCCTAACCGAAGAACAAGAGACTCCTCGTTCGGCTGTACCCGGAAAACACCGGATGCGAAAAACAGTATCACCAGAACTACCATTATCAGCTTCAAAATCACAAAGCTGATTCGCAAAGCATCCGTCAGCGACTTGCCCGCCGCGTCAAGCTCGCCTTCTGCCCGCGGCGCATCCGCAATAGCGCCACCTGGTTGTTCTGTCTCGTTATCTGTCACTGACTTCTGACCTCTGACTTCTGACCTCTGACTTCTGACTTCTGACTTCTGACTTCTGACCTCTGACTTCTGACCTCTGACTTCTGACCTCTGACTTCTGACTTCTGACTTCTGACCTCTGACTTCTGACTTCTGACTTCTGACTTCTGACCTCTGTCTTCCGTCCTCTGATTTTCCACTAATCCTTGGGCTTGATGTCAGGGATTCCCTTAAGCAACTTAATCGGCTCGGACTCCGCACCCAACACAATCGTTGACTTCTCTTTCAATATCTTTCCCAACGCCTCCAGGTTTCGCAGAAACATTGCAAACTCAGGGTCCGCTTCAAGCAGCTTATAGTACTTGGCCGCCTCGGCGTCACCCTCTCCACGAATCGCCTTGGCCTGCGCCTCCACAACAGCCAACAATTCCGTTCGTTTCGATTCCGCGTCTGTCCTTATCTTCGTGGCCTCCGCATTGCCCTCGGCCAAAATCGTCTCAGTCTTGCGATTGCGGTCCGCACGCATCCGGTCGAAAACATCCCGCGTTACCTCTTCGCTGATGCCTAACTGCTTAATCCCAACACCCTTGACTTCAATCCCGTATCTCTTATCCGCCAATCGTTGCTTCAAAGCCGAGTACATCTCATTTTCAATTTCCTCGAATTTTATCTGGTCACGGGCCGAATTTACGAATTCGCTGAAGTAATGCTGCCCTATGACCGAGTTCTGCGTGTCCCGAAGCAAGCTCTTGAGCTGGTCCTCGGCTCCTGCTTTATCCTGCAACGCCTCAAGAAACTCCTGTGGGTCGCCGACGCTCCACACAACATAGCTGGTTACCACAATAGGCTCTCCACCGCGGGTGCTCGTCTCTTCCATAATACCTTCGTAAAGGTGCGCACGGCGGTCAAACTTATAGACCATTTGGATGGGTAAAGGCCATTTCCAGTACCAGCCCGGCTCGCTTATCGACCTGGTCGGCTTGCCGAATGTCGTCACAAGCGATACCTCGGTCTCACGGACCTGAAAAGAGATAAAACTCAGAACCAGGACCACCGCAATCAATATCACAAGAATCAAAACCGATACGTTTTTCATTCTAATCCCACCTTGCTTCGTTGGCTTTACTTGTTTTTTTCCAATATATCCAATGGAAGGTCATAAAGACTCGGCGTAAGCTGTTCCTGCAAATCTATTATATAAACCTGCATGTCTTCACCTTCCGCTACTATCACATACTTGCGGACCTTTTCGAGAGCCTCCTCTAACATCGCAAGACGCTGCTCGCGTAAGTATATCTGAGGCGATGCCCGGTAGGCCAGAACCTGATTTCGGAAACGCTCGCCCGTCGCCTTCGCAAGCGTCGCCCGCTCAAACGCGTAGCTGCCCGCTTCGCTGAGCGCCTTGAAAATATCGCCCTGAGCATCTGCAAAATCAGTATTGATTTGTTCACTTAGACGAGCTATTGTGGCCGGATCTCCACTTTCCTTCGCTCGCTGGAACTCGTGCGCAAGCTCGTAGAGTTGATTGGCCTGGTCGATAGAGCCGCTTAGAGTCGTCAATATCTTGTTCTTCTCAGCCATGGCGTTCAGTATCGAGGCCTGCTTCTTCTGCACAGAGCCGATAACCTCCTCATAATCCTTCGCTATTTCAGTCGGTGGATGAACTCCCTGCAATCCGACAAACACGATCTCAACACCCAACCCTGCCTCATCCGCCTCCTTCTGAATCTGCTCGGCAAGGTATTGGGCCGCTGCTTTCCTGCCAGCCCCTAAAAGGCTAAGCTTACTCCAATCCCCGTCACTCGACACCGTTGTACTCTCTCGGGGCTCAATCCTGGCACTTGCCGCAAAATATGCAAGCTGGCGATTACAAATAGCTTCCAGCACCCTTTTTGAATCTGCATGATTATAGACAAAAGATTTCAGATCATTTATACGATATTGAACCGGAACCGCCGCTCGCACAAGACTTACCGGAACCGAACCTTTCGCATCAACTCTGCCCCGACCTTCTGTTGCCACCAAAAGATTGTATTCTTCCTTATAATGCTTTTGGCCCCAAAAAATCGGTTTCCGCTCGGTTCGTTCGGATTCGACCTCCTCAACGAAACCTATGTTAATCTGTTGAATCTGCCTCGTCGAATACTTGTAAGCCTTATCAAAAGGCCACGGAAGTTTCGCCCATATACCCGGCCCAACAACCTCCTCAAACGAACCTAAATGCTCTATCAGGGCCTCCTGACCCGGACCAACAACCACAACACAGCTCAGCAAATACAACGTTCCAATGGAAAAGAGAACAAGAGGAATGATTGCCTTTTCAAGCAGCCGGTAGAACCACGTCTGCGAAACTTCAAAGCCAAACTGATAGTCTATCGCGCTCGCAAACGTCCGAAGGATGCCCCCCGGCTCACTTATCATCCCCAACAATCTGCTGTCGAACGCGCTTCTGCTGTACTGCCCCGGTATCCTCGGCCGATAAATATCCAGAACAACATTAAGGGCCCCCTCGACCCCCAGTACAATTAATAGAACAGGTATGACCCAACCTAAGACCCTTATCCCGACGAAATACTTAAACTGTGCAAGTCCTAAGCATATTGCCAACGCAAACGCCAGAATCGCAGTGCCAAGAAGATAACTGGCCCCCGCTCTGAGCGGCTTCCATTGCTCCTGCGTGCCCATTCCACCGGCATATCGCGATATCAAAAAGCTGATAAACGCGATTGCCACCATGAACACCGCCGCAAGCTGAGGATGGTCCAATTCCCGCGCGACCCCTTCCGAAGCTTTGCCCAAAAGGTAAACACCGACCACAATTTCATAACAAGCAATCAGAATCGCAAAAATCGGAATGAACCATCTCTCCAGAATCACTAATCGCCTTTGCGCGACGGCAAACAACTCCGCCTGCTCAGCCGCACCCTGAAAGATAGTGTCTCCCCCCTTCGTTCGGGCCAATTGCATCATGTCCAGCTTTTCCTGCTCAGCTAGACTTCGCTGATGAAAAACAATCACCAACACCAGCCAGATTAGTGCCCCCGCCAGGATTTGCCAGCTCAGGGCCCAAACCGCGAACGCGCGGCTCCCCGCACCTATCACGCACCCGGCCACGAAGAATATGATGCTCAGCACCAGGCCCGTCAAAGCTACGTATTCAGCCCGCTTCGATGATATATTCATTCCTTGACTTTCCGCTTATAACGAACAATATGTTCCCGGCTGTGTACCAAATAGTAAGCTTTCACTAACCTTGCGCTTTACAAATTGAAAACGCCGTAATATAACAATATCCAGGTTACTCTTGTACTAATAAGTTTCGGAAAATATCATGGTTTACAAACTTCTTATCATCGCAAAAAACACATTGACCGAAACGCTCAGGCAGCCCGTCTACGCCGTTATCATAGCCTTTTCCCTGTTCTTGTTCTTCATGAGTCCATCGATCGCAATGTACACTATGGACGAGGACATCAAAATGCTGCGAGAGATAGGTCTCTCTACGCTGGTTTTGACCGGATTGTTCATAGCAATATTCTCCGCAACCGCCGCTTTAACCGAAGAAATCGAGACTAAGACCATAACTACCGTACTCTCAAAGCCTATCGGCAGACCTACCTTTATCTTAGGTAAGTTCCTTGGCGTAACCGCCGCCGTCGTCCTGGCCCACTACATTTGCACTACCGCTCTGCTCATGACCGTTCGCCACGGCGTCCTTGAAACCGCCACTGACACCCACGATTGGCCGGTAATTGTTACCGCCGTCGTCATCGTTCTTATGGCACTGCTCTTAACTGCTTTTCTAAACTATATTTACGACTGGAGCTTCCCCGCCACCGCCATAGGACTCATTGCCGTTTTCGCCACCTTCGGTATGGTATTTTTATCACTTATCGACAAGGAGTGGAAGTTCAATCCACAAAATAATAATCTTCATGCCTTTGACATATACGCCTCGGTCCTTCTGCTTTTTGCCGTCATCGTCCTCGTAGCCCTCGCCATTGCGTTTTCCACCAGGTTAAACGTCGTTTTGACCCTTGCCTGCTGTGTCGGTGCATTCCTGTTAGGGCTCATCAGTGATTATGTGTTCGGCAGATTCGCCCAGACCCATTTCTGGGCCAAAATTGGACACATGCTCGCTCCGAACCTGCAGGTGTTCTGGATAAGCGATGCCATTTACGAGGGCAGCTCAATTGAGCCACACTACCTCTTCATAAGTGGAGTTTACGCGGCCTTATACACCGCTGGAATCCTCTTAATAGCCATTGCGCTGTTCCAAAAGCGTCAAGTAGGCTGAATTTGCACCAATAGTTCCGCTGTATATAACCTCTTTTCAATGCTCATCTTAAATATGATACAGGGCCGGATTTCGCTTCCGCCAGCCAACGTTAGACAAATTGACAGGTCTGTACCTACCAACCGGTCGGTGTGGCGACCTATGTTACCTTATAAATCATAGCCGTTTCATCGCAGTGCTCCTGCTTGGTGCACTTCGCGCAATCGCTCCAAACCTTCATCGGCAGCGCCTCCTTTGCAACTTCTTTGAAGCCTAACTTCTTGAAAAACCCGCCCTCAAGTGTCAGCGTAAAGACTTTGGTCACCCCAAAATCCCGTGCCTGTTCGATGACCGCCAGGACGAGAACTTTACCTATCCCTTTGCCCAGAAACGCTTTATCAATCGCCATCGATCTGATTTCAGCCAAATCCGACCACACAATATGCAACGCGCAACACCCCACTACCTGCTCATCGACCTCGGCGACCGTGAATCGCTGAAGGTTCTCGTAGATGTCAGCCATTGACAAAAACAGCATTTTATCCAGCTCGGCATAGCTTGACACTAAAGCGTGTATTGCCGGAGCATCCGATATTTTGGCCTGTCGAATATTCATAATATCGAGTGTAACAAAGATGAGATTTTTCACAATATCAATGTCCCGCGAAATGGCAAAAAACCTGCGAGCACGTGGACACCTGGTGTGGCGGGAATCGGGGTGAAATTTTCTTTAACGCCTTTTAGGGCAGGGGGTTAGGGCGAAAATCGAAAAATTGTCAAAATTCACCTTTTTTCGCACTTTTGGTGCCGTTTTTAGCACTTTTTTGACAAAAGCGGGCGTTTTTTGACCGTTTTTTGTATTTTTTTGTACATTAATTGTAGATAAACTTTGTCGTCAAGAGCGCTGGGCTAATCCGAAAGGGGTAGAGGAATTTTGGTAATGTCTTGACAAGTGCACTCGTTTGTGCATGCGCAGCAACGGGTGCGCAAAACCCGAAATACGAAAGCCCCTTAAGGGACGAAGGTACAGAAGAATTCCGAATATATAAATTCAAATGATTGAAACGATCGCTGGTCGCTAGTGAATAGTATCTCGTATCTCGTTTGGATTCTGGGTCCGTTCGGCTGCGCTCAGGATGACCCCTCACTTACGTTCGTGGCTCTGTCTTACATGGTAATTGACTATTTTCGATTTTCTATTGATTATTGGTGTGGAGATTGGCGGGGCGGTGGTGTATGTTGGAGATAGGAGGTTTGGCTGAGAGCTATCGGGGCTTTGGGTTTGGGCAAGAAGAAAGAGAAGACCAGGTTGGCGATGAGCAGACGGCGACGGACAGTTGTAATTGTTGTATGTGTGCTGGCGGCGGGGGCGGCTGTGTGGCTGGACCGGGGAGCGGGCAGCGGGCTGCGGCGGGCGATAGTGCGAAGGTGGCCGAGGGACGATGTCGAGAAATATGACGGCAGGAGGTTTTTGGTTGTTAATATTGTCGATGGTGACACATTGGATATTGATATTGCCGACGGTGAATATGAGCATACGCGGGTGCGACTCTTAGGAATCGATACGCCTGAGACGGGAGATGGGAAAGGCGAGGGGATGTATTACGGGCCGGAGGCGACGGAATTTGCAGAGGCTCTTGCCCTTGGTAAGGACGTTACAGTGATATTGGACGAGAAGAGTCCGGCCAGAGACAGGTACGGCAGGCTGCTCGCGCATCTTGAATTGGAAGACGGACGAAGCGTGAATGAAGAATTAGTGGGGGAGGGGTTCGCTTATGCGGACCTGCGTTTTGCGAACGACCGCTTCGAGAGGTATGTAGGGCTTCAGGAGGAGGCCATAAGGGCTAAGAAGGGGCTGTGGAAACAGGTCACCAAAGAACAACTTCCGAAGTGGCTTCAGCGCCGGTGGCCGGACAATTAGTCGCTGGGCGGTTTCGTATCTCGTATCTGGTGAATAGTATCCAGTTTCCGGCCTCCGGCAATAACAGCTACGCCAAGCGCCCCCTGTCATCTCCGCGGAAGCGGTAATCGCGCAAAATAACCGCTAAAAACCTTCGGGAAAGTTGAGGAACGCAAACTCGCCGAATAACTCGATGGCTTTTTTGTCGTATGCCTTCGCGGCCGCGATTTCGCTTTTGAAGTGGCCGAGGTGGTATCTTTTTCCATCTGCATTTATACACGCTTTGAATTTATTATGGTACTTGCTCCAGTACACACCTTTGTATTTTGAAGAGCTGTTGCAAACGCCTCGGCGGTTACGTGTGTTCTCTGTGTTTGTGCAGGTTCGAAGATTTGTTTTTCGGTTGTTCAGACCGTTGTGGTCTCTGTGGTCAACAAAAAGGTGTGCTGGCCCGTTTAAAATTTGCCGATGCATCCGGACGACCCTGCCCTTAACATGCCTTCCGGCGTAAGAGGTTCGTGGGGCTTTTATAACGTGCCATTTATATTTACTGAGCCGCTCGTAGTCTTCGCCATCGACTATGGCGAATTTGTCCTGAGTCAGCGGAATCAGCTTTGCCCCTTCTGCTAATGCCGCCGCAATATCAACGGGTACTAATTCCCGAGACCTTTCAAAATTCCTGCAAGACCCGCACGGCTCTACCACCTGCCACGGCAGGTCGGAATCGGCCTTGTGCCTGCAGATAAGTGTCGCCCCTCCCGTCCCTCCTGCCGCCACCGAGTGCTCACAATCCTCACACGCTGAGCGTCCCGATTCATCGCCAGCGCTCCGGGATGCCTGTCGCGGCGTAGTCGCATGACGAAGCCGGATCCGTCCTCTGTTCTTCATTTTTTGACCTCCTTAAAATTTCCACTATCTTATGCACTTTTACTCCGGGGCAAAAAAACATTGCCCCTCCACCCTTTGCACAAACTTGCACGTTTGGTGCGAAAATTCGGGATTTTTTTGTCGCGCAAAATCGCTAACCGCTTGCACGCTAAGGAGATAAATTTTTTTATTTTTTCCCCAAATAGCAGGATAGTGCAAGCGTGTTTGGTGTTATCTGGACATTCCCTATCCAGAATTTATCCGGCCACAGAGCCCGCCGCAAAGCGGCTCAACCAACGCTATACGCTGCTGAACGTAGTGAAGTCCCGGCGCGCCGGGGTCCAGATTTATATGAGTGATACAACGTGGTATTCTTCGCCCTTTGCTTGCCCCGCATGAAATAGGCGAATGCCGTAATTTGGGGCGGGGTCATTCTGAGCAACGCGAAGAATCTCAACCAACGCTGAACGCTGTACGCTATACGCACCACGCATCACGGACGACGAGATAACGCCGTAATCACCCGAAAGAACCGCAAAAACCCCCGCTGGAAGCGAGCAGAACAGCACTGACCTTACGAAATGCCAAATTTCAAAAAAATTCCGCGGACTTTTCGCTGTTGCTTTGTGCGAAAGAGGAATAAGCTGTTAGTGCCGGGGGCCGCGATGAGGATCCGAAGATTTTGCAAAGAAAATTCAAACAGCCTCACTGTAGGCAAAAACAGCTTTGGAGGGATTTTGGCGGTGGTTTTTGGGGGATTGAAACATAGCAATTGACTGAATAGATGAGAATGGTTATTGTATGGCATAACAATGGGTGTACTAAATTTATCCGGATGTAAATGCCGATTAGTAATGAATAAGCTGGTATATTATTTCTGAAGCACCAAATTCTTACACAGGAAAGGAGATAAGCAATCGGGAATGATTCGGTCATTACAACGCGAGAGTTGCGGCCATACCTGAAAGAATGTGGTTATACAGATAACTTAATTCGAGAGGATTATACTTACGAAGATTCTTTTGACAAGCACAAGGTATCTTTGGCTGGATTTGCACTCGAAAATCACGATGCTCGAACCGCATGTGTGGCAGCAGTAGACACGAATTTATCAACCGAGCAATCGCTTAAAGAAATGGTCTCAGGCTATCGAGGGCTTGGGGCTCCTGTTCTTTTTACATGTTGCCAGAAAAAGCTTTGGTGGTGGAGTTTCACAACTGAAAAGCCTAAGTTCCAAGAAAAGATTTCGGCTGATAAGGTTTCTAACTTTTTCCACGAACACCGCGAAGAGTTTGCGCCAAAAAAAATATACCGTGCCAAGAATCTCTGGGGGCTTGGCAAGAAGCAACAACTTCATTTTGTAGATATTGGGTTGATGCAGTTGCTTGAGGGCGAGATGGGAGAAAGACTTGGCAAGTTGATGCATCGCGTCTTGAATTTGCTTCGAGGGGGATTTACAGATAAGCAACTTAATAAAAAAGAAAATCAGCGCTGGATATTTCGGGCAGGGTTCTGGCTTCTCTGTGCACAGATTCTTAAAGATAAGGGCGTGAAAAACTTTAAACGGCTAAATATAAATGACATTGATGCGGTTATTCGCACTGTTTCCACTCATTACGGAGCACGTGAACAAGTAACGATTGAGACTAATAAGCAAAGACGTGTTCTTGAAAATTCAGCGAATGAAATTGACAAGTTCTCATCTCTGCAGAATCTTACTACAGAAGCCTTTGGTTATATGTATGAGAATGTTCTCGTCGACGACGATTTGCGGGCAGCATTGGGGATTCATGGGACACCCTCATATCTTGTGGATTATATTGTGTGGCAGCTCTGGCCGTGGATTGAACAGATTCCTGAAGACAAACGAGTTGTCCTTGAGCCTGCATGTGGGCATGCCCCGTTTCTTACGGGTGCTATGAGAGTGCTTAGAGAGCTTTTTGATGGAGACATCAAAGAATTTCACAAATACGCAAAGAGACAACTTAGAGGAATCGAGGTAGATCCTTTTGCGAGAGAGATGGCAAGGTTATCCTTGACCTTGGCGGATGTTCCCAATCCCAACGGATGGAAAATTGTCGAAAAAGATATCTATTGTGAAGACGAACTAGCCCAACAAGCCAAAAAGGCTATGATTTTATTAAGCAATCCTCCATTTGAAAACTTTTCAAGAGACGAGAAACAAAGATATAAAAATAGCAATCTCCAAACCCAAAATAAAGCTGCAGAGGTCTTAGCTCGGACTCTCCCTTATATGCCAACCGGATCAGTTTTTGGTGTGATATTACCTCAAGGTTTTCTGGACAACAAAAATCTGGCGGATTTGAGAGAATATATTCTTGATAATTTTGAGATTCGAACAATATGTAATCTTCCGGATAATGTCTTTGCCAAAGCAGGTCATCCAGCAACTATCCTGCTGGCAAGAAAAATCAAATCAAAAAGGGCGATTTCTTATCTGACAGTTCCTAAAACAAATCTTGAAGATTTCAAGAGAAGTTATAAGACAGAAGAAACTTCTATTTCAAAAGAAACCTTGTATCAAGCGAAAAACTATAGTTTCAAAATCATAGAGCTAAAAGAGATATGGGACTATTGCAAAGGATATCCTGAATTCCAAGAATACGCAATAATTGGAAGAGGGATAGAATATAAGGATTTTGAAAAATCTGTGAAAAAAGAGGAATTTCCTGGCGCCGTGAAGGGATACGCCAGTTTTGAAAAGAAAAGGAAAAAATTAGATATTGATATCACAGAATTGCCAGATTTTTTCTGGATGAGTCTCAAGGAAAAAGATATTCAAAATCCTCGTTATGGAGCCAAACGTGGCGTTCCTCAAATCATAACGAATTACCTAAGAACCGGTAGAGGTATTTGGCGAATTAAAGGCTTGTTAGATTTAGAAGGATTACCAGTGGCAAATAAGTTGATATCTATTCGCCAAATCCCAAAGAATGATTTTTCGTTGTCATTGTATGCTATCTGGGGATTGGTAAATTCACCATTTACTAACGCCTATATGTTTTGTCATTGCAGACGTCAGAACCTCGAAGGTGTGTTACGAAGTATGCCAACACCTTTCGGTCACCAGGACTTATCCAGATTGGAGAATCTGGTTAAGAATTATCTCTCTTTATCTGAAGATCAAAATCATTTTACACTTGTGGACGAATCTCAATTAAACGAAAAGAAGAAACAATTTTTGTTAGCTGTAGATGCTGAAATTTTACGTCTTTATGATCTTCCGCCTCGTTTAGAAAAACAATTGTTGGATTTCTTTTCAGAATATCCACGAAAAGGTGTTGATTTTAAGTTCGACCGTTATTACCCAAAAGGCTTTGGCTCATATATCCCCTTGCATATGTTTATATCGGAAGAATTCCAGAACTCCACTGTTGAAAATGTCTCGAAATGGGTAGAACAAAACAGATCACCGGAAGTCATCAAGGCTTTTGACAATGCGGTCAGAGTCTTTGAGGGTGATTAATGAAGGCTTATCTGCTCGATACCAATATCTGGTCGGACTGGTACAGGAGGGAGCCTTATATTGACAGAAATATAAGCAAGCTATTGGAAATGCAGAATTTCCTGAATATGTCCTTTGTTTCACTGGGCGAGTTTGCGCATGGCTGGTATTTGGACAGATCATTCGACAGGAAAAGTTTCGAGAAATTTCTCAAAGGTATAGATTTTAAGGTCTATCGGAACTTTGATAATCACACATTGGAAATATATGGGCGGGTTCGGGCAGAATTAGCCACGAAGTATGCCTACAAGAATAAAAGAGTAAAGTGGTTGGAGGAGATGCGTGATCCGGTTTCGTCCAAGAAGCTTGGTGTTCAAGAAAACGACCTTTGGATAACAGTTCAGGCAATAAATTATGGCGCGACACTTGTTACCGCCGACAAAAAGATGAAACGTATCTTCGATATAATACCAGAAGAGTATCTTGGAAACGAAAAAGAAGGTTTCTATTACGATATTTGGGATAAAACGTAAAAAGAATTAAGGTATATCGCAATACGCTTTACGCTGAACGTTATACGCCGCCCTTATGCCGGGTCAAAAACTTTTACTGTGTCGAGGGAGCTGAATCAGACGGGCTTAACGTTTGTCGCTTCGAGACCTTTGCGGCCCTGGGCGGATTCGTACTCGACCTTCTGTCCTGTCTGAAGGGCGCGGAAGCCGGACATCGCGATATTAGAGTGATGGACGAACAGATCATCACCGCCGTTGTCAGGGGTGATGAATCCGAATCCCTTGTTTTCATTGAACCACTTTACCGTACCTGTATCCAAGTGTTCTTCTCCTTAGCCCAAAATATTGGGCCTACTTCGCTAACCGCCTTGTTTCTTACCTGGAGCGCGACCCCCAAGGCAAAAGGAGCACTCCTTACCACGGGGACTATTAAAGCATGGGAGGGGGGGGTAGTCAATATTTTTTTTGCCGGGGTGGGCGGTGAAGAGCAGGAGGTTCAATACAGGGGGGGGCGAATGCCGATAGAATGGGTGGACCCCGGCGCGCCGGGACTTCACTGCGCTCAGCAGAGGGCGGAGGATGTATAAAATTTGTGTGGAAATGGGCTGAAATCTGAGATTTCGGTTTTGGATTCGGCGGTTTGGCGTTAAACTATAGGTTTTATGCAAAAAAGAGGTTGTTAGCGAGGTGCCTGGTGCGGAAGTTTAATCCTATAATAATAGCAGTAGTACTTATATGGAGCGGTTTAGGTGAAGTGTGCGCGGCTGGCGAAGCGGTTGCGGCGGCGAATGCATTGAATAACGAGCCGAAGGCGAATGCGGCAAGACAGTTGCGAATATATAAGGATGCGTTGTTTCGGGGGACGAGTGAGCAGAGCCGGCAGGATGCGGCGGTCGAGCTTTTGCTGCGTGACGACAGGGCGTCTCGCCAGATACTGTTGGAGGCGCTCTTAAGCAAGGACAATGAAGCGGCGCGGCAGGCGGTTTGCAGGGGTCTTATCAGTTGCCGGGCGTTGGGTGCGGTGATACGGAACCGGAACGATTTTCGTGAGGGGCTGGTCGGGATTCTTGTTGATGAGGGTGGGCTGGATGCACAATTGGCGGCGGAGGCGATGCTGGTATTTAAGTATCGTGAGATATCGAGCAGATTGGAGAAATTGGCGCGGTCGGGTGAAGTTGAGCGGCGAACCAGGCTGAACGTGGTTTATGCATTGAAGATTCGGCCTGACAAGGAGGCGATGAGCGAGCTTATCAGGTTGCTTGGCGATACGGACGTGGAAATAGCCGGTGCTGCGGAAAGTGCGCTGCAGGATTCGTTCGGTATTCCGGTTGGGACGGACAATGAGGTGTGGCAGAAGATATTGAAGGACCTTCAGCGTAAGAGTCCAAATGAGATTCGGCGGGAAAGGCTTTTGCAGCAGGAAACGAGGATGCGGAAGCTGCAGGCCGAGCGTAATCTGTGGCAAGGCTTGTATCTTGGGGGTCTTGATAAGGAGTACGAGGGCATAGATGAGACGGCGCGTGGCGTGCTTTTGTTCGAGCGATTGGGCAGTGAGCTTACGGCGGTGAAGCTGTGGGCGCTGGACAAGGTTTCTCGTCGCTCGGCAGGTACTGCATTGCCGGCGGAGTTTGGGGCAAGACTAATCGGGCTGATATCGGATGAGGACAGGGGCGTTCGGCTGGCCACGGCGAGGGTCTTGTCGAAGATGAGTGCTCTAAATCCGGCGCAAAAGCTGCTGGAGCAGTATGTGGTCGAGAAATATGATGACGTTCGCCTGGCGATTTTTGAGGCACTCGGTGAGGCGTGCTACTACGCGTTTTCGCCCGGTTCTGAGATAGAACTCTCGAGTGAGGTTAGAAACGAGACGCTGGAATTAGCGGCGCGGTATATAATCGAAAAGGATGGCCAGAAGGCGAAGAAAGGGGCGGAGGTGATTCGCAAGCTTTTGGAATTACCGGGGCTTGAGGCGGCGCGAGCACAGAAGTATCTCGGGCTGGTGGCGGGCAGAAGCGAACAGGCCAAGAGTAAAGATGGGCCCCTTCGTGGAGAGTTGCTGGGTATAATGGCGACGCTGTGTGGTCGTGGCAGCTATTACCGGGTGGCGGCGGCGAAGCTTTTCGAGAAGGCATTTTTGGAAGGGCTGCGAGTGGATGAGGATGATGGTGTGCGTGAGGCTGCGGTCGCAGGCCTTGTGAATATAGATGGCGCCAAGGCGCTGGCGTTGTTTAAGGAACGAGGTCTTGCGGATGACGACAGCAGCACTATCAGAGAGGCGGTGATAGAGCTTGCCGGCCGGGTTGGTAAGCAGGAAGACGTTGAGTGGCTGGCGGAGAAGGTGGATTCAAACGGCGAGGGGCAGTTGGCGCAAGAGGCGATTGGTGCGATATTAGGGCGCCAAAAGGCGGTGGTGGTGGCTGATTGGGCTGAGCAGTTGGCATGGGACGGTGCGGGCAGTGAGCAGGTGCGATATCTATTAGAGGTAGCGGAGAAAAAAGCTGACAGTGAGAAGGCGGTGGAAGTTTTATGGTCGGTCAGGGAGGCACTGGTGGAGATATATTTGGAAAGTAATGATGCCGGACAGGTGGGGCGAGTGATGTCGGTTAGATTGAGCGAGCAGGATATAGGGGCTGAAGATGCATTGGTGGAGCAGATTGACGCGTATCTTGTTTCGGAGGAAGTGGAGCCGGTGGCGAAGGAGACGCTTATCGGGATTTTAGAGGGGATTGAGATAGCCCAGGAGGCGGGAGAGCGGCCGAGGTGGGGCGAGCAGGTCAAGGTTTGGCGGGGCAGCGGCGAAGCCGCAGAGAAGTAGAACAGTAGAGCAGTGGAGAAATTTTTAGACGCGGATTTCGCAGATTGCACTGATAATATTTTACCGCAGAGGTCGCAGAGGCCGCAGAGAAAAGAGTTTTTTAGCCACAGATTGCGCAGATTACACTGATTTATTTGCTGGCTTGGCGTACGCGGTGCAGACTTCTTTAGATACGAGCATCTACAAAGTCGGCACCTGCGTCCGCAGGAGCATTTTTCAATACTCCTTATTTTGAAGCCAGCGAAAGACAGGTTCGCTTCAATTTATTGATAAAAAAATGGTTGCATTGGCTGATTCGGTCTGGTAGTATTGGGTAAATGTGCTCTCGTGAAGGCATGGGTGAGACAGGAAATGGCCAAAAAGAAAAAAACAACTAAAAAGAAATCTGCCAAGAAAAAGGTGGTCAAAAAGAAAGCAGCTAAACCTAACACTAATAAACAACTTAGCAATTCATTTTCTACTGGTGGAGGTGGAAATAGGTTTGGGATTATTCAGCTTTCAGATTTGCCTGAAGAAATCGGGAACTTGCAGCTTCCTGACGATCAAATCAAGAAGCAAGCTGTTGACTCTCTGCGTGGCTATGTTTACCAGATTTATCAAACCCTCAACGCATGGATTACATTGAAAGAAGACGATATCCTTCTGCTTGAGGTGGCAGAGGACTTTGCTGTCATAGCAAAGGGTGCTTTGGAAGCCACGCAAGTCAAGGATACTGCAGGCTCAGGTTCGGTTACATTGAAAACCAAATCTGTGGCAGATACAATCAAAGCTCTTTGGGATTTCCAGCAAGTTAATCCAGATAGAAACGTCTATATCACGTATCTTACAACATCGAAAATCGGAAAAGAGACAGGTTTAACCTTTCCCGGCAACCATAAAGGACTTACCTACTGGCGTGTCGCAGCACGCGAGGGAACTGATGTTGAACCCATCAGGCGGATTTTGTCAAAGCTTAAATTGCCTCAAGAGGTTATAGATTTTATCAAAGCTGCAACTCCTGACGAACTTCGGGATGTGATTTTGCGCCGAATCAACTGGGTCTGTGGCGAGAAGGATATAGAAGGCTTGGAAAAGACTATTCGGGATCACCTCATCTATTTTGGCGACGAACGAGGTTTTACTCCCACCGATTCGGAGAAAGCACGAGACTCGCTCATCGTGGCAATATTAAAGAAAATTGTTCAGGAAAGTAACCGCCAACTTTCGAGGGCAGATTTCCTTCGCATCTTTGAGAAAGCTGTCTCTATTTCAATCCCCGTGACCCAGATACGAGAATTTGCGAAAATGTTGGCTACTGCTCAAGGGTCTTCAGTAGGTACAATTTCGGCGGCAGAGTTGGTACTGGATGCCACTCTAATTCCTCTGCCTCCCCGAACAGTGAAACGCAACTGTCTTGTGGAGGAACTTGTCTCAGATATGGGTCAATCGGGAGCGATGTGGCTTCATGGGAGCAGTGGTACAGGCAAAACTGTTCTTGCGCAGTTTATTGCTCGTAAGTCAAAATATGATTGGTTGCTTATACAACTTCGTGATTGTGCTTCTGCTTCAGTACTTGGTTCCCATCTTTGCAGAGTGTTGCAGACTTTGCAGTCGAGCAGGATTGGTGGTATTATCTTGGATGACTTACCGAGGGAACATGCTCACAATGTGCGTCCACACTTATCATTACTGGTAAATGAAATCCATAGAATGGACGGTTCTGTCATTATCACCTCTGCTAATCCACCATCACCTAATGTCAAAGAATGCTTCGGAGAAAACGGACTAAATGTTGTAAACGTGCCTTATCTTAGTCAAGATGAGGTTGCTGAACTTGTTAAATTAGCTGGTGGAGATGCGCAAAAATGGTCTGGTGTAGTTCACTCCTTCTACGGACCTGGCCACCCGCAATTGGTTCAGGCACGAATAAGCAGCCTAAAGCAAAAAAACTGGCCAGACACAGAGCTTCTTGCAGAGTTTTCTGGTGTTGAGGTTACAGGGATAAAAGATGAACGTGAATACATACGTCAGCGACTTTTTGAAGAGCTTACAGAAAATACTTGTGACCTACTATATCGTCTGAGTTTTTTTGCTGGCTACTTTGATCGAGATTTGGCAATTGCAGTTGGAGAGGTTAGTCCTGCAATCAATAGGCCCGGTGCAGTACTGGACATTCTTATCGGGCCTTGGGTCGAAGTAATGGCAAATGATCGCTTTAGGGTTTCTCCGTTAGTGATTGGTGCAGGAAAAAAAATACTAAGCAAGGTAATTCAAAGCGAAATCCCCAAGCGAATTGTTGACAATCTGATCGCACGTCAACCATTCCCGGGAGATTTCTTAGGAACGCTATTAGGCCATGCCATTGTGTCGCAGCATGAGCAGGGATTAATGTGGCTAACAATGGCAATCATGTACACACCAGATAACGACAGAAGAATGATAGCTGAACACCTTTTAATGCTTCCACTTTTAGATACGAGTCAACCCCTGTTCAAGGAAGACATCCACGTCTCTGTCATGCTAAGACTGGCACAGTTTCGCGTCGCTGCTTGGGCCAATAAAACAGATTGTCTTCCCGCAATAGCTGATCAACTCATTACGGAAGCGCGGATGCTTGATAACAAAGAGATTGCAGATGGTTTTCTCATTTTTGTTATAACCTCGATTCTCATGGAGCAATCTTTGAGAATTAGCCCCAAGAAATGGATCCCGCTTTTAGAAGGGTTGGAAAAAGCTATGTCGGGTGAAGGAGAACTTGCTCAGTTTGTTCGAACACTTGACCCTGTTAGAAAAGGCTTAGAGAATTGGACTATACCTCAATTTTTGTTTGTTATTAGGGCGACATCACTTAAAAACATTAATGAACTTGTCGAACTTTTCTCAGAACTAGATCATATGGAACGCAAACATCGTGAAATGCAGCTTTCCTCGCTCAGCAGGCTTCCCTCTGGGAAGCGATTAATGATTGATTCGCCTTGGTTGGCTGAAACGATGGAAAAAACCTTGGATGGTGTTGATGCTGCTGGGAAATTTCGCCAACTCGCAGAAATTGCAGAGATGTGGGGCAATATAGACATTGCAGTGGAGTGTGAATATGCTCGTGCCGTTATGTTTGATGAATATGCGGAAGATTCCAAAGGTGCTCTCGTTTCTCTTGATGAGGCAGAAGAAAAGTATCCAAATCAAGTTCGATTAGCAAGACAACGAGCCAGTGTTTATTACCGAAAAGGTGACTATCCGGCCACTCTGGCAATAATTGCACGAATAGCTGATATTATTCCCAAAGATGATCATATTGAGAGAGCATTTGCCTTGAGGGAAGCTGGAATTAGCGCAGCGAAAACTGGGAATTCCGATAAAGCAAGTCATTTCTTTTCTGAGGCATGCGAAGCGGCAAGTGCTGCAACAGATAATATGCGACCAATGGCAATTGGGCTCAAAGGGGATCAAGCCGTTGCTCAGTTTCAGTTGGGGGGAAAAGGTGAAGCTCTAAATCTTATGCATCAGGCGCTAATTGATGCTGAACAACTCAATCCTGAAGCAGGAAAAAAAGAAAAATATTGTATTCTCAGCCTAGGATATGCAATCCTTTGGATGCAAGAACAAGTGAAGGCCGATCTTTTGCCTAAAATAGATGATCAAATTGTTCCTGGTTGTTGCAGCAATCCAGAACCCTCTGAAAAAATCATGGAAAGGGCATCTCCACCATTCTTGCTTTACTGGTATCAGCTTGCACTCTTGGAAGCCATGATGGGAATAAACTCGGGCATTATAGATGAGCTTAGGAAGCGTACTCGTACACAAAGGATTCTATCCTGTGAACTCGTTTTAAATCCATTTGTTATGGCGAAATATATTATTACGGCTGATATTGAGAATTTCTTTTTATATTTGCCTGAGTATGTGTCCAAGATCACGTATTTTAGAGAAAATGCATCGAGTGTCAACAAGGAAAATGTCTATGATTTGACCGATGCCGATTTGCCCGCTATCAAACCGGTAGATTGGACATCCGACCTGCATCTCCAATATACAAAGGACTCCATTCTTGCGATTACAGCCACAGCCGTCTGTAATACTAACGATATCAGAGAACAACTGCTAACTCATGCTGGTCAAAATCAAAAATTGGTGAATGCCTTGCGAAACTTCATTGATTGCTTTGAAAAAGATACATGTCCGAAAGGCGATTTATATGACACAACAGCCTTCTACTTTGGAAGCCTGATGAACGCGAATACCAAAAGCCCAGACGACATGTTTATCGCGGCCTATCGTATCTGGGAATGGTTACTTTACACTGACTTTAAAGATTTCGTTGGAGATATGATTGCCGATTATTTGACACGATGCTGGCAAGAAATTATTAAGAATCAAAGGTTTAATTTACAGCAACCTATGATTGCGATTCCTGATATCGAGGCTGCAATAGGAGATTCTGCAAGGGGCACTGTAAAGATAGCCAAATTATTATTAGCTGCCGAAATTGCGGTCAAACATAAGCTCGGCGCAAATCTACGGTCCAAGCTCAAAGAATTCAGAAAATAATCGCCTCCATAATAAGCACCTCAGGCTTTGGTTACCGGAAACTTCGTTGTTTTAGAGATATTGGTATAATTGAATAAGTGAGCAAATTCAAATGGTTAAAACTGGATTCGGCGCCTTCGTCCACTTGAGGGACACTACGGCGGACAGGCAAGTCCGGGGTGACCCGTCTACGTCAAGACTTCCGGCTTCGCACAAGGCTACGCCGAGACAAGCCGACGCGGCAAGCAAAGGGAGAATGAACATCCAACGTTCAACATTCAACGTCCAACTTCGAATGAGGAACCGCTGCGCGTAGCTGTTGTTTCCGGAGGCCGAGGTGGGCAGAGCAGATCAAGGTTTGACAGGCCAGTCAAAACCTGCGGTAAAACCGCAGGCTAAATATAGATTGCTTCGGTTTGCTTACAATGACACCTATCGAAACAAGCTTGACAGGGTAATAGCATATTTTTAATATGCTGAAAATTATGTTACAGTTTATTCCTGATTCATTTAAGAAGCCCTTGCAGCGGGCGGCGATGAAGATGCGACATTTCGGGCTGAGGCGGTACTGCCCGATCTGTGCGAGCTGGCTTCGCTCATTCGAGCCGTTCGGCCTCGGGCCTCGGCCTGATGCTCTTTGTCCCGTCTGCGGTTCACTTGAGCGCCATCGCTTAGTCTGGGTGTTCTTCAATTGCAGGACAAACCTGTTAGACGGCTCGGGCAAAAAGATGCTTCATATTGCACCGGAAAAGGAAATCGAGGCGAAGCTTAGAAAAACGCGGGGCCTTGATTACCTTACCGCCGACCTTCATGACCGGCATGCGATGGTGCAGATGGATATTACTAATATCGACTATCCCGACGATTTGTTCGACGTGATTTATTGCAGCCACGTCCTGGAGCACGTTGGCGATGACCGAAAGGCGATGCGCGAGGTAAGGCGGGTGCTCAAAGCGGGTGGATGGGCGGTTTTTGTGGTTCCAATCAAGGTTGAAAAGACGATTGAAGACCCCTCAGTTACAGAGGCCGGCGAGCGTGAGCGCCTGTTTGGCCAGCACGACCACGTCAGGCGCTACGGGCGTGACTTCGTCAATCGGCTGGAAGAGGGCGGCTTTATCGTAACGACTTTTTCTTCGGCTGACATTGCCGGCGCCGGAAATATCGTCCGGTTCGGGCTAAAGGCCGAGCAGCTTTTCTTTTGCACGAAAAAGCCATGACCATTCAGCCGGCATTTATCGCGGCGGCGCTCATACCCGCAGTTTTTAAAAAATCGCGTCGTTTCATGTTTTATTCTATTGTCTTTGGCTGGTTTTAGGATGTCGGCTAATTAGGGTCAGGCTGCCTTTCCGTGTACGTTAGCCGAATATTCCTGTCCACAATAACTTTGTTACTGGGAGATGGCCCCGTAACCTTATAACCGAATATGAGGCGACGGCCTGTATAATTGTCGGAGTCAAAAGATATTGATTTCTCCTCCATGATCGAGGTTAGGCTAAAATCTGCTGAAGTGATGAGCGTCTTGCGGATATCCCAAAAGCCGCACCAGCAATACAGGATAATCCTGTTGCCGGTCCCAACCAGGGACTTGGCTTTCACCGTCATGGTGTAGGTCTTACCGCTTTGAATGTAGTGGCCCGCGTCTTGGTGAATCGCGTTTTCGTAGTCTTTCTTTGGCTTTGGCTCGCGCACGAAAGGCAGCCATAATGGGTCTATCATTTGCGTATTCCAGGCCTCGTGAGCCTTTGTGAGTTTTTTCACAACGTTCGGCTGTTCTGCCGCGAGGTTACGGGTCTCAGCGATATCGTCGGCGAGATCGAACAGTTCAGTGTGGGGGCCGGTGTTAACGAGCTTCCAGTTTCCCTGCCTTACGGCATAATCATCGCCCATGCGCCAGAAAAGGATTTTGTGAGGCGGTTCTTTGGTTTGGCCGGTCAGGTATGGAATCAGATTGACGCCGTCTATCTTGCGGTCCTGGGGAATCTTGGCGCCGGCGACAGCCGCTACTGTTGGGAGTATATCGAGGGAAATAACAGGATGGTCATAGGTGACACCAGCCAGCAAGCGGAGGGGCCATTTAACAATGAAAGGGACACGGATGCCGCCTTCGAAGAAACTACCCTTGCCGGCTTTGAGGGGGCTGTTACGGGGACCGTATCTTTTTCCAGGGCCGCCGTTGTCATTGAGGAAGAATACCAATGTATTTTCTTCGATGCCGTAAGTTCGCAATTGTGCTAAGACGTTACCGATGCCGTCATCCATAGCTGCAATCAAGCCGGCATAGTCGTGGCGCACTGGTTTGGTAATATGTTTGAAACTATTTTGGTATCGCTGGGGTACCTGCAACGGCGTATGCGGGGCACAGTATGCGAGGTAGAGGAAAAACGGTTCATCGTGATGATGTTCGATGAAAGCGATCGCCTCGCGTGTCAAGACGTCGGTCAGGTGTTCCTTCTCGTCCACTGGTGTGGTGCCGCGCATAAGGAAATTGCTTTTCATCCAATGCTTACCAAAATACGGATGGCCGCTGTGCTGAGAGCCGAAGAACTCGTCGAAGCCGCGTTTGAGTGGGTGGAAATGGGGCGCGGCTCCCAGGTGCCACTTTCCAACCGCGCCGGTTACATAACCAGCAGAAGCGGTTATATTGGCTAATGTAATCTCGTGGAGCGGAAGGCCCACATGGTCTTGTATACCGTGAGGCTCGGGGCCTGGGTTATACTCGTAGCCGAAGCGCTGCTGGTAACGGCCGGTCATGATTCCTGCGCGAGAAGGGCTACAGACGGAGGCTGAGACATAACCATTTGTGAAACGAACACCTTTTTTGGCGATAGAATCAATGTTCGGCGTGGGGATATCCTTACACCCGTGGCAGCCAATATCCGCATAACCCATATCGTCGCAGGTGATGACGATGATATTCGGCTTGGTTTGTGACTGCTGGAAGGTGGGAAACTCACAGCCGGCGAGGGTGGTCGCGGCGATGCTCATCCCGGCGATTTTCAAAAATTCGCGTCGTTTCATGTTTTGCTCTATTGTGAATAACAGACTTTGGTTCACACGGTACCCCAAGCAGCCAGTGTTAGTATCGACCGTCTGTGGGGCTTCTTAACAACGCTATGGCTGTCAACGCTGCCAAATTAGGCGGACTATCCGAAAATTACAAGTTTTTTTTCGGCTCAATATGAGATATCGCAGGACGAAGGGCCTGACGAGCCGATCGGGCCGCGGCGTGCCCTGTTTGGCGTAAGGTCTTGTTAGTACAGAGGTTAGGGCGGCGGCTTCAAGAGGGGTGGCTAAGGGGGAGTGGTTAAAAAGACGAAACGAAGTTGTTTAGGGGGAAATTTTTCAAAAATTTTCGAAATTTTTCAAAATTTCCCTTGACAGATGGGCCCAGTTGTGATAGTGTGAATATAGTATAAGTAGCAGAAGAACTAAGGCAGGTTCTGAAGCCAAGAAATAATATATTTAGCAGCCATCATAAAATAGCATCTACGTCATATCGAACCGGCCTTTTTGCCTTCCAAACTGCAAGTGTAGTGTGTGTATTGTCTGCTTGAGTTGCGCGGCGAGACTATATCGGTGCCAAAGGAATTTTGTGTAGAGGCCCGGTTTTGAGTATGAGAATGTCGCTCTCCGGAAAAGAAGTTAACCAGAGAGATTTGCTCGATTTTCGGTATTTTTGCCTGCCCTGCGTTGGGGCGGCCAAACAGTACTTATATTGTACGATTGTGTTCGGTGAGCGATAACGAGAGCAAATTCTCAAGAAGTGAAAGGAGAAATGTTATGAAAAAGAAAGGTTTTACATTAATTGAGCTACTGGTCGTGATTGCGATCATAGCGATGCTGCTGGCGATATTGATGCCGGCACTGAACAAGGTGAAGCGCCTTGCTCAACGTCTGGTATGTGGTACCAGCGTGAAGGGTCTGGGGACGGCCATGATGGTGTACGCTCAAGACTTCGATGATGAGTATCCCATTCAGGGAGGTAATGGTGACCACCGCTGGTCATGGAATGGCCTGACATGGGATTGGGCTGACATTGACAAGAACTGGAACGACCCTACCGACAGAAGTATTACAGTTTCTGCAAGCCTTTACCTGTTAGTTCGGATTGCAGACGTCGATCCGAAAAGCTTTGTCTGCAGAAGCGGCGATGAGACGCCATTCAAGGGTTTAGACCCGAATCCCGAGAACATTGACCTTGTTGAATTGTGGGATTTTGGCGGGAGACAGGACGCGCGTTGGGGCCATATAGATGACTGGCCAGCCCACCATGTCAGTTATGCTTATCACTTGCCCTATGACGCCGCCCCCGACGACGATTGGGTAACTGCTCGACCCGTCAGTGCGACAGCTTCGGCAAGCACGGCGGTCCTGGCGGACAAGAACCCTTGGTGCGATTCCAAACTTACCGACGGGACGGATACGAAGTATACTTTAAATGATAAGAAAAGAGACTATATGATGCTCGTAGACTGGCTGGGGGCGGGGGAGATGGACTGGGATGACCCTGGCGATCCGATTCGAAACTCAACGACGGCGTGGCAAGTGCAAATAGCGAATTCGCAACCTCATGGTCGAGAGGGACAGAATGTATTGTATGGAGACGGACACGCCAGTTTTGAGAAACGGCCGGATATCGGTTATCAGAATGATAATATCTATACCCAGTTCGCCGGGTGGTCGCCCTACACCGAAGGTGCTAAGCGCACGGGTGCACAACGCACAAGCGCTACGGGCGCAGTGGACGTAATACCCGGAAACGCAACTTTTCCGAAGACAGACGAGGATTCGGTGTTAGTTAACGACGACAGCAGGATTGACATCCATAATATTCCGTGATGACGAATGAGTCTAGGCTGATAACCGGCACGGATGCAAAGTAAAGTGTGGTTGAGGTAATGCTTATTGATTAACAACGTTGGGCTGGTGGTGAGTTAGGATGTTTTTCGAAGCGGCCTTTCGCAAGAAGCGAAAGGCCGCTTTTTTGGGTCATTGTCAAGACAATAACATGGACATGAGGGACGAATATTGAGCGGAAGTGATCTTTGGTCGTTGCAGGCAAGCAGAAAAACAATCATTATTACCGAGATTATAACTAACGCTGGCCGGATATGTAGAGTATAATGTGGATGAAGCACAGGTCCCCGACAGGCGCTGGAAAACAAAGCGAGCCCCGCGGTGGTGGCGTAGGATATAAGGCAGGTGTATTGCAATCTGAATTTTGCAAGGTAAAAATGTTAAGGAAATCCTGTACTTTTAGAAAAGAATATGCTGTTGGCTTTTTGCTGTTTCTGGCAATAAGCATTATATGGTTGTGGGCATTTAATACGAACTCCTTTTGGAAGGCGGACGCCTTGGATTATGCCCAAATGGGCAGAGAATTAGGCAGAGGCAAGGGCTTTTCAACTTTGCAGACTTTTCCAAGACACATTCGGTTTTTTCAGGAAAAAGGTTATCTGGAAAAAGAAAACTGGCCTAATCTTTACCGGTATCCTTTGCCGGTAATTCTGAACGCGTTTTTTTATAAAATCACCGGAGACATCACCATCTCTGCTATTCTGCAATCGGGGCTGGCGTTTCTTTTGAGCATACCAATGTTATTTATTTTGGCAACGAGGCTGACCAATTTAAAAGTGGGTATTATCAGTACAATTTTCTATGCGGCTGATCCACTGTTTTTCACAGGCAGCTACGAGGGGATGACGGAACCGATAACTGTTTTTCTGCTTCTATGCCTTTTTTTGGTAGCCTTTTCCCAAAGGTTGTCGCGATGGAAGTGTTTGTCCATGGGAATAATATGCGGTCTGAGCTATCTGAACAGGAATCAGTTTGTTTTCCTTGTTCCCCTTACCGCATTGTATATGTGGTTCAATACTGAAAAAAGGATGAAGGTCGGCGGACTTGTTTTGTTACTTGTTGGCTTTCTGCTTGCGGTTAGTCCCTGGCTTGCCAGAAACATGGTTGTGGCGGGAAATCCTGTCTTTTCATTTAACACATCGAGATGTTTGACCAGTGGTTGTGATGACCCCAAGCTCTCGCATTTGCAAACACGGCTTGACGCACCTGTTGAAAGTTTGATAATTTTGAAAGAACATGGCCCCGCTATCGCAAAGAAGGTTTTGAAGAATCTTTTGGCCGGTGCTCGCTTGAGTTTTTGGGCCAGGGCTTTCTCGCCGAAAAGCGGTATTTTGATTTTTTTCCTGTTTGCGTCTATTATTTATCGGAGGCATTCGGCCCACCGCAGGTATGATTCTTTTAGAAACGCGGTGTTTTTTTTGTTCGTTGGCAACTACTTAATCCTGAGTTTATTATTTCACAATATACGATATCACGCTCCTGTGATGGCGTTCATATACATTGTCGGCATCAATGAAATACTTGTACTTTTCGGCGATCCGGGCTTTGGCCGTTGGATGAAATTGAAGCATATAGTACTTTTGGGGATGCTTTTACTTGGAATTGCCAGGCTTTACAATACGGTAATGATCGAGAAGGACCGCCCGTCCCCCTTGAGCGCAAATGACAAGAAATCATACGAAATTATCAGACAAGTAGCCGGCGACGACACGGTGATCGCTTCGAGTACTTCGTTTAAAATTGCCTGCTATGTAGGTTGTCGCGCATTTCGGCTGCCTATGTTTGGGCGGAGTTTGTTGAAGATTAATGACAGTTACCTCCCAGTTGACTATGTTTTGATAAATAAAAACATATTAGACTCGGATACCAAGAGATATGCGAGCTACGGTGAATTCATCGAGTCCGACGAATTCCTCAAAACATTCCAATTTGCAAAGGAACTGCCAAACGGGGCCGTACTATTCAAGCGGTTGTGACGAATGAGTCAAGTCTGATTACATCGCGTATTCCGGGACTGTCAAAGTTTGTGTGTAGAGTAAGTGGGTGTGTGGAATCTTGTTAGAGATTGAGTGATAATGCAAGTCGTCTTTGTGTATTTTGATTTTATGAAGGGTGCGGGAGGCAAATACTACGAAGGTATAGCATCAATCTCGGCCGTTTTAAGACAGAATAATCACGTAACGAAATTATTTCACATCGCGGATTATGTCAGTTGTGAGGAGTTTCTGGATATCTATGCCCGGCGGTATGGGGATTTTGACATAGCGGCTTTTTCGGCGACGACCAACGCCTTCTATTACACAGCTAAGTATGCAAAAGAGATCAAGAAACGGTTTGAGAAGGTTATTACCGTGTGCGGGGGGACACACCCGACTCTATATCCCGACGAGGCGATAGGCGCCGAAGGCATCGATATTATCTGCATTGGAGAAGGTGAATACCCTATGCTTGAGTTGTGCTCCCGCTTGGAAGCCAACGATGACACAACAGACATACAAAATTTATGGGTTAAAAGAAATAATGAGATTTCCAAGAACCCGGTTCGGCCTTTGATTGGGGAGCTGGATTCACTGCCGATGCCGGACAGACAGATATTTGACTTTGAAAGCTCCGCTGACAGGAAATTGGGGCGGGTGGTTTTTATGGGCTCGCGGGGGTGTCCGTTTAATTGTGCGCATTGCTGTAATCATGCATTGAAGAAGGCCGGGCCGGATTCGGGGCCTTACGTTCGATTTAAGTCGGCCGGCCGGCTGATATCGGAGATAAAATTTTGCCTGGGGCAATACGATAACATTGAGCATATTATTTTTCACGATGACATATTGAATTTGAAACGAGGCTGGTTCGCCGAATTTGCTTTTCAGTATAAGGAGGAGATTGATTTACCATACGTGTGTAACAGCAGATTTGATTTGTTAGATGAAAGTGCGGTTGAGCTGCTGCGAGAATCCGGGTGTATGCAACTGAATCTGGGCTTGGAAAGCGGCGATGATTTTATCAGGCGAGAGGTCCTGAACAGGAACCAGTCTGAGGAGCAAATTCTTGAGGCGGGTAATCTTTGCCGCCAAAAGGGCATCAAGCTATATATATTCACGATGGTCGGCATTCCGCACGAAGACCTGCGAAAGGCTTTGAACACCGTTAAGCTGACGGCGAAGCTGCGGCCGGATATTGTACAGACGTCTATTTATTATCCATACGCGCAAACGGCCTTGTATGATTTGTGTAAGGAAAAGGGATACCTGACCCAGAGACGATTAGACAGCTATTTTGAGGCGGACACGGTACTGAATTTGCCGGATTTCAGTAAGGAAGAGATCCTGTTTGCATATGAGAATTTCAAGGTTTTTGTTTCTTATTATATGACGGCGCAGAAATTAGGCGGGACGTTGGCCAGTGTGCTGGCCAAGATTATTGATTTCATGTGGCTTCACCGGAGGATTTACCAACTTTTGGAACCGGTGTATCGGTCACTTAAGAAATTATACAAACAGCTTTTTAGAAGACACTAAAAGATAAAGCACGGAGGGAGAAGCGCCGAATGTCGAATTATGAAGTTATTACCGGTCGCTTACGCTCCCGGCTCTGTTTGCCGGCGCAGGCTGGGCTATTGGTTTATAAGGTCGTGGTAAATCCGGGCTAATTTTTGATTTAAGGATTTGATGTCGTAGTGCTGCTGGACATGCTCCCGTCCGGTTTTTCCGAGGTGCGGCCAGGTTTGGGGGTTTGTGATGAGGTGTTCGAGCCTTTCGGCGAGGGCATCTGAGTCCCGCTCGGGAACGAGGAAGCCGCCGGCACTATCACCAACGGTTTCGGGAAAGGCGCCATGGCTGGTGGCTACGATGGGCAGTCCGTAGGCGAGTGCTTCGAGTAATACGACGCCCTGGCCTTCCATATTGCCGTCGCTTGCCGTAACGCTTGGATGTAAAAATATGTGGGATGTTTCATAAAGCAAATCGAGCTGGTTGGAGCCGACCCAGCCAAGCAAATGAATTGCATCGGCGGCGCCAAGGTCGTTTATTAATTTTTGAAGGGATTCGCGGAGGGGACCGTCGCCTACTATGTTGAGGGTGACGTTGGGAAATTTCTTTGCGATTTTGGCTACGGCTTTGATCGCGTATTCTCTGCCTTTCATCTCGGTCAGTCTGCCGACGCTCAAGATGTTTATTTGCTCATCCGAAGAGATTTTTCTTTCGGCAAAAAGGATTCTGTCTAAGTGTATTCCCATGGGCAGTTTTGTCATTCGGTCGGGCGGACAGCCGAGTGCAAGTATCTTTGCTTTCGTCGCCTCGCTGTTGTAGGTGAATAAATCTCCGTTACTGAAGAGCGGGCGGTATACATCAGGGCCGTATTGAGCAATATATTTTGTAACATCATAGCCGTGGAAGGTTGTTATGAGTTTGGCGCCGAAGCCTGCTTGTTTAAGGAAGGCGCCGATATTACCGGCGGGACCGAAATGACAGTGGACCACGTCAAATTCTTTTCGCAAAAAGGCGAAGGCATAGTAAAGCAGATTGTATGAGAAGCCTTCCGGGCGGGTCAAGAGTATCTTGAGGGCTTTTGACAATCTGACGGGCGCTTTTAGAAGATTTGAAAGAATCAGAAGCAGTGTCTTGAGCCTGCGGATTGTTTTGTTTTCGGGGATGGGCCGAATGTAGCAGGTTCTATCTGTAAGATGATACCTGAGAACATCGATATTGATTTCGGGCTCTTGAGGGTCATGGTCGGCGAATATACGAACATCATGGCCCAAATCCAGGAGGCCTGTGATCTGGTTTACGATGAAGCTTTCCGATAGTTTTGGAAACTCGTAAACGATGAATGCTATTTTCATTATTCTTTTCGACAACAGTAAAGCATAATGCTGGTTGACTTTTTGGAGGTGAACAGCAAGGAGGCCAGGACGACTAAATAGGCGATACAGTTCACTATTCGGCTTGCGAGGACTACCATTTTTCCAAAAGGCTCTTTGCTCTTCTGACGAATGAACACTTTAACTCCGCGTCTGGTGATCTTTCTCTCGAGCCAACTGCCGATAGGTTTTTCCTCGACTATTTCAAAGCCGGCCTCGGCGAGGACCTTTGTAAACGAGTCGGGCTCGAATCTGATGAAGTGGCCGACAAATCTGTCGTCCGAACCCCAGTATTTTTCATGGACGGGGACGGTCAAAATGAATCGTCCGCCGGTTTTGAGAATCCTATAGATTTCCCTCAAGGCGGCTTTGTAATCTTCGACGTGCTCTAAGACCTCCGAGCAGAAAATGACGTCGGCATAATCGGCCTCAAGTGGCAGGTTGGTTACATCACCATGTTTTGTGCTATAGCCTTTTTGCTGCAGATGTTTGAGGGCCTCGGCGGCACGGTCCAGGAACAATGTTTGCTTTGGTTTGGGGGTGACGGGGCTTATGCCACAGCCTATGTCCACGAGAACCAGGTCTGCATCATCCTTTATGTTTTTTCGAAAGCATCTCTTGATCGCCCTTTTTCTGTTCCAGTAATTGAAAGAAGAATTCTTAAAGGCGATGTAGTGCTTATCTAAATAGAAGAGGTCAAAACCTTCCGGGGCTGCCATTTGTAAAATCGCTTTCAAGAAATACTTATCATTATCGAACTATCAAACCTGCAGTTTCTTACCATCGGGGTTGAAGAGTTTGGAGCGAACGATGCCGGTCCTGTGGAGAAGGCATTTGACGGCGGTCAGCAGAACGCCCAGGCCGTAAATGCAGCTTCTTTTGAAGTCTATTGAGGAGGCCTCCGGCTCGTAGTTGCACGGTGAGCTGACTTCGCCGATACGCAGGTTAAAGAACACGGCCTGAACGAGCATTTGATTGTCAAAGACGAAGTCGTCGGAATTTTCCAGAAGCGGGAGTTTTAAGAGTGCTTCGCGGGTAAAGGCCCTGTAGCCGGTATGGTATTCGGAGAGCTTGGCCTTAATTATTATATTTTCGAAGAACGTGAGCATTCTGTTAGAGATATATTTGTACAGCGGCATGTTGTTCTTAAGCGCACATCCGCCGAGGATTCGTGAGCCTAAGACGACGTCGAACAAGTCGCTGGCCAACAGTCCCGCCATAGCGGTAACCAATCTTGGGGGGTACTGATAGTCGGGATGTATCATGACGACGATATCGGCGCCGGCTTCCAGGGCTGCCTGGTAGCATGTTTTCTGATTGGCGCCGTAGCCGAGGTTCTTTGTGTGTACAATAGTTTTAATTCCGAGCGATTTTGACACTTGGGCGGTTCTGTCGCTGCTGGCATCGTCGGTCAGGATGACTTCGTCAACTATGTCATGCGGTATTTCGCCATAGGTTTTTCTCAGGGTCATTTCGGCGTTGTAAGCCGGCATTATAACGACAATTTTTCTCTCATGTAACATGTCAACACCCAAATAACCTGAAAGTACGGAGTTCTATTAACAACTTTTGTTGCCACAAATCCACAATGGATTTTATTCTTTCGGCTCAGTCAGGTCAAATATCAAGTATTTTTCTTCGTGAACGAGGACTTTAAATTTTCCGTAGAGAAATTCCTTCAAACTCTTTTGTTTTTCAAAATCTCCCGGAGTTGCTACAATAAAGTACTCAGGGGCAAATCTCGCAAAATGCTCTTCGAACAATTTCGCAGCGCTAAGGCCGCGATACTTGCTCCACTTGGCACCGGTACCTATAGAGCCGATACTGTCAGGAAACGGCCAGTGGTGGTGCCGGGGCCATCTATAGCCGGCATAATCGCCATAATACCACAGCGGCACCGTCAGCGCCAGGCTGATGGTTTTGTCGCTATGGTTTACAGCGCAGCCGATTTTTTCCGCTCTTTCAATGAATTCCGGATAATCGGCGCTATACTGCGCCAAGTGGTCAGGCCTCATTCCAAAACATTTGTAGGCAAATACCAGAGAGGGCTTAAGAAATCTGTTCTCACTTCTGAAAGCACCTGTCTTAATACCGGTGAGCAAGCCAAGAAGTGCTATCAGCAACAGCAAGCCGACTGCAAGTGCGGACTGGTGGTGACGAGAGTTTTTGTACCGGAGCTGGTCGAGGAAAAAAGCAATTACAGGTGAGGTGGCCAGTATAACAATAGGGATCATCTGCACCTGATAATAGTCGTGCGTAGCTGTGGTGTAAGTGAAAATTAAGGCGTAAGCCAGATATCCGAGGGCGAGTCCTATTAAAATGCTCTTGACTGTTTTGTCGCGAACAAGAAGAATTCCAAAAACCGCTGCTGCTATCGGGATAAAGCCAACAACGGAGCCAAGCTGGTTGAGCCAGCCGGTCCAAAAGAATGAATCCAACAGAAGCTGAGGCGCGAATACGGACTGTGCGACCATTCTGACTTCGTCGGTACATATGGCGAGATAAGAATAGTACACAAACGCCGGGCCTATGCCGAGTATAATGAAGGCCAGGTGCCGGCGGGAAAAGATTGTCCTGCGAAGGCTGTTTTTGCAGATACCTGGGGCGATAAAGGCAGCCCAAATCGGAAATATGATGCTGACTTTGACCAATATGGCCAATCCTGAGACAAGGCCCATGATGAACAGGCGTTTTGGTGATTGGTTTTGGTAATAGTTGAATATTGTGTAAATACTGCCGAGAAACATCATAGTCATGAGCGTTTCCGGCTGGAAACTCCTGCTTATCAATATTCCAAACGGACAGAGTAGATAAAAAGCTGTTGCAATAGCCGCCGGAACAGCAGCGGTGTACTTTTGAGCAATCAGAAAGACAAAGACACCGCCAACCAACCAGAATGCCGAACAAATGAGGGACGGGGCCCAATGATTTTGGCCACCGACGATGCGCCAAATCAGGGCGACGAGATATTCGGTAACAGGGGGCTCCTTGTCATCGAGAGCCTCTTTATTTATTGCGGCGATTTTCCGGGCTTGTTGGCCGATTAAGTCCGCACTTTGGAAATAGAATCCCTTTGCTATGCAGAAGGAATAATATTGCCGGGTGGGACTGAAATACAGTTTAGCGGCATCGATATTGTAAAGTCTGACGGCAGCGGCAGCGAGGAACGCGATTGCCAGGATGATACAGGCAAGGAGAGGTTCTCGAGTTGAAGATTGAGCTATTTTGGCGTTATGATTTTGGGGTGCGTCATTCACAATAACCAGTCCTCAACAGCCGACCTACATGACATAGCCCAATGATTTCAGTTTTTCCAGTTCATCTTCACTTAGCTTGGGGGACTTGACTGTGCCAAGCTTAAGCAAATCCTGCCGGCGAAGTTGCTTTAACCTGATTTTCAGCCCCTGTCTGAGCTGACTGTAAGCGGGTTCGTTGACCAGGTCATGTTCTT
>SDBT01000113.1_pt1 | contig 102086 bp, 145 predicted proteins | sample 2277101 | NCBI WGS metagenome assembly SDBT01 (sample SAMN10404973, study PRJNA504765) | marine sediment metagenome | isolation source: marine sediment core GS10_PC15, 103 cmbsf | place: Arctic Ocean: Southern Knipovich Ridge | collected 2010
AAATCCTTCACAGGCAGGAACTTGCTGCATTTCCCACATAATTTCTCCTCTATTTTAGCTAATCCTGTACGTAGGTCTCTATTGTTTACAGCATCCTCTGCATCTTCAACACATATCTTACAAATGTTTTTCCTTCCTTTGGTCAAGCCTTCCTTGTGAAAGTTCTTTACATCCTTAATTGTCTTACATTTCGAACATCGCTTGGTCTTGCCTTCATCTGGCTCAGGTTCAGGCTTACGCTTATCAAGATACTGTTGGCGTGCTACATCTGGGTCTTCATCTGCACGTATAAAGATGGATGTCTTGTCATCAATTATGACTTGTTGTGTTCTTGCCTGTATATGCTCAGGCAATTCCTCTAATATGTCATTCTCTTCATTCATTATACAAAGAAAGGGGCAATTACTAACCAAAGTAAAATCCCCTTGCCCCTTTCAACATCACTCCCATGATGCGTTCGTTTATGTCGCTTAATTGTCTTTTTCTTGCTTCTCTGGTGTTTTCTCATCCTCTTCTGTCACTACCTCCATTTTTGCCTTCGTCTTGACAATTCTACCCTCTTTTATAACTGTCCTTTTGAGTTTATTCAAATCCTTTATATCAGATTTCTTTTCTCCTATAACAAGTTCAAGATATTCTACAACTTCATCATCTGTTGTAAAGATTCTGTAGTAATCAACCTTGTCCTTGGTCTCAATTAAGCACATCCCGAATGTATATAAGCTGTTAAGAATCCTACGGGCATCCGTATAACTAAGTGTTGTCGCTTCTACAACTTGCTTCAAATTGAACCAGCCATGCCAATTGTACTCTTGCCCTTCAACTGCCTGTTCGCTTAATGCTCCTTCATCCAATTCACCTTGCATCTCATTTACATTATCAGTGAAATGTTCCATATGAGCCAATTCCTTTACCATACGGAATATCTCTTCAGCATGTTCGAGTGCTTTCTTGATGTTCTCTGGTTTCCGTATATACTCACTGATAGATTCGTTCTCACGCCATTGAGCTGTCTTCTTTATGTACGTATTGCGCAAGTCTTGTAATTCATTCTTGGTCATATTGATTACAAGTACGCCATCACCAAATTGTTCTGGTAAAGCATCAATCTGCTCTTGTAGGTTTTCATTCTCACACCCTACAAATACAACGGGTTTGTATACTTTTTCATTCTCCTTCATTACTCAATATTGCGTGATTATCAAATACAATAGGGCGTCTCATACCTTTCAACTTATGAACGTTATGAGTTGATACAAACTGAGGCATCGGCTTACCTGTAAATTTCCATTTCAACTTCCTCCACCAAGGCTGCATTGCTAATACGTGTTCGTATTGTTTTACCATTTGCTTAGTATGCTCAACATCAGCACATATAATTGCCACATGAGGATTGCGCATTGCTGCTTTTAACAAATACGTTGTATTACCCCAACCTCTTGTTCTTTGTATTATTGACGTTTGTACTATTTTCTTTGGTTCCATATATCAGAATTTAAAGAATTGTCTTGGTTTATCTGTTTCCTCTACGCCCTCTTCATCTATCTCTACACTATTCATCTCATTCTTCATCATTGTTCCACTATAATACTGTAACAACTTCCACGTTGCTATTACATCATTCAATGCTCCATGTGCATTGGCAATGTCTATACCAGCCCTATTGCAACAGCTTGATAGGGTATAACTTTGAACCTCTGAAGCCTTCAATTTAATCCACTTCAATCTTGCCATAACCAATGTGTCCATATACACTGTCTCACTATCATTATTGGCTACATAATCATTAAAGTCCTTTTTACACAACTGGAACAACACCTTCAAAAACATCAAATCAAACACAATGTTATGTCCAACCAATATGGGCTTACTCCTTGCCTTACCTGTAGGATTGGCTTCCTTCAGGAATTGAATAGTAATCTCTACAAGTTTAGTGTGATCAACTCCTTTGTTGATATCAGCCATATCAACCATCGTGAAATCCAATGCTTGTTGGGTTATAGTTAAATCTTCATATGGTTTCACAAAGCTGCTGTACCTATTGATTTCCTTCAGGCTGTCGCCTTCACAACTCAACATAGCAAACTCTGTAATGGGATTTTCAAATGCACTGAGACCGCCTGTCTCTACATCCAATACTACATAATTAGGTTGATGTGCCATCGGCTTGGACTATAGATTCAACTAACTTTCTTCATGCCATCAACATCATTCATCAATTTAGCCTTTAATGTGCATCCTTTGTATTTACAACTACCACCCCATGAAAATGGATAATTCTTACACATACTTGGTCTATTTTCATAAACTGTACACTCGTTGTCTATAAAATGTTTACAAGTATACATAGCTTGATTCACATTGAACTTTGTCTTGCCATCGCTATTAGGAGATATTTGTGTTTCCCCTATAAATATCAACATTGATGCTATACGAATTATATCATTAGTATGGCAATGTCTCTCTTCACCAAATCTATCTATCCAATACGCATCATCCAACAAACCACTATCTCTGTATTTGAGGTAGGCTTCAAGACTGGCTTTTATTTCATGTGGGAAAATTGGCAAATTAAACATCTCACAACAACTTCCTGAGCAACGTTGTGAAATACCATACATAAGACCTTTGTATTCTTGCGTATCAATGACTTTCTCCATCTAATTCATTGCTGCATCTACACTTTTCTTCTCGGCTACTTTTCGTTTAACTTGCCACACCTTTAATGACATGAAATGAGCACGATCAAATATGCTTACTGCACCCTTGCCGTGTTTAACTCGTATATACTTTTCTGGATTGTCAATGTTGCTCTGATCATCATGTATGATAACATATTCGCCTTTTCCTAATGGGTTGGGTAGCGATTGATTCCACGCTAACTCTACGATTTCTTGTCTGGGTACAATTATCTTGCTCATAATTACTCGTGTTCTTCAAACCATTTTTCTTCCAATTCTTTATGAGACAACTTGCCCTTCCATTTCTTAGCAAATGAAGAATGTGAATATATCCCTTCAGCAGTATCTAAGCTAAATTGAATCATTTCTACTTTAGTGTATACCCTTTCTTCAATCTTATGTAAAGTTAATGGTTGTTTAACTACAATATCCATTGAATTCATATCCACAACCATACTTCCATCATGCTTTTCTTCACACTCTACCAACACCCTATCACCATTCTTCATCTTACCATCTGCGATAGCCTGTAATTGTTTTTCTGTAAAATGTTGTGATAAGACTAATACTTTCTTTTGTGAATCAGTATAAGTATTAAGTGCCTCAAATGTTAATCTTGTTAGCGCATCATACACCCAATCACCTCTCTTAATCTGTTCTGTTTCCGATACAATAATCGGCTTTAAATCATCCAATATTTCATTACTGGTTAGAAATTTGAATGCTATTGGATTAACATTTAATACTAATATGCCTTCGACACATTGAACTGTACCTGCTTGTGAGGTCTCAACTTCTCGTGTCTCTACGACTTTGATTGTTGTTTTCATGATTTATGTTTTGTTTATGATTACAATAACTTTGATAGCCCCCATAGTATCAACATCAATAATGCAAATCCTGCAGTGACAATACACATAAACAACATCGTTGTCATAGAACCTTCATCAGAAAATGCCAAGCCAACTATGCACCCCATCCAAAACACTATCAATGTACCTCTTAATACTCTTATGAATGTTTTCATGACTTACGTTCCTGATCAATTTAATATCCACTCACACCACATATTCTCAGTATCAAATACTACTTCTATGTGATATTCCTCGCCTTTTGTCGTTAAAAATGTACCAATATATTGATTTTCTGTAACTCGAACCAAATCCATATTGGTAATTAATACATCATCCTTGTCTTGAACATTGTAAATAGCGTACTCCTCAACTTTCTCAATACTAAGCTCATTGCTACAACCAATAATTACTAACAATACAAATAATAGCTTCTTCATCGTTTTCTTGTTTTTATGATTCTCGTATATTAGGACTCTTTATATCATATTTCATCACAAAATCTCCTAACTTGCTTTGAAATTCATCTTTTGTATCTGGAATGTCTATTAATTCGACAGTTCCACAGGGCTTTTGAACATAAGTTTCATCAACAAGCATGTGATCACCTTCTCTATGAAATATAATGATTGCTCCTACACCATCTTCTTCAAGTTTCATCCTATCAACACTAGCAAAGTATATAATCTTATCCACTTCACTCTTCATGTATTCCAACAAGCCCTTCAGACGTTCACCCTCTACAAAATGATGGTCATTAGGTATATTTTGTGTTTTGTTTCTGCCATTTTTGCTCAACCCTATTGTAATTTGGTTGGCTATTCCTACAAGAAATCTTACATCGTAACCTTGCTTCAACAATTCACTTATGTATTCAATTACATTTTTCATCGTTTTCTTGTTTTTAAGCAATTTTCACCTCTTTAATGATAACTGGGACAGTCCGAGGTTAGTTCATTGAAACGGGATGAGCGAAAACTGCTCGTTTCTCATCTTTTAAATAAAGGTCGCAAGCCTCATCCAAGTCCAGCAATATTTCATATGCTTCGATGAACCCTTCAGCTTCGCTGTCTATATCATTCTCACCATAATCCTTTACAAACTGCTTGAATTGTTCATCTGTAAGTGTTGCTAGGAATTTCTCTGCTGCTTGTAAAGTTTCTTCATTCCTCGTAGTCATTTCCATATCCAAATCATCCCATGTATAAGGAACAGTAGTGCGTGTAGCAAAGAATACTTCAAACACTTTCTTTACATTATCAAACCGTCCTTGTAGTTGTCCTAATTTCATTGTTCTTGGTTTATTGCTGAACCTACTTGTAGATTTTTTCTGTGGCGATCACTGTCTTTTCCTAGCACGTCAACACACATCTTACCACACGTCAGTCTATAAAACCAATCAGGTAATGCTATGTTGTTCGAGTCCAATGAATGTACTATCCTAGCACGAGAATCATTCCATTCATCAATGTTTGTAGAAGTCCTTAATAGGGCTTCAGCCTCTTCAGACGTAAATGAAGCAATTGGTATTGCTCCTTTACTTGTAGAATTTATATTTTGCTGTTTTAAGGTTTATCATATATATTCCTGTTTCAAGGTCTTTAAATCCATCTTTTTTGTGGTAATCAAAGCTATATATCTTAGCAAACAAGAAATCTTCAGACTTTAATGAGCTTGTAGGTTCTGGTAATATCTCCTTACCAGTTTCTAAGTTCACTATATGTTTCTTGGTTGTAGCTATTATACCGCCAATGTGATGCAATTTATCAAACATTTCTACTTGGTATACAATCTCTCCTTGCTCATTGATTATACATGAACACCCCCATGAACTGCTATCTTCTTTCACATTGGGATATGTAAGTAATCCACAATAACCATCTTTGAACGTCCCACCAAGTCCACCTATCCTGAATGCTTCTTCGCTGACCTGAACATCATTGTAATACAGATTCTTGTAATCCCCATCATGTTCGCGCTCTGGCAAATCTACATTAAGACATGGTCTCATTGTAAGGCGCTTTGTTAACTCTATAACAACTTGGCCTCTACGCCTTTGTGATACTAATTCTGTCATAACATCAAATTAATATGGGCAGTACTCGTGGGACGCGACTTTCCACAGTTATTGACTTCTCACGCTTCAGACTGCCCATACATTTATACAATTTCAGGTTTAGTGTAATAACCCAATGCAGCAACCCTCCTCTTGAGATATACCATCATAGTGGGAATCTCATCTACAACCTTTTGTCCATACTGGTTTACAGCCATTTGATATATCTCTTCCTTGTTGTAGGTTCGTTCGCTCTCTGTGATGGCCTTCAGAATTGGAGCAGCCATTTGTTTATCACTGTCTTTGTTTTCTTCTAAACACAATACAAGTTTAAAATGATGGCGTAAATTCTTCTGTACTAATTGACGCGCTTGCTCTATAGCCCCCCTTTTAGAACTATCCAAGAAAATTTGTTCTTTTGTTACAACGCCTCTTGGTGGGTGTGAATATTGGTATTTAATTAAAAATTGTTTATTTGTAGCTTTCATATTTTACAGTTTGTATTGATTAACTTTGATACTGACCTAGCCCACATTGGCTAGGTTTCGACTACTAAAGCCTCATCAGAGTATCTTGCTTACTCCTGCTCCCTCTAATTCCTTAATGGTTGTTTCACCATCCATTAATGGAAGAAGATTTGGGGCAGTCACTTGTAATGCTACACGAAAATCGTCTTTATTCATCTCTACAAACTTCTCACTGAACTCGTAATGCGCAATTCTGTCAATCACAGCATATCGCGTAGTTACTCCGTTAATAGTTGATTGACAAATAGCTATACACCACCACCCATGATAAAAATCTACTAGATACATCATCTCAGCTGAATGACGGTGTCCAATACTTACAAATTTTCCATTCTCTACCATGAATGCCTTTCCCATAGAATCCATCATTTGATAATCTTCCACCACGCCTTGCAATCTACGAATTTCATCGCCATTGTTCTTGGGAACTCCTGTCATGTGTTCGTGCTCTTTTATCTTCTTATCACACTCTGTCCATGCTGCATCAATCCTCGCCTGTGATTCTTTTTGAGCATCCTCTCTTACGACATCATATTCCTTATCAAAAGAATCATAAGTCCCTCTAATATGTAATAAGTCTTTGAGCCTTTTGTGAGCTGCCTTGTACTCTTCATTTGTAGGCATTTTTTGTTCTTCCATCGTTTTACAGTTTTGGTTTGTATTTATGTTAGCTTTGTTTTGTTAATTCCTTCAACCCGTCTTTGCTGTATTCGCCTGTCTTAATTGGCTGTTGACCTTTTACATAATCCGTAAAGATGTCATACTTAACGTCTGGATACTTGGCTATACATTCATCCATCTGTTTTACAGCGTAATTCCATGCTTCTTGACGGTCTTCAAATGCGCGTCCTTTTATTCTGATTCTACCACTTGTTATTTCGTAACCATCGCGTTCATATGAACCTCGATGTTCGTGTCCAGTGGCTTTGTAAAATATAACTTTGTTCCCTTTAAGAAAGTTACCTAAAATTACATTTACTAAGGTTTTTGGTGTTTCGAATTTTTTGTAGCTCATTGTCCGTTGTTTTAAGTTTCAGTGAACAATATCGGAATAAATCTTCAAACCACCTAATATTTTGATGATTATTTTCCCAATACTACACAAAATAGTTTTCTGAAGTTGAATTTCAGACAGATTTGTCCTTCAAAACCTCGAATTCATAGTTAATGCTCACTGCTTTCCTTCCAACTGCCTCACACTTAGCCTGCATTTTGGTATTTTTGGATGATACACGACCAGTTATTTTGCTAACATTCCAGAGTTTTGCCATTTCTACAAGTTCTTTCCACATTATTTCCCAAATCCCAACGCCTCGATGCTCTGGGTCTACATAAGATTTGATGATATTCAAATTTTGACCTTCACCAACTGTGATACGCTCAAAAATGATAACCCCTACGTATTGGGAACCATTCATAGCATAAATGACTTTGTTGTCACCCTTCAATCTCAAAGCATTAATACCTTCAGAATAGAAATCACTATACGCCTTGACCGCAAACTGGAATGCTAGGCTACCATCTAAGCTGTGAGAGAATCCTATTTTGATATCATCTGACATTTGATGATCTTAACTTTGAAGCTAATCAACATCCACAAGAGATAATATCAACTTTTGGTCGAGTGGGTTGATTTCTCCTTTATCTTGTTGTTGATGGTGTGCCATACGCTTGAAATTACCAACATTCATATAAAAACCACTAACAATAGAATTCAGCACCTTTAACGCATCTTTACGAGTAACTTCTGGTGTATCCTTTTGTAACGTCCATTTTATATTGCCCTTTAATACTCGTTCTTTAGCTAATTTAACCCCTTTCTTTTTATCAAATTGGTCTTTTTCACTACATACAGCAATCCCTATGTTCAAAGTTTCATTATCATCACATAATGCTGCTACGAATGTTGCTCGTGGATAACGTCCTGTATTCTTGTTGAAGGCTTTGAATTTCAAATAACCTTCCTGTACTAACAAGATCGGTATATTATTTACATCTTCAAACATCTTTCTAAATGAATCTCTAAGTGTTTTCAATTGACTAGGTGTGGCATTCTTGTCCACTGACAACACTCCATTCGGTGCACTTGGAATGAATCTGCTATGTACTACTAATACTTTCATGTTTGTACCAATTTGATTTTCATCTCTGGATGTACTTCAATTACAAACTTACCACTCTTAATGATGACCTTCAATTCCTCATACTTTTGTATAGCTTCCTCTTCAGTAAGACCATTCTTGAGCCAAGTACCTCTACCCATTCCTTCAACTTTATACCACACTTGAAATCCTGCTTTCTCCCATTGATTCCATATGATTGTGATATTCTCAGGACTTACATGAACTCGTATGTTTGTATGATGAATGCTAACAGGGATAGTTTCACTACCACTGTTACTGCCCTCTACCGTTCTGTCTATTATTTGGTTGTAGGTTTCTAAGATTTATAGTATCGCAAACCCATTGTTTTGTAAAGTTTGTTTCAACTTTGTGAATGCTTCCTCTCTATCATCATAACTCTGAAACCTAAATGTGCGCTCAAATGGATGTGCCTTCATCCATATCGTTAATACATAGTCAAGCCCTTCAGGTGCTTTCTCGTTGTATTCCTCAATCCGTTCAGTGCCTTTGATATCATACACATCCAGCAATGCCCCTTGGAACTCTATCATTGCCCGTATAACAAAGTCATTGTATTGACTATTGCCGTCCTTGCTACGGTTTTTGACTAATTGGACTATACATTCCCTGCGCACCTCATCTGCCTCATTCTCACTAGCAAATTCTTCATAAACATCTACAACATCACCACCTTCCTCTGTAGAGAAGAACCACCACATGCCAGACTTCTCATCTAGTTCGGGTTTGGTGAATATGATTACACCACTACTTGGTTTCTTCTTCAACTTGTCTGCTATGTCAGTTTGTTCCACTATCGTCTGGAGGATTGCTGTTATCCATTCTATCAATTGGTTGGTAACAAGAAGATTTTGGTTTATTATGAAAATCTATCCAATCTTCACAATGTTCCTTAGTACCTACTGCATGATTCCAAAACCATACAATACCAAGCCATTCTAATTTGACTATGTATGTACGGCCAAATTGACCATCCCACACTTCCTTAATTATGTATTTTGCTTTAATCATATGGTTAACCAACTAATAACTGACGTCAACCCTCAACCCCTAAATGCCGTTTTAGGCAGTTTTTCGTGCGTTTAAACAACTATCTTAGGGTGTCTTGTCCTCGTCATTGAAACTAAACGTGAGTGCCAAAACAATCATCGGTATCATCATCGTTGCGCGAACCTATAGCTATAATAGCTAACAACGTCAATACAAAGATTCCACTTATAATTATGCCTAACATCAATCGTATAATATCCACCCTAACATCCAAAAGAACAATATGCCTCCAAATATGTACTCCATCAATGTAAATCTTTTGGATCAACAGGTTCTGTATCAGGCTCCAATGAGTCACCCTTACTGGTGCTCAAATCATCTTGTATGTCTTCGTCTTTGTGAAGACTATCACATTCATGCGTGCTTTCAAGTGTATCATCTATCGCTTTCTTACACTTAGGGCATTTCTTTCCAGCCATAATTGCTATTGTTATTTGTTCTTGATCGTGTAATTGTTGAACATAATTCACTTCAATATGCTATTTCGTGTTCAATTAATTGTTCATGCCAATGCATCATCCTCTCCATTGCTGCATCCAATGATTCTTTATTCAACGTAGCTATTCTAAAATCAGGCTTTTGTATTCCAAACGTCAAAATATGCGTAGGAGTAAACAATACATGCTTATACCATTTGTCTTCTCCACTTAGTATCTTTCGGAATGTATTGTAATCTCCACCAGAAAACTTATCATACCACTGTTCGCCCAATGCTTTGGGATGTATGTGAAACTCAATAGCTTCATATCCCTTTGCCATTTTCGTGAACACTTTATTTTGCACTACATTTGTTGTTGTCCCTTCGTTTGTCACTAATATGTATTCAACCATATAACAAACCTGATCATTATGCAATTGCTGTTCACAAACTAAATACCCAATCTTCTCCGCACCAACTTCACATATCTTCTTAGTCTTTTCTACAAATATCTGCGGCATAATAATGGTTGAACACGTTATTATACCTGTCTTACCTACAACTTCCTCTCTATCAAATACCTTAACAAACTCTTGCATTACTTGCTTACCATTAAAGTGTAACACATGGACTTAATTACTTCTATAGCCCCCTGATAACTATTGGCCTTCAATTCTGTATCTTGGAAGTCAGACCTTATACTGAAATGCTTATTGTTCTCCACAGTTACCACAATCCTGTCTGTAACTAATGCTGGGTGTATAGTCAACACATTCCCATACTCTCTCGTTGAAGCTATGCGTATTTCCATATCTCCAACGTACTTATCACGCTTGGCAGCTTCCTCGACCAATCGGGCTAACACTACTACTGTATACTTGTGGCTCATTCTTCTTTTTTGTCTGGTTCTGGTATTGCCTCAGTGGCTTGTGGTTCATCAAACACAGCATCTTCAAGTATCTCTAACCTTGATATTTGCTTGATAGTCCAACCGCTAAAAGCACAATTACAAATTGCCTTCACATTAGCAGATGTCACCCTTAATGAAGCAGCTATCAAATCATCTCTCATCCCATTAATTTGTAAATTTCTCACGCGTTGTGATAATCTCATACAGTGAATTAATTCTCTGTATTCCTGCTCATCCATAGTGAGCAATGCCTTTTGTAATGATTCTTGCATATTAATCGTTTAATCGGTCTATCTCAGCAGCACAGCATGCTCCTACAACTGCCAAACGTTCTTGCTTACTCTTAGCAGCAATCTTAGCCTTCCACGACTCATCCCAACCTTCAGGATAATGTACTTCAGCAAGTGTTAAGCAATACATAGCAAACCTAACCAATTCATGCTTACCATATTGTTGGTCATGTTCTGTAGTGAAACCATGCTTCTCTAGCTGATCTTTACGTTCTTGCGCTATGATCTCTATACCTGTCATGATTTCTTTTGTGGTGGCAACCATTGAAACACCCAATCTACTAATTCATCAATCTTTTTGTTCCCCAAACTATAATAATCGTGGAAAGCCGTTCTGAATTGTTTCCTATCTATCTGGTGGTATTCAAGATAAGCATCTAATAGTTCAGGCAAGTTATGTTCCTGTTCCTTTTCATGTTTTAGGTACAATTGTATTCCTTTTGCATAATCAAGATTTATGCCTTGTTCAGTTAAGAATTGTTCTGCTGGCGTCATGCTGGTTGTTTTTCTTGTTCAACATACTTTGTAAGTCCACACATCAATGCCCAATACTCTATTTCACTCAATGCTTGTCCTTTTTGTATTGGTAACAATTCTACCTTTACATCTTCAATCTTTACTTTGCCTCTGCTCTTGCCCTGTTCGATAATTGCTGAAAACTTGTCCTTGTCTTCTTGTAACAAATCATCCCAATTGCCTCTACCACCTTGTGGTAAATTCATTTCATCACAAATTCGACTAGACAACGCATCCAAATACGAATCCTTCTTCAACTTGTAATGGATTGTATTAAGTATTCCACGCTTTTCCAATTCATCTGTAGATGGGACATCCTCGCCTGCTCCTAACATTCCTGCTGTATGTCCACAATATGGGCACCAATACTCTGCTCCCATGAACGCAAATGTCCACACTAACGGCACATCATAATATTCACCATCTTCACGATGCCTACAAACTCGTATCTCATTTACCTTACCCTCTCTTGGTATGGGTTCTATGCATCTCCATTTCGCTACTGGCTCTAAGCCCGCCATATTATCATCATCAAATGCATGCCAAAACCAAGTCTTGTCAATTACTGTACCACCTTCCAATGTAACTGCGACATGATTGCCTTCATCTGGCAAATGCTCTGTTACGTTAATCCAATCGTTTTTCATCTTATATAGATTTTACAATTCGTTTGTAGTGATTCCCTCTGCTTTCATAATCCTGATACATATCAAACGCTGAACATGCTGGTGATAACAATATTGTATCGCCCTTGTTAGCAAACGTTCTGGCTTGATATACAGCTTGTCTCATGTTCTTTGCCATTGCTATGTTGTTCACTAGGCTATTAAATGCTTTCTTTACATTAAGGGCTTGTCTACCAATACAAACTATCGCCCTTACATTCTTGAATACAACATCTTCCAATTCAATCCACTTGCCTTTAGGACTGTACCCGCCTGCTATCCATACAACAGGTCTGTATTCACCGCAATCTTCAAGTGCATACCAAGCAGCATTTACATTGGTTGCCTTACTATCATTTATGTAACGGATATTCTCAATATCTCTTACATGCTCAATGCGATGTTCTATGTTCTTGAAATCTAGGAACGCTTCACGAACACCATCCTTGCGCATCTCTAACGCTCTAGGCATTGCAGTACTCGCCATTGTTCTATAATGAACGTGATTGCCTTGTAATACTAGTTCTTGGAAATTCATACAAGTTCCTTTTCAACTGCTAACCAATGTGGTATATTGAATTCCTTGTCTTCTCGGTGTAATTCAATTTGACTCTTTGGTATCCACACTTCACGCTTACCATCTCCATCCAAATCGAACAAGTAAGCATTGGCTGTTTCCCCTGCAATCTTTTCATAGCTGATATCTGGATATTCATCAGCCATTATTCCTCTACAGTCTTTATGTTAAGAGGTGGAACTAGGTGGGCTTGCTTCATATCATCTACAACTAAGTAGTTATCCACTGCTGAACCTGAACCATAACTAGGTACACGGATTTTGTCTATGACTTTGCCCTTATGATCTTTGTCACCTGTAAGTTGGAATACTATGGTCTTGTCTATTAGGCTCATTGATCCATGTTATCACCTCCATCGTCATCTTGTGAGTCAAGACGAGCAAAGAAACCTATCATACCAAACAACAGCAACAAACCTATGATTAATTCCCACATAACTATTCCTGTTCGTTTTCAATAACTTGTGTAATAGCAGTAAACATAGCAGGATAAACAGCCACTATTCTTGATCGACCACCAATTCTTTCTCCAGAAACAAAAAACGAGATACTGTATTCAGTTACGCTCATACTGTCAGCCTCAACTGTGACCCTAGTATGATTAGTAGGTGTATGTAATTCTAGCATGTAAGTGCGTCTGTATTTGCTCATTTCTTCAATACTTCAAATACATGCCAAATCAATGCTCCACCATTCTGTTGAATAGTACCAAGATGATGACCACCAAAATAAGCAGGTATTTCATGACCAGTACCAAATATACGAATCTTGCGTGCCTCGTTTTCGTGTTTTGTATCTACTTCTGCCCAAAGACAAAGAACTTCGTTTTGCATTTGAACACATAGAAGATCAGAAAACTTAGGCATCTCTACTTCTTGATCTCCTGTATACGTGATTTGTAATGGATACTTGTAAATAACTCTCATTTGTCTTCAGTTTTATCTTTATATTCTTGACTTAACTTTGCTGCTGTCGCTTCACTGTCAACTGCTTGCACTTGGGCTTTCTTTTCCTTCACAAGCCCTAACAATTGCTCCTTCAAATTCATCTCCTTACCTGACTTTTCACTCTTGTAAGCCTCTGCACCTGTTTTCTTGTCTAATGCTGCCACTTCTTTTACAACGTCACTGTTAGCTTTTTGTAAGTCATCGAAGTCATATTGATGATCCGAGGGATATTCAACCTCTTCATATTCAACGTCTTCCACCTCTTCGTCTGTAAACTTACTGTAATAAGAATCCGTCAACCTTTGTACTAACAACGTTACATTGGCATTCATCTTGGAAGCTACACGACCTATGATGATTTGCCTTATACTCAAATCCTTCAGCACTTCTGCCTTCAGGTGCATATTCACACTTGCCTCTATATCCATGTGAACATTCATTTCGCCCTTTATAATGAGTGTAGGGTCTTCAACTTCGCCTTTGATCTTATCCAAGGCCAATATCATTACCTTCAAATCTTCACGGCTCTTGGTACGCTCAAACTTCAATTTAGCCTGATTGTATATCCAAACGTATGCTTCAAGTCTTGACTTCTTGTAACCTAACCGTATATCATCGTACGTAGCATTATATTCCTCAACCTTTGCCTTGATGACCTCTACATGCTTCTTGTGAAACGCACTGACTTGATCAATAGATACAGGTAATCCCCAATCCTTTACACAAATCTCATGAGCTTCCTTTGTAGAGAAGTTACGCCCGAACAATTCTACCAATTCGACCTGTTTAGCATTAATAAGGCTGTTGTGTCCTTTTTGTAGGTGATAACCCTTTTGCATCCCAAATGCTTGGGATTTGAGTTTACCTAGCTTGCCTTGTATCTTTTGCCAAATTGTTTTTCTTGTAAGTATCTTGTTCTGTTCAGTCTGTGGAAGGTGCTTGATATCCCCTGTAAGCTGGAACTTCAGTTTGGCTATGTTGATGACGCTTCCATCACTTGCAATGTAGGTCTGCTTCTCATTCAAATAAGGGTGTTGAAGCAGTTTGATATATTCATGGTACGCAACTTTGTCGACAGCAACTTCTTCAAGATTGACTTGTTCCAAATTGATGCCGTCAATATTCAAACTCTCACTATGTTGTTTGTCGCTTATTTTCTTGTCGCCTTCCATTACACTACATCTGTTATCCTAAACACCTTACAATAACCCCCCTATTTTGATAAAACCCAACCATCCCGATGACTTATGCCTCTTGGTTTGATGACGTTTATTTGGGGTATCATTTCCTTGACGTTTTCATGAAATTGTCTTACCCAAACCCCGCCTATCTGAACCACTTCAATTCTCTTCTTTTCAGCATTTGCTATTGGGCATTCATCTGGTGTGCTCTCTTCATCCAAACCACTTAATACACAATTCATACATCCATTCTCTTGGGGTTCATCATAATAACCACAAGCTATGAACGGTGTAAACCTCATATGATCACACGATGGATACTCTATAACTGGATTTGATTCCTTATCAACCATCTCCCATGCCTTGTGTTTCATTCCTGTCTTACATTCTTCATAATCAAGGAACTTTTGAAGGGCTTCTTCCAATGAATTAGCCTGTACCAATTGAGTATTATGTTCTTGCCATCCCACCAGATGATTCCTTACCTCTTCAGCCGTTGGCTTCTCTTTACTATCATGAATTACGACTAGACCAAGATTATCTACACACATCAAATGTCGATGGAATCCTAATTGACCCATCTGAACAAACCTTTCTCCGTATGGTATTATATAATTCTTCATAATCAGGATATGCTTCGCCATTGTTCCTTTTCACATTCATTATCACACTTAGGACAAATATCCTTTGCTACATAAGCATACCGTACCCCTAAAAATTTCTTAGGAACAAGGGTTGCAATAATATTACTCATATCAGCTCTACAGCATTTACTAAATGTTCTCATATTGCCTTTCTTTTAATCAACAAACCCTTCACGCTTCAAAGTCATAGGATCACACAACACTTTCTTTGTGTTCCCTGCCTTATCCAACTTCAACTCCCAATCATCATCCATCAAGTGAACAATCATCTTACCTCTCAGCAATTGTTCATCTTCATAGGTTCTACCCTTCAAACCTGAAGGTGTAGTTACTAATATACCTGGTCTTTTGCTCATGCTATGCTTATTATAAACGTTATTAATGTAACCATGAGTAAGAATATCCAAAATGCTATCCACCCGTCATCACTCATCTGAGCAAAGCTGCCTTCCCACGCTCTTTTGAAGAAGTTCTTGATGACTATACCTATCGTCAATAACCAAACAGCTGACATAGTTAATACTAGCTTCAAACTCCACGGTGTTCTTACATTATTATCCATATCAATTTATTTTTGTTCGCACACTCGTTTACAATTAGAGCATATATACCAACCTGACCCTTCCTTATCTTCAATGACAATTATGGCATTACAACACTTGGATTTTGGCTTTGCTCGTTCACTCATAACAAATACCCCTCTCTTTTCATATCTGGTACTTTTATAATGCGCTTATCATTAAGTACTTCTTCAGGGAAAAATCCATCATTCATCCCATAAGTATGCATCTTCTCAGCATGCAACTGTTTACACTCAGGATTAACACACTTCAATATTGTCCATGAAGTTCCCGCACCACAGTCACTTTCTAGTGAATCGAAAAGAGTACCACAAACTAAACAAGATTTAATCATACAAAATTAGCTATGTTCTTTGTTATTATATAGTGAGACTTACAAGGGTATTGAAAGTTCCCTACCGATGGCGTAAACGACACCTTATCATCCTTTTCCTCTATCAACTGCCATCCGTGATCTTTACCCTCAATGATAGCATCAATAGGCATTACCACCTTCAATTTACATCCACACAAGCACCAATGAATTGCTGTACCATACTTCTTACTTATGTATATCTTATTCTCTTCCAACTCACTGTCTGGGGGGATGAATTCATCAACAAAAACTGGTTCTATGGTTACTTTCTTGATGGTCTTCATAACGGTTTCTTCAATCCATCCATAGGATTAATTAAGCCAAGATTATGTATATTTATAAGTTCGCTGACTCCATACGTTGGCCTATTACCTTCACCTAACTTGTGTCCGAATCCATAAGACTGTATCTGACAAGCACAAAGCATTAATCTTCTACTACATCTACTACACATCATTATTACAACGCTATCTTGTCCACTCTTAATGTAGTCCTTTGGTACTCCAAATACCCTCAGAATTTGTTGTTCCATATAATCGTCCCATTCAACAAAATCCTTCTTTGTATTGCTCCATACATATTTCCCTCTCCACCTAAATCCCTTATCATTCCCTTTCTCTTTATGCCCCCACAAACTCCATACTTCAGTCCTGTTCATGCCTAACATAAACTCTATAGGCATTCCCTTCCTATACTGAAAGTATAGATTTAGCCTCAAAAACTTGGTTTTCCAATGTATCTTCATTTTACATCAACTAACGTAGTACCAGCATGCCAACCTATTGCTACTGAATTATGTCCCTCTTCTATTTCATTAGGAGAGTATTTACCAATAAATACTTTTCCATCCCAATGACCCTCTTTTGTTAACCTACCAGTATAATCATATAAGGGTTCTCTCTCATCTAACAATTTCTGCTCCCTTTGCAATGCAAGATACTTACTGTACTCTACAAGTGAGAGTATCCCAAAGATCATTACGACCACGCCCCCTATGAGAAATAAAATTCCTATCCAATTCATAATTTATACTGTCTTGAATGTATATTCTACTTTGATTTTCTTACCCAGTACCTTTCCTCTCTGCTCTGCCCAATATTCATCCATCACCAAATCCTGCTGAATAGTGATGCCTCGTTGACGAAGTTTACCCTGAGTGATCTCGCCTGTGACTTTGGGTGTTGCGTAGTTTCTAATGGCGAACGCCAATTGAGAATTCAATTGCTCCCTTACATCCTTTTCAGCTTCTTTTGCAATGTCAGCTATTAGCATAGGTATCTCTGAAAATGCAATCTCTTGTACACCTTTCTGAATGAATTTAGGTACAGACATCTTGTTCATAAAAATTTCCCCTTCAATTCTTTAAACGTGATTGGCTCTACATCCAATATCTGAATCCTTGCCTTAGCAACACTTAACACTGCTCCCATCCCTTGATGTACTAACTTATCACTATCTTCCAACGCCTTTATTGTATCTGCATCAAAGAATGTAAGTATCTTATCAGTACGTTCCTTAATAGCCATCTCGCAAGCAACATGCACTTGATTTATAGTCAAGCACTTTACACCATTCTCGCAATCATAGCGTTCAAACTTCAATTTTGCTGATTCCTCTATAAATTCTGTATGTGTCATACGTTCAATGGTAGTTTTAATTGTGTTCGTTCTAGTTTAAATTGCTTCAAATTCTTACCATGCTTAGCACTAGCTATATGATTCTCCACATTACGTCCTAGCAAAGTCTGTCTACAACATAGACACTTAATTTTCTTATTCCTGAGTTCAGGTTTCATTCAGTGAAGTAGATTTCATTGCGTTCGCTCTTGTAATCCCTTTCCTTATCGTGACACATTCCCTCTAATTCAATTGGCCTATCTGTAACAGGCATCGCAGCATATACATCTACTGCTGATATCTGAACACTCTTGACACCTTCGCCAATCGTCAACAGATAATCACTAGTGCGTATCTTGGTCAACTTACCCCATACAGCACTCTTCTTGTATCCTGTTGGACATACAAACCATCCTTTCAAGGACAGTAGGTAATATGTTCCCTCTTCAAGTTTCATTATACACCCTTTTGTGAGTTCCACGCCTTACCAACATTGTTCATATGAATGTTAGTTATTCGTGGTCTCGATTTCTTAAATGTACCCTTAATCATCTCAAACCCTGCCATTGCTACATATGGGTCTAAGTCCTTTAAGAACTCATCCTTGATATGTATCTCTGCTGAGATTTCATGGTCTGTAGCAAGTATGTTCTTAGCTTCACCAATTATCTGGTCAGTTCCATGTAACACAACTGGTATAGATTTCTTCTCGTGTAATGATGCTTCATTGCACTTCCAAGACTTGTCACCACTTGTCAATATGCCTTCGAACACCTTCATAACCATTCCATGAGCCAAACTCTTTCTAGCTACTTCCAATGTAGCCTCATTATTCTGTTGCTCTCCTGTTAAGTCATTAACTTTCTCTGTATTAAATTGCACCGCTTTGAATTCTGGTTGTTCAAGTGTTACAGTTTCAGCCTCCAATGCATCTTCCAAATCTTTCAAATCCTTATCACCCTCTGTTTGTTCCGAATACAACGCCTTACATTCCTTCTGCAACCATTTATATGTAGACAATAGCTTGTTCTCATTGTCCTCTGTTTGAAACTCTGGCTTCAAGTGTTGCATCCAAGCAGCCAAATAACTCTTTATACCAATCTCTATTCGTTTGGCTGGATTGGGGTCTGTATCAGGCGTTGGAAAAATAACTTCAAGAGTACGTTCTTGCGTTGTATCTTCCTGCACTTTATCTGAACTAGGTGCATCTGAGAATGGGTTTACACCTTCCTCATTCATCTTCTTTAATGTCAACGCTACAACTGTCGTTACTTCCAATGCCATAAAGTTCCTTACAGCTATGTCTGAACTCAACCCCTTTTGTCCTATACTATCAGCATAATCTGTGGCAGTTGCTACCAATAACGAATGTAGTAATTGACCAAATTCGTCTTCAAAATGTTCCAATTTCTTCATTATACAAGTTTTTGTAATCGGTTTATCAGTTTATCTATTTCAGCATTATGTATGATTTGTTCTGGTGTTAATCGCCTTGCTCCTTCAACAAACTTATCATCCTCCAACAACTCTGTAAACTCAGCGAAAATTTGTCCCTCTCGCAACGCTTCATCCAACTCTGGGTAAGCTCTTTCAAGGGTCAACGTTCCACCCTCTCGCGTCACTAATTTGACAGTTTCGCCCAATTTCAAGCCCACGGGTGAAAGCATATAAAACATATCGGCTGAATATTCCTGTCCATATATCCAAAATGTATTTTTTGTAATATCATACTTAAAATGCTTTCCATATTCTCTATTGATAGCAGCTGGATACATTACAAAATATACCCATCTTACATACCAAGGTATGAGTGTTGCTTCAGGCACTTGCCATACCTTTCGTACCCACCAATGATAGAACTTCAATCTCATAATTTTCCACCCAACTTTTGAAGTTTCTCTAAGGCAATCTTATCATTCTTTTGCGGATATGTTACAACGCCTAACACTACACGGCCTCGTTTGTTGAGGTGTTTCTTCAATCCACGTATCTTATTGTTGATTGTCGTTGTCGTCCTATCTTTTGTTTTTCTCATAATCGCCTGTTTATTACCAGTAACCTTGATTCTCTTATCAACCACCCCATCTCAAACACTTCAAATGACGGTTTGATATTTTGGGACACTATAAAGTTCTTGTCCAAATCGTAAACCGTCATTCTCATCAAAAGCAAATTACCTGTAATCTCTACATAATGTCCTCCAAATTTCTCTACAAGTATCACTCTATTTGCTTCAAACGTTTCTTTACAAGCGTATTGTATAACTTATCTACCGCATTCACTTCCTTTGTTGTTTCTTCATACACTACAATTAGATTATCATACACCCGCATTATCTTGTATCCTGCTTTGCTTGTCTCATCCAACTTCACTATTATACGTCTCTTACCACTGAATGTAGTAAAATGTGTATTATATCTGTCCTGTAGCCACTCTATATTGTTTTTCTGGGTCTCAGCTAGCAATTTCTTGGATAGTTTACCTTCCTCATATTTCCTACCAAACAATACAAAATCAAATTCCCGTAACATATCCTTTTGTTCTCAAATTAAACTCTAACATAAAAGGGTACCAAAAATCGTATTCAATCATACGGCAATCTTCTAATGACATCGGCACTATACAGCCCTCTGGACTGATTCCCAATTCGCTGTAGTCATCCATGTAATCAATCCCGTACATAACGTCTAGTACTTTTCGGCACTGAATATTCCATTATAATTGCCTTGTTCTCTTTTCTATTAGATCGTCCATCATTATATGTAGTAGAATGCCCCATGATCAACTTATACATTACATCCCCCAAAAAGTTGCCTTCATCATCACAACACTCCTCCACAAGTTCCTCTTCAGCTAGTGCTGCTACACGTCTGCCTCTTTTGTCATATTTCCATGCATCTTCTACTGCCATCTGTCAACGATTAACTTTGTATTCACCAGCATTCACTGCTATCTCTTCATAGTTGCGCATACGTGGTTTATCCAAATCATATCCTATACCCATCTTGCCTGTCAATCGCGCTGAGCAAATACAATACCTACTTCCACAATCTCCACACATCACTGGCGCTATATCCATATAGTCTACATTCTCAGGTGGAATTTGTATTAATTTATTCTGTAAAGCATGGTGAAACGTGTCTTGATCATAATCACTGTAAGTGTATATCATCACTATGGCTCTTTCAGCTTTAGCTACTCTAGCTGAAAACATCCACATACATTTTGCAAATGTACCTTGCTCTACAACACCTTCCTCTACAAGACTGGTGTAAAAACCAGCAAACATGCGTATCTCATCTACATCCAATTTGCCATCTTCTATATATACATGTCTTTGTAAGCAAATTACATTCTTCTTTGTATCTTCACGCTTTATCTTGTTGTCATATATCAACTTGATTTCAGGCGATAGATGTTTGCCAAATGTAGCTACCCACTTAGTCTTTACATCAGTCGGTGGATTTTGCTCATATGGCTTGAATTCTATACCCATCTCAATCCCCTTCCAATCGTTTGTAGGCAATTCACCTTCCAAATTCGCCACATAATTGCCACATATTTGATTAATTTGGTTCTGTTCGTAATCACTAAATGCATACAACATTATCATAGCCCTTGGCCTCGATTCTATACGACCCACTGACATCAAGAACAATGGTTGTAATACGCCATATTTAATGACTTCCATCTCAACTAGTGCATTGAACAACGCAGCCATCCTTTGTATCGCAGATACTAAATTGTCATCATCCAAATATATCGTCTTACCAAAGTATTGACACAAACATGATTTACGATTGTAAAATTTGTACCCAAACAATCTGCCTAACCATGTAAACGCGAACCAATTCTTGAACGCTGCCCATCTGCCACCGATAGTGTACTCATGAACTGTATGAGGGATTCTATTGTCATACACTTCTAACGCTTTTGATGTAAGCAATTTTTCAAACTCTTCTACTTTTTGCATTCTCAATGATTCGTTTACAGTTTCGTCTGCATCCAATTCATTAAATTCAGGCAATATAAATTTGTCCTTCAATTCCTCCCACATTTCCGTTGCGCTAGGGATTTCATCCAATGATACCGCATGTATCGGCTTGATTGTTTCAGTTGTTTGCATTACCAATTGTTTTTGTTAAACGTCTACACTATATAATGTGCGTATATATTCACACCAGAAAAATTTATCTTTTGTGTGTAAATTCTTGAACAGAGGATCGCGTGGATTGAAGTCAAGACCCATTGCTCCCACTATCAGGTGGCTGTATTGCTTGCCTTGGTTCTCCATATACCTCTATTGTTTGATCATTTTCTTTATCAAATACAGCATTCTCTCCATAAATCCCTGCGTCATACACTTTCATGCCTTTGTATTCTTTTATTATGGTATTGCCTGTATCCCTAATTTTCTCCACACCATCGTCCATTACTTCCATCAAGTGTAACTTGAATGTATAATATGCGATATGGCCTAGCATCAACACCTTGGGTGCTATCCCATGTCTCTCTAGCCAATCTAACTTATGTTCTATGGTCTCCATGATGTGCTCTCCTGATATTAGGTGTACATCACGCTTTATACCTTCACTCATGTGCCTTACTGTCTATCAATTGTTTTCGTGCATCCCCAGCCATTCTATCAGCCATTTCATTGTACTCATTACCAGAATGCCCCTTAACCTTTATAAAGGTAACTTTGCTGTTGATACTTTTGATGACTTGTAATAAATCCTTCCACAACTGCGCATTAGATATTTCTATCCAATCTTTTAGTATCCATTCTTCATACCATTTGTGGTTAATAGCATTTACTACATAAGCACTATCACTATATATCTCAATTTCTTTGGTATCGCCATACTGTTGTTTGGCATATTGTAATGCCTCAATAACAGGCTGTATCTCCATTCTTTGACTTGTGGTATCCTTAGTATTGCCAATTCCATAGTCAATTTGATTTCCATCTCTTACAAAGATGTAAGCCCAACCGCCTATGCCGTCACTGTTCCAACAACTGCCGTCAGTATATATATGGAGTACATCACCTTTCATCTTCCTTCAACAAGTTATCATTGCGTAACTCTGCTCGCAATTCCTTCACATGTTCAACGCTGAGGTCAATTTCAAATGTTTCATAGAAGTATCTCCATACATCATCTGCCCATATAAATCCAAATCCACTACGTATTTGTGCTTTGAATTCTGGTACCATACTTATTGCCTCTGCATCCATATTACATGTCGATTTTGATTCCCTTCAGGCTTCTGATGTAGTTGGCATCCTCTGCATATCTAACACACCTATTTCTTATTTTATACATACATTCAAGGAATGAATAATAATCCCCATCTGTATATAGCCTGTCTTGCCAACGTTTGTAATACTTAACACTCTCTTGCCAAGTATCAAACTTCATATAGCCCTTATCTGTTCTGAATCCAAACAGGTTTTTGCGATACCTACATCCATATGACTTCAACCACCCTGTCTCCAAAATGACTTGTTTTAAGACGATTTGCGGATGTTTTATGCCTTCGCTGATAATAGCGGCATTAACTGCCTCAATCGTCAACGAGGCATCATTAAAAGTGGTTAAAATCGCATCGTTCGCTTGTCGGTTGTCTTGACCTGCGGGCTTGAATGACATGCCTATTACAGCTAATGCAACTATTGCCACTATGGTCACTAGTGCTATGAGGTCTGCACGTCTGTCTGATATCTTTATATGTTTCATTAGTTCAGATTTGTGTAATCCACTATCTGAAATCTACGGGAATCATAACCCTCCATAGGGAATGGAGGACACATTTCATAACCTGTATCTGCGTCAACTATGCGTAACCACAAGCAATATGCTTCTTTATCATCAATTGCTCCTACAACCAAGTATTCCTTGTCTTTCTGCATCCAATTCACATCATCTGCGCCCTCTGGTGGTTTACTTGCATTTCTACAAATCACCTTAAATTTAGGTATTGTAGATACATCCTTGAAACGCATGATTTCTTGGAAATACTCACGCCTTGCAACTAATGTCTTTATATAAAACAACAGGTTTTCCTTCTCCACCAAGTGCATAGCTTCTAATGTAGCATCTGGTCGCCCATCTTTATAGAGAGCAGCCTGAAACACAAATTCAAACTCGCCTTTGTGTTTCGCTTTCATATCAAGCAGCATGTCCTTAATAACTGCTAAATCCTGTTCTATGTTGTTCTTTTTTGACATTATGCGGCCTTTTTACGCTTTTTGTATATAGGCTTTATTTTATAAGCAACCAGTGATTCGGCATACAGTTCAGCAGCCCTCAATCCTTGTTCACCTCCACCATTGCGTATATACCTACGCTTCATTACCTTCAATGGATTGAATCTCATTATATGAACATTATGGCATCCTACTGGTCTCACGCTTTTGAATTCCGTAGTGTTATACAACGCGCGCCCTTCAACATCAAACAATATGGCGTTGTGTAACTTCTTTAATTTCTTGATAGCTTTACCGTTCATAATTCGTATTAATTAATTTGATAATAACTGATTTTCATACTTCAAAATCATCTGTGATAACTAACTCTGATTTTGCCCTTGTATACGCAACATATTCTAGGTTCTTTTCCTGTTCAAGTTGCCAATCTTTGATAGCAAACCTGCTAGGCATCAAATCTGGGCATATCAAAAATATGCGATTATTCTCCAATCCCTTGCTTTTATGTATAGTGCTTAACAATATCCCTGCACGTTTCTCATCCCCAAACACCTTCTCCAACTTGTGTATAATCTCTGCAACATCTTTACAGTCTTCTCCAATGTATTCAACCACTTCCATCTTCTCTTGCATATCTATTACACTAGAATGGTTATCAGGATCACCTACACCCCAGTCTGCCAACTGTTGCTTCTGTTGTTTAATGGTCTGCTTGATTATGTAATAGGCCATCTTTTTGTTGTTCTGCTTTGTTCGTTTCAACATATTGATGATGGCCTTTCCTATATCGTTGCCTCTAACGACAGCCTTTTCGCCACTTTTAATAAGTCTAAGGCACAATATGATTAAAGGCTTCACGTTGCGGCATAACACCCAATCTCCATCACCTATTTCACTAACTGAGCCTGTTCTCACTTCTCCTTCGGGGCTGCCTTCGAATGCTTCAATATGGGGCACTATCGAGGACGCTATCTTCACTACAGACTTACTACATCGATAACACACACTCAATGGTAGATTTTGTGTATTAGGCATCTCTGCTAGTTTGTTGAAACTCTCTACATCTGCGCCCGCAAATCCATATATACTTTGATGTGGGTCTCCTACAGCTATAAACCTACCATCATATTTCTTTATACGCTTCATGATTTCCTGTTGTGCCTTGTTCAAGTCTTGGCACTCATCTATGAAAGCGTAGTCAAACTTGCGTAGTTCAATCTCATCGTTTACAGCAGGTACAAATACCATATCACAAAAGTCGAACTGCCTTGTATTGCTTAACATAATATTGAACACCTTCAGTGAATCAGCTATCAAGTTATTGCCCCCTGCCATGGTTGGAATACAATGCTTGTCTAACAGGTCTAGTATGCCCTCTTGGTCAAATGTAAGATTGAGCCTCATCAGGTCTACAATCTTCACAATGGTATTGTAATACGTCCACTTGATGCCCTTGTCCTTAACTACTATAGCCTTGACACAAGTGTCCATAGCCTTTCTAGGATTCAACTTAGGCTTACCATAATACGTTAACATAGACCGCCAACCCAAGCTATGCATCGTTGTTGTGGTGATGTGCTTGGGCACTCGTTTGGTCAACTCTTCCACAATAGCCTTGTTAAATGCACAGAATATGACGCTGTTCTCTTTGTGTATAAGCGGCAGACTGTTCACTATTGTAGTGGTTTTGCCGCTACCTGCCACTGCATTGATTACAGCGTTATCTTGGCCATTTTGTATAAAGTCGTATATGGCTTGTTGGTATGATGATGGTATGAAACTCAATTCTCTGTAAGACCTATCAATATCCCTATTGTAACCATAGACCAACCAGGAAAATCATACCCTCCAGTCAATTTAATAATAGAGATACATGCTAATACTACTATTATTCTGAACATGACACGTCCTATTCTACCTAGTGTTTTGAATACTTTATTTACAACAGGTTCTTTTGACGTATGCAAATCATTCAATGATGGTATTCTTTCCATGATTAATTGTTTTATAACTATATAATACTCCTAATTAATTTTTCAATAGGATCGCGCCAAGACCTAACCTTGTAATACATATCATTTGCAAACAATCGTTCTTCATATGTCCACCATATTTTATCCAATTGTTCATCTAAATCTACTGATGAATCATCCAACTTTTGTGTTGTGTCTTGTGTGATTTGATTTATCTTTTGCTCAAACTCTACAAGCAGCTCATCTTGCTGGGATTCTATGTTTGCTACAAAGCATTCTTTGCTCATAAATCAAATACAGTCTTTGATACGCCCAATACTACAACGCGCTTGGTATTCCCATCCTTATTGATAATTGTAACTTCTTTACCACGCAGATGTGGTGGTATTTTACCCTTATGCATCTTGGCTGCGATATGTTTGATGGCCTTGTGGTTAGTCAGCCCCTTATTTTTGTAATGCTTTGCCCATCCTTTGCGTATATAACCTTTCAATGGATTAGTTTGATACATATATTCGATAGGAACCATCATTTCACTTCAAATTCTTGTACTGAAATACAATCATATCCATTGCTCCAGTAGTGTTCACTCTTTTCCTTCCAATCACAAGGGTTGCCACCAAATTGCGCTCTCCTTGCTGGGGTACGCCATTGCTTATAATCCCTATGCATTTGTTCTGCAACTACCCTTTCAGCTTCCTTTACAGCATCTTCTTTGTTCTTATATACTACATTAGAACATCCGCCACCCTCATGAATACTGCCTTCATATATGCCCCAGACCTTGTTCACTTTGTTAAATCTACTGTACGTCTGCCTTTGACTAATTTCATGTGGCTCTTATCACTTTCTCTCCACCATCTCCGCACTTGCTTCCATGTCTTTACATCAGGTATATCAAACCAATCAGATACCTCTACCTTGTCTCTATAAGGTCTATATGTTAGTATCCATTTACTCATAACTTTCGTCATACAATCTTCCAGATTTCACCTGTACCTTATATAATTCAATACCTTCCTTACCTGAAATGACACCCATAGGTATTGAATTATCATATTTTAATACACTTTCTGTGATAACTCCCACAGATGCTCCATAAGTTTGAACACGTGGATTGCCCCATTTACCATCATCCAAAACCCAAACACTTTTTCTACTATAAGTAGATATAATGTACGGATTTTCTGTGACAACTGTTTTTACATAGGGTATATAACATACTGTATCTACAAAAGTAAATGAACTTTCTGGATACAGTATTATGCTGTCTTCTTTGCTAAGGCGTACCAATTCATAATACAATTCAATATCCTTATCATTGCCCCTTATATAGACAAAACAATTGCCTTGTAACTTCTCTGAATAATTCATCATTGTATGCTCCCTTTCACAAACTCGATGTGTTCTTCAGCCTCTTTGCGACTATAATTGCGGAACATATCGTCTTGTTCAGCTTCGGTCTCAAACCCTGCTGTTATCTTGGTAGCTATGTAGCCATTGATAATCGTATGAATCTCTACTTCGTAACTGTCCTCTTGTTGTTCAGGAAATGTCTTCATTAACAACACTTGATGCTCGTCAAGTTCTATTACGCGGCAAAATGTGTTCTTGTGGAACCTTTGTCCGTGGTTCCTTTTGAACACTCGCCACTTCCATGGCCAATCTATAGTTATTGTTCTAGGCATCTTATATATCGAGGCTACAAAAACAATATATCCATCCTATTATTCCTGTACCCATTGTATATATCATAAACTGTTCAAGTTTCTTTTTCCCATACTTCTGTGCAATTGGGCCAATTACCATAGAAATAACTATCAACGCTGACATCATTATGATTTGCACTTCAATTATTGTCATATCTTATCAGTTTTGTTAACATTAACTTTGGTTACTCTTCATGACAATCCTCACATACTTGGTCTTCATCTTCGTGCATTTCACAAATCTCATACCACCATTGACATGTCTCACAACAAAATATCTCCTGTTCCATGTACTCAATGTCTTTTATCGGTGCTGTGAATGAATCTTCTTCATCGCCATAAACTTCTTGTATGCCGTCATCAAGCGACATCATAGTGCCTTGAAGTGTTTGTACTAATTTATCAGCTTTACTCATCTTCTGTTAATAATTTGTGTAATATCTCCTTGGCTTTCTGTGGGTTTGCTCTGCCCTTGCTTGTCTTCATAACTTCGCCCATCAGCAAGCGTACAAGAGCGTCACGTTCCTTGGCTAGTGCTTTGATGTCCTTGTTGTACTTGACCTTGAATTCGTCAACATTCATCAGACCATGGGTATATTAAACGCACCCTCTGGGTGCTTACAATTAACTCTCCTTATCGAAAAATCAAACAAACACGCATACAGAAATCATCAAGAACTTATTTTCGCCTCATACATCTTCCTATCATTCTGTTGATCTTGATGTTCTGTATATGCCTTGGCAATCGCATGATACTGACTCACAGCAAGCACCGATTTTCTGTACTTCTTGCTATTAATTTCGATTGTTACTATGTAGGTTTGCTGGTCTTCCATTATATGAATTTAACCTGCATCACAAATTGTATCAACTGCTGTACGAATATCTATTACATGATTTTTCACATCATCAAGTAATGCCTGTAAATCTATTTTTGTTGGCATTTCTGATTGAATCTCAGCAACAGTATTCTCTAATGCACTTTTACCTTCATAATAACTTTTAATGATTTTTCTCAATCTAAGTGTTTTCATCGTTTTACAGTTTTAATGTTTCAAGGGACAATATCCAACTTTTTTCTCAAACAAAAAAATTTTTTGATGATTTTCTTTTAAAAGTTTTCTGAAGTTAACAGAAAAACCCGCTCAAATAACTTCAAACGGGCTTTCTGGTAGTCGTGGAAGCGACTCCACAACCAACTAGGGCATTTATTTGATTACAATAGCATCTTCATCTTGCCAAGTCTTTTGATGTACTAAAAGTTTGAAGATAGCTAAAACATATTGATGGCAAAACAAAATATGCTTTTTGAGTTCGGGATATTTTGCATACACAGCTTTCTTACAAACCTTAAAATCTTCAGAATCAAAATACGTCCACCAATCGCTACAAGTAATATGCCACCGCTTGATGGAATTTGTCTTGTCCCAATATATTACAAACAATTGATCTCCACTAGGATTAGGAAATTCTTCATTGAGAAAGTCCACAATCTCTTTCAGCTTCTTCACATGCCTATAATCGGGCTTAAACATGTAATAAATAACTTTGAATCAACTAAACAATTTCCACTTGTGGTTTGGAGAGAATTGCACGTTCATCTCTATAGATTCCTTACCATCCAAGTACTGTTCGAGTTTTTGAAGCAATTGCTCTTTGTTTTGACCTGTAGCTATCCATCCATCCAACTTCTCTGTTATTTCTATACCTCTGAATTGAGAATAATCAAAACTTTCTACACTATTTGACGTTGGTGGTGTGAATTCCTTTATAATCCAATATTCAGGCTCTTCATTTTGAACCCGTTCAACTTCAAGAATTTTGAAACTTGCTTGTAGGAATATCGTTATTGTGTTAGCTATCAATGATTTCATGCTTCATTTTGATTTTGATGTTTGTAAGATGCTTGTAGTATTGATTTGATGACATATTCTTGTTCTCTATGTAGTCATTGATTTTCTCACCGTCAAGCCTTGATTTTACTACATCCCTCTCTTCATCCGTCAAGTTCAAATTGTCCATCTCAAAATCTGTCAAATCAAAACCTTCATTTTGTGTTGAAAAGTCCAATATGTGTTCATTATCTGTGAATTGAAGATTTTGAGGTTTCTTGTAGTATTTATCACGTAATCTCAAAGAATGAAGTGTAAGGGATTTATTGTAATACCAATAAAAATCACCTTTGCCCAATCTATAATCACGTACACATTTGTGCAATACCCAATAGAATTCCCCTATCAAATCCTCTTTGGACATGCATTGTTTCTTATAGCCACGACACAAATGAAAGAAATTCTCTGTGTTCTTGACGATAATTTTGTTCATCAAAAAGAACAACTCCAATTTGTACTTGTTTTGCTTCTCAAGCGTATCTGCCTTTTGGGCAATTATTACATACTGGGTTGCTGTCTTTTTGCTATATTTGTACTTAGCCTCTTTTGACAGAGCCAAGATAAATTCATATGACAACATCTTACCATTCTTACTTGTTCGACATATTCTGCACATCTTGTACAAACTTCTGTTCCATCTCCTCTTTGCGCGATTTTAGCTCACCGTTTGTCTTAGAATGGTTTAAACTTCTCTTACGTAGTGAATCCTGTTTCTGCTCCTTGCTCAACATAGAGAATTTCCCCAAACTGGGGTATCCATCAAATGGTTTATCTATGTATTCCAATGGTTCATCATTTGCAGGATTCACCAATACTTTATTGTATTTATCTTTATAGACACGTTCGCCACCTTTGTGCATAGTTCTGAACTGGGGTATGATAAATTCCTCACCAGTCACAGGACACTTAAAGTTGGTTTCGTCTTGTGCCATTAAATTTCGCTTTTAAGCAGGTTTAAAACAGCGATTGCATCTGCTTCATCATTACTATCACCCTCATACCCAAAATGCTTCTTAGCTGCTTCTATCATCATAGCCTTGGAAGCGTTCCCATTATCTGTAAGGAACTTCTTCACAACTTTTACATTATAACCTGCACATTCAATACCATTCTCTTCACAAAATCGCTCTATTACACCAGTCAACTTCGCATGATGCTTTACAGCATTTATATGCGTTCCTGATGCCTCTTCAAACGCTATTACAGTAATATTCTTTTCTTTACACGTTTCACGTATCAACTTCTCAAACTTCAACCACCTCATACCTGCACTTTCGTGCTGCTTCTTATCCAAATTCCACAAACCATATGTTCCGTCACTACAAGCCCATCCACACATGGTTGCTGGATCAAGTCCTAGCAAACCAGTCATTGTATTACTCTTGGCTGCTCCCAACTTCTTAGCATAATCCACCTTCCTCTGTAAATCCTTGTTCATGATGCTATACGACTTACTCCATCTTCATAATCTATCCACAATTGGTTCATTGCTCCAATATCATTGTTATTGTGAGAAATGACCATTATAGTTGTACGGAAACCCTCTAATATAGGTAACACCATACGCTGTCCCTTTACATCTAGACCATCAAATGTCTCATCTAGTCCCAAAAAGTTTAGACCACCACTCTTGCTAGACATATTTATCAGGTTGCGCAAGGTTAATATACCACTTACATTAATTCGCTCTCTCTGACCACCACTGAACCTGCCATACTTGTGCCAACTCCTGCCTTCATCTTTGGATACTAACACATCAATCTTCTCACGTACTTGCTTGTCCTTCAATACAGTGAATCCCTCAATTTTTACAAGTAGGTTCATATTAAAGCTACGTAAATTCAAATTTACATATCCTTCTAAACTTTCCAGCACCTTGTTGATTAAGAATGTCTTCATACCAGCATCACTGAAATTGATTTTCCAAAATTCTACATCTTCCAACTGTTCTTCCAACTGTTCTTTTGCTGTAGCCAGTTCTGTTACACGCTTCTTATGTATGGATATTGTTGATTCCAATTCTTTTATACGTTTAGTATTCTTTGTAAAGTTCTCCAACTCTGTTCTGCGTTCCTTATTTGTAGTGATATCACCTTTCTTTTCTGTAATACGCCTATCAACATCTACCAAATCTTCTTCGCATCCCTCTACCTTTTTCTTCAACCTCTTTATAGTATCCTTCAAGTCTTTATTAGCACTTATCTCACTACCAATACTACTTAACTTGTCATTTAACTCTTGTATATTCTTATCCAATCCTGCTTTCAAATCCTGACATTGCTGTTCTGCTTCTTTATAGGATTCAATGTCTTTATCCATCTTCTTTACAGAAAATTCGTGTTTACATTGTGGGCATTCTATAGTACCTGCAAGAATCGCTTCAATCTCTCCCAAAGTCTTTTGTACCTCTTTTAGTTCTTTTTCCTTATCAGGCAAGGCTAAGTTCGTAATTTTCTTTTGAGAAAGCAAATCCTCAACATCCTTGGGCTCATCCGCAGCCTTTAATTTGGCATTTAAGCCACTTAAGATGTCGTTAGCTGCTTCCTTTTTCGCCTCTTGGCTCCGAATCTCAACCGCCAACTTGCGAATGCGAGGCGTGATTTTTTCAATCTCCTGTTTGTTCTCTTCACTACGTTGTGTCTTCTCATATGTAAGCTGTTCATCCAATGTTTCCAACTTACCATTTATTGTAGTTGTTTCTTCATCGAATTCACCAATTTTCTGTTGCATTATGAGATAATCACCCTCTATTTCATCCAAAACTATGTCTAACAATTGGGTATTGGTAAAACGTGACATAATCTGCTTCTTTTCTGCATCACCAGCCCTGAAGAATGAATGACTATTCTCTTGGTTGATTATGTAATAATTTAACAAATCATCCTTTGTAATATCCAACAACTCTAATATACGTTCATTACCTTCTGCTACAGAAGTAATTTGTTCATTCTTTATACCGTCCTCAAACAATACAAGTTCTTCAGCTTTTGAACCCCTACTTAATATTCGCTCAATCTGTAGAGTTCGGCTAGTGACAGTATTGTTCAAGGTCAACACAACAGTGGAATATTTCATACCATCCATTATGTAATCTTCCTTACTCAATTTTCTATCAGGTGAACCCACAAGAGCATATGTAATTCCTTGCATTACAGATGACTTGCCTGAACCATTAGAATCAGCACCGTCACTATCATCCATATTCCTACCATAAACCATTGTAGTCTGGTCAGTAAGAAAATTATAATTTGTACTGAGATGTGATTTAAAATTCCTCAATCGTATGTTACCAAGATTCCACATTACTGGTATTCCTTCAATATATCAAGATAGCCCATGCCCCTCTTGCGCAAATCACCTTTTATATCATTCTTACTACAATATTCAAAGAAATTCTGCTTGATAGTCTTGTAAGTAAATTCTATCATCTTACCTTCACTGGCTGCCTCCATAGACCTCAACAGGTGTTCATCTTCCTTTTTCACATCAATTCCTACGCCCTTGAACATATTCTCATCAATCTTATGTAAGTTTTCTGTTGACCCACTGAATACAAACCTTATGTAATCACTTTGACCTTGATGCTCTGAAAGCAGTTTAGACAATTCCTGTTTAGTTACAGTATTAGCATCTACATGGACTTTTATGTACTTCTTGAACTTAGCTGCGTGTTGTTCATGGGTTCCATCACTATACAACACTGTAAATCCTTTCTCATTGTCCTCACCATAGTTCATTGGACGGGCTGAACCTATATAGTAAATGTTCTTGCCTATGCGTGTCTTATTATGATAATGTCCTACAAATACCTTAGTGAAATCTCCAAAATGTTTGTACTTCAATTCATTCTCCACACGCGAACCATCATTATTCTTTACACCATTGACTGCTATATGAGTAAACAAATACGCATCCTTACTACTGGCTGTAACTGACTTGTGAAGTCTTCTAAGCCTTTCAGGATATGTACCATTTTCTCTAAAATATGGTAAAAAACACCATAATTTTCCTCCTTTTTCCATTACACACTCTTCACGCATCAATCTTAAACTTGAATATCTAGTATAAATATCAAGATAACTGGCCTCATCATCCAAGTTTGTCTTATCATGATTACCAGCTATACTGATAATAGATATGCCCTGTTCTTCAGCCATATTTAATATAGCCACCATGGTTCTCAATACAGACAATCCCTGTCCAACCCTATTCGTAAACCAATCGCCCATATGTATAACCTCTTTCAACCCCAACGACACACACAAAGCAAAAAATTGCTTGAATACGTCTAATATAACCTCTGTATTGTCTTTACTAAGGTGAGTATCAGTGATTATTGCTGTAACAGGTTTAGTCATCTTTATTCAATCCCCTCATCTCAGCTACATCTTCATGTGCTGCTTTGATTAACCTGCTAATAAGTATAGGTAACAATTCATGCTGTTCTTCATATAAAGCATACAAATCCCTTCGTGATCTCCATTCCATTGTCTTGGTGCCTAATGTGAATTTAGCACCAAAATAATGTTTCTCCAATATATCCTTTTCTATGCCAAACTTTACATCTTCAGCATTTAACACCATTCCATATCCATATCCAATCTCTACATTGAATTTTTGTTTAGGCTTGTCAAAATCAGACTTTAATACATGAACTAATGTAACCTGTCCTATTTCCTCTGTGTCATTAATCTTCAGGCTCTCTGTACGTATAAGTTCTATACGCATCGTTGGATACAAAGTTATTGCTTTGCCACCATACGATTTTTTACCTCTTCCGTCTACACTATCATATGGACGATTTACAATAAACAATGTGATGTTTTCTTCATCTGTAAGTCCTATGAATGCTCTGAAGGTTTCAGCCAATGCTCGTGATGCTGATCCTAATGCAGCTTTATCTGTCTTGTTCTTCTCTGCATTATCCTTGGCCTTAGCAAGTTCTTGTGCTGATACAGTTTGTCCTAAAGCATCCCATACAAAAAGATAATGTGGTGATTTACGTTCCAACAACGCCTCTCTTACAAGTTCCTTGGTCTTATCACTGTTCTTGGATAGATCATCATTATCAAGCAATACATCTTCTAATACATCTTCTTCAATAGCTTCTCTAGTAGCTGTTATGGTTTGGAATATCTTGTTTCTTACATCTTCAATTGTAATCACCTTATGTACTAAGATTTCTTCCGTATCAACACCCATCTGTTCAGCATATGCTTTATTGTCTCTACGCTCTGAAGACAAGATGGTTATGATGGCATCTTCATCGTGTTGTCTTTGTGCTTGTAACATGGCATTCAATGACAATGTAGTCTTACCTGATTGTGATTCTCCACGAACTTCAACAATACCTGTAGGCCACCCAAACGTTTTTAAATTCCTATCTAATGTAGGACTACCTGTACTAATCCAACTTGCTGCTGTATCAAACGGATCAACTTCATTGAACGTCATGGTCTTTTCACCATCGAATTTAGCGGCAATCTTATCAACAATGCTCATAATTTTGTATTTTGTTTGTATTAGACAATAAAAAATCCCATAGAAACTCTATGGGATTAATTAACTTTGTTCAACTTACTTATTCTTCAACTTTTCCTTGATGTCCTTCAAACTTGTAGGCTTTTTCTCTTTTTTACCATCCTCTACAACCTCTTCTTCCTCTACAGATTCAGACTGAGCAGCACGTATCTTTTCACGTATATCATCATCTGAATCAGACTTCTTCACCTTCAGACCATCATCGCCCTTATGTAGCTTGTTCTTCACTATGTGTTTTTTCAACCCATCCCTGTCCATATCATCCAATTCATCGCCTTCCTCTACAGCTTCTTCTTCCTCAATCGCTTCTTCTTCCTCTACAACCTCTTCTACAACTTCTTCTGCAGATTCATCTACAATTTTTTCCTCTTCATTATCATCATCGTGTTCAGGGGCAGCAATATCTGCTACTTCTGCCTTAACAAGTTTTACAGTTTCCAACCAATCTGGTTCATCGAACAAGTCTATGTTGTTTTTCTCATCGAAATTACGCAGCCCTTCTACAGCCAAGTCAAAATCAGACATCCTGTAACAATCACGGAATACATCAGCCAAACCATCCACCTTGTCAAATGCTTCCAACTGATCATCAGTCAATGGCAATGCTTTAGCTGTAACCTTAACACTGTAATAATCTTGGGCTTTCTTAGCTTTAGAATCATATATAATAAGTACAGGACGACCTTCATCAATATCTGTAAATGGGTCTACAGTGATTGGTTCATCTGGGTCTTCAAACATAGCTTCCTTGTTCAAATCATCCCTTACAGATTTTTTGAGTTCCAACCTACCAAATTCTATAGTGTCTGAGCCTTTAATCTTAATGGCGTAACACACCCAAGATAAGTTACCTGTAATGCCACCTTTCCAATGTGTCATGGCCTTCAATGACTTGGAGGCTTTTTCAGCATCTTTATCAGCTTCTAAATGTTCTCGTGCTGCTTTCATGTACTCATCGAAAAGGTCATGTTCTGTACCACCATGGATACGAGAATTGAATACAGATTTACGCTTCATCGTACCATCATCTTCATCCTCTATATCAATCCAATGTACCATTTTGGTTTGATAAAATGTATCTTCACCATCTTTCTTGGGATACAAACGGAATTTGTTTGTACCGTCATCTACATCAAGATAACCAGCCCTACCGCCACCAGATGGTATTAATACATCCTCTTCAGCCACCTTGTCCTTTAATATGTCCAATTTGGTGGCGCTGTCTTTAAATTTGTCCCTAATACTAGTCATTTGTTTAAGTTTTGTTGTGTTTTCTATTAACTTTGCTAGTCAATCAAGTTCTTTTTGATGACTATCTTTATACCATTGATTTCATCAATCATAGCATCTACTACAAGTTCATCAGGATGCCATTTCTCAGAAAGTTTGTTCAATTTATCAGATTTGTCTTTAGCACTCCAATATGCAGAATTCACTATATCCTTACGCTTCATAGCGTTAATGTGCTTTATATTGTATGCCCTGTATTTTGGATCAACCCTTACTAAATCATCCACTGTGTCATTTGTCACCTTTATACCCTCTGGTGGATTCTTCCTGTAGTAAAGTCGCAACTTAGCCTTTCCTATCTTCAGTTCCATATTAGCCCTGCCTACTTCTGATTCGGCCTCTGCTAATACAAGACCCAAACGATTAAGTATTACAGGAAATGTAATAATTTCAGCCAGCATCTTGGTCTCATCAATACGTGTAACCTTTTCTATGTTAATACTCTCTATATCCTTGAAATCAGGAACAACTAGATGTACATGCCCATCTTTGTACTTAACCTTTACAATTTCACTCATTCTTCTATAATTTCAGGTTTATTCAAGTGTTCGTTAGCCTCTATCATCCTATTCAAGTAATCACGTGCTTTCTTCAGGTCTACAACGTTTTGTGCTTTCATATTACCTTTACGCATAAAGCGTTCAAGATACCTCATCACATTATACCTACACCAAGTATCACCAGCATCTTTGTTTAACCTATATGAACGGGCTATGATATCATCATCTGACTCGCCATACTTCCTTGCATTCTCCAACTTTTGTTCTTCTGTATGGTCTATGCTCATAACTTAGGGAATTTTGCTCGTATAATGTCCTCTATGATCATTGTATCATAATACTCTTCACCTTTCAACTCCTTAATGAGTTTGTGTGCTTGTTTCTTCAATCCCTCCATAGCATAATAATACTTCTCTGTAAGGTCTTTGTTTCCAATCTTAATCTCCTTGTTTACATAAAATAGACAAGCAAGCCAATCAGCTATTTTCAATACTGTATGATAATATTCTGGTTCACCTTTATCACCAAGTATGTATCTAAGGAACATTTTGTCTACATCGCTATTCGATGAAAACTTTTGCTTAGTACGATATATACAATAATCGTCTATAGATTTACGTATGTTCTTACCATTAAATTCATTGTATTTTACTACATGATTTATATCGCCTGAGAACATCTCATCAAAATCATGGAAGATAATTTTTGTAAGTATTTGTAACCTTACCAAATCTCTATTGGGGTGTATTGACTTTATCAACGTTTCCAACATAATCCTACCAAACATTGTAGCTAAAAAAGAATGATGCGATACAGATTCATCCTTAATCCTTGTAGTACCGTTCCAACGCACTGTATCATTCAGAGCATCAAAATCCTCATCATTGAGCAATTCTATCAGTACACTACTTGTGTTCATTAAAGTTCCTTAATTGTGGTAAAATCTGCGGAATACAAACAATTGTGCCCTCTCCAGTCATCTAGCTTAACTTTGCCAGCAATTGCTATCAGTTTGCGCTTTCTCTTATACTCATCAATATCCTTTTTGTACTTTTCCCACATTTCATTCCATAGAACTACTACAAGAATATCACTATTACTTTGCATTGTTAATACACCAAAATCACCTTTCTTTGATTTACGCTTGTTAACAAACATTATCTGTCCTGCTATACAAGCACTCTTCCAATTCTGATTCGGCTTCAAAAATTCCTCACCAGTCATATACACCTTAGCCATGTTCCTACTCTTTTCTGCTATCAATCTCTTGAAATCCACATCCCCAAATCCTGTAAGTGATTTCTGTAGTAAAGTCCAATGGTAATTTCTATGGCAAGCCAATTCATAGTATTCTCTTGGTACTTGTTCACCAATTATCTTGTAGAATCTCTCCAGCAATTTACGCCTTGTCTTGGGCTGTTTAATTTCATACAAATTATCAAATGCGCCAGCTAGTATAAGATTGCGTACCTTATCCTTACCTACACCCTTGCCCTTCATGCGCTCCATGAAATCTGTTAACTTACTGTAATCGCCTCCACTTCGTCTATCTCCTATGATTTTAGCAGCAATCTTTATACCAATGCCCTTAATCTTTAATATACTCCAGTATATAGAATTGTCTTCAAGATTCCCTACAAACTCTGTCTTAGACTTGTTGATATCAACTGTACGTATCTTTATATCAGACACTTTGGTCATCTCTGATATTCTGTATGGAATCTTTGCTTCATCTCTTGTAAATTGGAATGCTGTTGTCCAAAATTCTACAGGATAATGTACTTTCAAGTATTGGCACCAATATGCTATAAGTGAATATGCAGCAGAATGCGACCTATTGAACCCATACCCACTAAACTTCTCCAATTTTATCCATACCTTTACAGCCTCTGCTTTACCACATCCATTCTTTACAGCCCCCTCTATGAACTTGGTTCTGAATGTCTTCATCTTATCCTTGTCAAACTTCTTCATCACTGTTCGAATTTCATCCGCTTCTGTAAGAGAGAGTCCACCAAGAACATGTACCGCTTGCATAATCTGCTCTTGATATATATAAAGGCCATGAGTCTTTTCTGTCACCTCTTGTAGACCATAATCAAATTCTGGTTCCTGCTTGCCATGTTTAATCGCTGCAAAGTCAATGTGGGCATTCGACTTCATTGGGCCAGGTCTGTACAATGCGTTCATAGCAATCAAATCTTCTATTGTATCGGGCTTGACCTGTCTGGAATATTTCTTCAGGCCAGCACTACCAAATTGAAAAACATCCTCATTGTGACCTTTCTTGAAGAATTTGAATGTTTTTCTGTCGTCTAATGGTATTTTTGGCAAGTCTATGTCCTCACCCCTATTATGCTTGATTAAGGCCAATATATTGGCGAATTTGTCTAATTGTGCAATCCCTAACACATCTTCTTTCAAAAATCCCGCACGATCAATGTATTTACCTTCCCATTCTGATACAAGTAACCCCTCTGGATACTTATCACTTACAACTTTCTTTACAGGCATCCAATTGAAAACGTTTACAGGATTGCCATTCTTGTCTTCTCTTGGCACAATAACCAATGCACTTGGATGTACTGATGCTGTTTTAGCTTGATTAATTGAATACTTAATCGTGTTAACCAACTTAGGATTTGTCTGCACAAATTCAGCTAATCTTGGTTCTTTTACAGCATACTTAAACAAATCACCCCATTTATACTTAATCTGATTGTCTATGTCACTTGTTATATAGTTTACATATGAAAATTTCAGCTTCTCAACTCGTGCAAAATCCTTTAATGAACTCTTCAACTTCAACCTGTCATATGTGCCTATTGAGCATACATAATCAACCCCATACTTGCGCTCCATGTAACGCTTTATATCATCCCGTCTAGCACTCTCAAAATCTACATCTATGTCAGGCAATGCATCTGCTGCTTTAGCACGCTCACCAGACACCCTTGTTTTGTTCAAAAACCGTTCAAATAACAAGTCAAACTTTATAGGATCAATGTCTGTAATCTCTAACAGATATGCTATAAGACTGCCTCCAACACTACCTCTACCGCATCCAACTAATATATTGTTCGCTCTTGCAAAGAAAATGATATCCCATAGTATAAGAAAATAATCGATGAATCCAGCCCCTACAATAATTTCTGCCTCTGTCTCTAACCTATCTATATATTCCTGCCTACCCTTTTCATCTAGGTGGGACAACTTCTTATCAAATCCTACCTCAAGCAACCTGAAGAATATGGCTTCATTATCTGTTACATCAACTTTGTACTCATCCTCGAATGCTCGTTCCAATGCATACTTCATCTCTCCATTGCCATTACATTCTTCCATAGTTATGACATTGAACTTAGGTAATTTATGTTCACCTACATCTATAGCAAAATTACACTTCTCAGCTATTTCTATTGTATTGCCCACAATCTCATTGAAGAATGTAGTAATTTCATCCTCTTTGAACAACAATTCAATCTTAGCCATAACATCATCCAAAGACTTATAGTATTGGTCTTTACTCTCTGCATAAGCCTTCCTGCTTATAGCATTCAAATATCGCTTCAGTGTCCACTCTTCAGGGTCTATGTAATAAGAATCATTTATTAATACAAACGGCAATTCATCTCCTACAGAATCCTTTATACGTTTGAAATTCTCCAACTGTTCAAGATCATAATCACCAGCATCATATTCCACTGAATCGAACTGACAATAACATCCGTCAAAGGATTCTTGCGTTTTAGTGACGAAATCTGCGATTTCTGACACTTTCTCGACTTTATTGATAATAGAGTTGGGAGTGAAGACATAAATCAACCCTGCGCCTAATTTCAACAATTCCGTTTCTGTTATATACAATCCCCCATTATCTACATTGATTGCCTTATTTATCTGTAACAAACTGTTCCATCCAACATCATTCATTACATATAACTTACAATCATGTGTCTCATCCTCTTTATCATCGAATTCATACAAGGTAACTACAGTTTCTCCAAATATAGGCTTTATACCATATTTCTCACACGCCATCTGAAACGCCAATGTACCTGATAATGTATTCTTATCACAAATACCTAATGTTGTATGGCCAAGAAATGCAGCTTTTTCCACCCAATCTACTGCTGTATGTGAACCATTTAGCAATTCATACTCACTATGTATTCCAAGATGTGTAAACTCTTCCTTGAACTTTCGTGCGGGTTCGCCTATGTACTTGAAATCATTAAATTCTATAGGAATCTCTAAACTTTCATTGAATTCATTTAAATCAATCGTGGTGAAATAGAAATTCTCACCAAATTCATACATAACCTTTTGTACGTCATGATTGATTATATCCACCATCTCTTCAGGCGTAAGAGACAGCCTCATTTCATCATCGAACAGCTTGTCATCCTTGGGTTCTACAAAATAATATTTCTCACCTGACACATCATACAAATTGCCCTCAATCGGGGCAACCTGTATCTTGTTCGACTTACACCAATCTAATAATTCTGCCATTAATACATGCCTAATTGTACTTCTCTTAACCTTGGAAGCAAATCTAACAATTCTCTATGGCAGATATTACGTTTGTCATTGTCCTTTATCCTTGCAAAGAACCAATTCAATGCCATTATGTAATAATCTGTACACATTCCTTCTGCACTTTCCATATATGCCGATAATTGTTCAATGGCCTTTATCCTATGGCCATCATTCCTTTTGGTGTCAGCATAATCACTATATACATGAAGCATGTTAGCAACGTGTTGAAAATATTTTGACCCCTTTACCTTTGTAGGTTTTTCGTCATCAATTCCCTCTATAATGCTGTTAAAAATCTCATCTACTTGGGACAACTTCTTACTTACATCTTTTGCCTTAAATTTGAAATCCATTTCTGTAGGTTGAGATACATCATAGATGTCTTGATTCATATCATACCCCTTCTTGTAGCAAGCTGCCATTTTCTCTGCAATCTCATTATCTGTATAGATATGCAAACTATGAGAATTATGTACTTGCCTACCAACCTCCACTTTTAGTATTCTAGCCATAACCTCTGTAATAAAGCTAAATTGAAATACATTAGTGGGCAATCCCCAATGTAAATCATTGCTACGATTCGCTATAGAAAGCATCAATTCACCTCCACGAATCTTGTACATAAGAAGGTCATTACATGGTATGTCTTTAGAATCTGTATCCAAATCCATTGATGGATTCCATATAGCAATTACTACTCTACGGTCTTGTGGATTTCTATTAAGCATCTGTAAAGCAACTTCCAACTGGTCTTCGCCTTTTGTCTTACCACTACTACCAATTCCCCAATGGCGTATTCTCTTGCCATAAGCAGCATGAAAAGTCTTACCATCATCACTAAATTCGTTCATACGTGAATTGAATTTAACCAGAAATTCTACATCACTTTTGCCTGTAAAAATCCACATAGCCTCTGCTAGCAGAAAAAAGATGTTAATATCGCGCATCTGTCCACCTACAACTCTATGTGTTGGCTTCAGTATAACGGTCTTGAAATCAATCAATTCTTGTGTATCACCGTATCTGCTTTTCTCTTCTCTCCCAAACCTCAACAGGTAGTCATTCAACTTAGGATACAAGTTACAAAAATAGCCACATAAAGCTGAATTAGTGGCTTGTTCAATTCTTACAAGATGTTTCATTTTCTATTATTTTGTTAGACTTATATATATAACTTTGCCCAAAAGAAAACCCCACCATTACAGTGGGGTTTTGAACGCAAGCAGTAGTCTTATGCTATTCCTCTTCAAGCAATTCCTCTTCACCATCATTGGCCAATTGTTCTTCCATCTTCTCACGATTCTTACCAAGACGTTCATCAGTAGCATCAGCTTTCTGTAAAGAGGCTGCTAATGCTCCATTGGCTTCAAGAATCTCAATCACATCATCCGTTGTAACACGCTTGATAGATGGATGTGTTTCGCCTCTAAAATGACCAATCTTATTGTCTTTTAGGCGTTCTGGTAGAAATTCCATCATTTCATCAACCGTCTTCAACCTATTCAGATACAAGTTACCGAACAACGAACCGTCATCAATCTTGAGTTCATCAAAATTCATGATTGTTGGCTTGGCATTTTTGCCCAACAAGCGAACCGTGAATCCTTGCTTCAGAATCTTTATCTCAAACTCTTCTGCAGGGAAAAACTTGTCAATGAAAACTTGAATATGTTTTTCATGTGATTCATCATTCCTAGCATCAAAGATGGGCAATCTGGTGCCGCCTGACTCAGAGGTTGCGGCAGGTGCAGAAGTTGTCTTAGAAGTGTCCTTTTTTGGTGGTTTCTTGTCGATTTCTTTCTTGGGTGCTGCCTTTTCAGGTTCACCAACTTTGCCCCTAATGAAACCACGAATGTCATCATCAGAATCACTCTTTTTGATTTTGATAGGATCATCGCCTTTATGAAATTTGTTGGCTCCGATGTACTTTTTTAGTTCATCTCTATCCATGCCTTCAAATTCATCTTCTTCCTCTTCTTCCACGATTTCTTCCTCTTCCTCTACAACCTCTTCCTCTTCTACAGGTTCTTCCTCTTCACCCTCTACTTCCTCTGCAAGATCATCAGCTTCAGTTTCAGTTTCACTTGACGTTGATTCTTCAGGCGCATCACCTTCGTAGAAAGCGTCAGCCATCTCAATCAATGATTTGAGGTCTTCATCCTCTACATTGTCAACATCATTTTCAGCCAAAAAGGCTACAAGTTTCTTTTTGGCATCATCTTCGGTTTTTACACCAGTTATCCCAACTGATTTCAATTCGGATAACAGAGTTTTGTTCAAATTTGCCATTTCTTTTTATATTTGTTTAACAATTTAGTTGCTGTTTGATAAAGTAACTTTGATAAAGTTATTCATCCTCAATGGCATAGCTGTATAAAGTGTCGCCACTGCCTTGGTACACCAATTCTTGTACTTCCTCATTGTTTTTTAATAATTCCAATCGGTTGTCTATAACCTCTGATACGTCATCGAGGTTGTTGAAGTGATTTCTGAACACTTTGCGCACCTTGTGCTTTGGAAATCCCTTCAAGTACATACATAAACAAGATTTCTCAATATCATCCATCCCGCCTAACAAATCTACACCATTGACTACAATCACCTTTTGAGAAAAATCAACTTCTGTATAGAAGTTTACAGACTTTCCAAAATCAAATGAATCCCTTTCTATAGAAACCGTGGTGTGAGTTACAGGTAAACTGTTTTGCTTTTTGATGAAATCAATCACCTTGTTGCCAAGCACTGTCTTTAGGTAATATATAAGCGGTATAGGTTTATAACGTTGCGTTCTTTGATATTCAAGCCAACGTTTACCATATGATATAAGACCTGAATACAGCTTCAATCTCATCTCCTGTTCAACATCTTCCATCTCATACGAAGCGTCAAAAATTTGTACCTTCCTAGCGTATTTGTAAATTAGATGTTCGTATTTGTCAAACAATCTGTGGGAGCATCTTACTTCCATGATGTAACCAATGTTTTACTTTATACCAATTGTGTTCTACAGTCGAAATTTTCGAGGGTGCTAATATCGGAATTAATTTTGAGATAAAAAAATTCTCACCCAAAAGTTTTCTGAAATTTACAGAGACCTTGTAACCCTATCTACACCATACTCCATCGATACAGAAGAGTAATCAAATAGTACAGACACTAATCCTTTCTCCAAATCCAAACTCTCCACAATGCCCAACTCCCAATTACTACCATCGCTATACACTTTAACTTCCACCCCATCCTTGTAGTAATGTGTCATATCAGTTTCTTTCATGTACTTACCAAAGTTCGGAAATCCACGCTCTTTATATACAAGATTGTAATATTCACTTTCTACTTCCTCATCATCAAAAATTGATGATAGGCCGTTTTGTTCAGCTATACTTGAAATCTTGTTTTCCTTATGCTCCATAACTCTTATATAATACGCTTCATCCTTTGATGGATAAATTGCTTTGCGTATCCTAGCTATAAAGTATTCGACTTGTAGCGAATGAAAATACTTTTTTACATGCTGTGCCATTATCCCAAACTAACATTTTGTAGCTTGCTTAGTGAATAGGTAGTGGGGTTTTCCAACTCTTTGAATATGGTGTTTATCTCTTGTTCGGTTGAATCACCTAAATCCTTTTCACCAGTGTAACCAATTAACGTGTTAAAATACTTACCTAATTCAAAACCCGTCTTTTTAGACTTCTCTACAGCATCTGGGTCTTGTATAAGTATAACATTTTGTACACCTCTTTTCAACAATTTTATAGTTTGTTCTTTGCTTACTGAACTACCAAACGTACAACAACATTTAAACTCTTGCTGTGCATCCAATGATAACGCTTGGTCTGTACGTACTTTATCAAAGAACCCCTCAACTAATATAACTGTTTCAGTCAAAAATGTTATCTCATCAAACCCTAACAACAACTTGGCAAACTGGGTTTCACTGTTTCTATACCTTGCGTACTTCTTTTTCAAGCCCTTTCTCTTGTACTTGGCATTGATTGCGTCAATCTTATCTTTTGTAAGAATTGACCGTGCTATATATCCTTTACATTCATTGCTTTCCTCTACAGAAATGATTATATAATCCTTATACTTAAAACTCAAATCTGTCCTACCAACTACATATTTTCTGAACTCATGACTTGTAAAGCCTCTGTTGTCCAAATAATCGTCTTTATACACACGCTCAAAACCTACAGGTAATTTGCCATTTACTACATTAATATTGATTTCTTCATCTGTAGTCATGGTCTTGACTAATGCTGTCTCCAATTCCTTGTCTATATCTACAAGTTCTCCATCTAGTAGATGAAGTTGACCTAGATGTGCTAATAACTTGTATATTCTACCATGAGCAAGACACTTCTTACAATCCCAATTGAATGACCTGTTTACACCATACTTATCAAATAGATGTGTTTCCTTCCTTACAAAAAGATGTTGTTCTTTACCGCAGAATGGGCAATCAGCTATGAAGTGATTCTTTGTATTGCTGCGTGGGTTGGTTAATATGGATTCTATTGTACTGTTGTCCATCACTCTTCTTTAATCATTTCCTCTACCTCATCATCATCTTCCATCTCCAATAACATTGCTATTGTACCTTTCTTGTCATAGAATCTTGACCTTGCCAAATCCTGTTTAATTAACCACGTAATATCAGCTGCATGTTCGCGAAATTTATCAGCATGTATTCTTGCCATCCTTTCGCGCCTTTCATCTGTAGTCTGATTTATTGTGAAAAAGTAACTGAACGGCTCAATCTTACGTGTAGCATTACCTAAATTATATCTAGTCATCACAAATGATGGCTGATCAAGCAATTCCTTTTCAATGGTATGAGATTGTGTTGCTGTAGTTAGTAATACATTGAGTTCTACAGCTAGATTTTTCATTTGACGCGCCAGTTCAACCTGTCTCAAACGCTCTCCATCACCACCTGTTCCCCAACGTCTTGTATCTCCTTCAGGTTCAATCAATTCAAAATAATCTATAATTATGTGATGAAGTTCACCATGTTTCTTGATAATATCAAATGCCCACATCCTTATATCAGACATGGTTATTTTACCAAATTGTTCTACAGATTTGACAAATATTTCACCCGCACCAATTTTCTGTACAACATTCATATAAGCCTTATACTTAGCCATATTAATGTCACCAGACTTCAAATCTCTGTACATCATGCCTGTCCAGCACGCATCATAATTGTCCAAACATTGTTCTTTTGTGCCTTCGGCTTGTACGTGAAGTACCTTGAAACCACTTCTTGCTGACGTGACACCTCTTCCACACAACATCTTGCTTTTTCCTCTACCAGAATCAGCCAACCATATCTCTGTTTCTCCTGTAACTGCGCCACCTGTCGCATCATCTATCATCTCAATGCCAAACGGCAATACATGCCTAATGATTCCATCGCCAGACATCTTACCTAGTATTCTGTCTGTAAAATCTCCAAATACTTTTGTAAAATTGGCTCCTGTGATAGAAAAATCTCGCATATCCTCAGCACCCTCCATAAACATATCATATGCTTTCTCCTTACTGCCACTATTATAAATCTTGCCAACATCTTCATACAATTCAACAAACTTATGCTGTCCTATAAAGGCTTGATAATCTATCAACACTGCTTCTGTATCAATGTCCACAGCATTCTTGATATCTGTAAGTATAGACAGTGCTCTATCATGCTTGCCATCCGTATTATCATTGGTCAATCGCTGTTTCAGCTTACCAATTGTAGGGCGTTTCTCTTCAGCTTTGTAATAAAGCGCAATTCTATTCCACACTTCTCTGTAGTCATCATCCAATATGAAATTCAATTTCAAATATTGATTTACTACAGAAAAGATGTTTCTATCTTTTATACAAACTGCGTACAATTCAATCAAAAAATCTTCTGTCAAATGCTTCATTCGTACCCACGCTTTTTATAGAGTTTAGGCCAATTATCCTTCAACAATGCCTTACAATCTTGCTTAAACTTACACAAAACACAATGCTCTGACTTATGAAAATACAGAGTTGTCATACTTCTACAAAACAAAAATCCCTGTTCAGTGTTGTGAAATCTCTCCTTATACCCTTCCTCTATGGTATTAACCTTGGTGAGAAAACTTGTATCAGTAATGACTTTAGCATCCCGTTCTACTCCGAACTTATCCAGTACATCCGTTCCAACTACACTTCGTATATACCGCTTAAATCGTGACCAATGTGCACTGTCCTTGATTTTTATCTTCTCATATCGCTTTATAGCCTTTTTGCCAATAATCCAACTCAATTTTATACTAGAAAACCCATATTGACTATACTTAAATGTATCTTGGCGCTCCTCAACCCAGTAATTGTAACTAGATTCAAAGAAATTGATTATGTACTCAATCGCAGCATTCTCTCCATGTTCCTTCCATATATAATTCTCAATGAAATTCTTTATAGAACTTTCATCAGAAGCAGATGGAGTATACATATAATCCTGATACTGACACACTTCTCTATAGAAATATTCATGGAGTTTTATTACAAGTTCCTTATAGTCATCATAAGTCCTAATCATGCACAAACCAATTCACTATGTAACTTTCTAATTGTTGTTCAAAATTCCCATCGTACGTATCTATAAAGTCTATATCACTTTCATCCACTTTCTCCTGATACGCCTTAATCCTACTTAAACCATGCTCATTAAAATACCGTGGATAACTATCAATAATATCAATATACAAGGCTTTGCGCTTAGTTTTTGTAACTCCCAACATCCTGCCTCGTTTTTGTATAATCATTGTCTGTTCTTTGCCACCTGACGCATTTAAGAACACTTCCACCTCTGGTAATGTGATTGCTTTCTTCCATATATGGGAAACGAACAACACTTGTCCATCATTATCCAAAAACCAATTCTTTACATAATCTCTTACTTCTTTGTCATGTTCTCCATGTAAGAAAAATTCATCCGTCATCGCCTCCATATACTCCCCATGTTCAATTGATGAAAACATCACCAATGTCTTCAAACCTAGCTTACCACAAACCTGAGATACTGTATGTAATACCTGATTTCTGTGGTTGGATTGCTGTATCAATTCCTTTTCCAATTCATGATAGTCCATGTTGTCATACTTGGCCTGATGTTCTATATCATTCCACAACAACAGTATCTTGTTCTTAGCAAGCACTTCCTTTTCTACAAGGGTTTTCTCAGGTACCGTATAAATAATACCACCAACCAAATTATCTATATTGAGCGTACCAATCTTATCGCTTTTCTTATCAGGCGTAGCTGAAATTGCCATCACCCATTCAGCATTTCTACACAACTTTATTATCCTCATCCTTGGCTTGCTATGCCATTCATGTATCTCATCTATGCCTAAATAATACACAGACTTGAGATATTTCATCATATCCTTATACTTCTTTGTATCCTCTTTCTCAATCTTCATGATGGATTGTACAGTCTGAATCATACCAACTGTAATAGGCTTTATATCAATCTTATCTCCTTGTATAATCCCAATGTCATCGATGTTTAAACCTAAAATAAGTGCCAAATCTGCCCTGTTTTGGTCAAGGGCATCCGAGACATCAGTCAAGAGCAGATAGTTGCAATTAGAGTGGTTTTCGCGCAAAATTCGGATGGTTTCAGCCGCAATAAATGTCTTGCCCCCTCGTGTCGGCACTTTTATGATGCCGCAACCTTTGTCCAAGAACGTAGATACTGCTTCACGCTGATAATCACGTTCATCTACCAGAAACAACACGCTAAATGTATAATCTTCTGTAAACTTTGGCTCAAATCCCTTCAACTCATACTCTATATCAACTTTGTCCAATGCTTTGGTAACATATGATAAAAGCCCCACGCCAAAATCACTTTTTGATGTATAATACCTTATAATCCCATCCCATTTACCTGTAAGAAAAGTAGGCATATCTGGTGCATCAGGATGGAAGAAAGACAGTGATTTTTTCACTATCTTACGTGCATCCCTGCTGGTGGTATCAAAGCTCACCCTCAGTCCATGCTTTTCTAATATTACCATACCTTAGAGTAACTTTGTTCTAGCAAAAATGCCACCTTTGTGGATGGCATCTTGCCTCTTACAAACTCACATGAAAGAAAACTTACTCACCCCGCCTGATGAGGATGGGGTACGTTTAAGTCCATTCTATTACAACGTCAATAGTTTCATCCTTGTTCAATCCATCAAGATATGCCTGCAAATCATTGCAATCTACAGGCGGTATTATGTCAACTATACGTTTTACCCAAATGCCTATCACCTTATTGTCATCAAGTGAACCAACTAATGTAATCTTGTTAGCTACACCCTCTGCTTCCACAAACGTAGCGACAAATGGCGTAGCTTGAAGATTTTGTATCTCTTCCATAGATTCATCATCTGGAACAGTTACTGCAGCCCATTCATACTTTGATATAGTATCTACAGGAGAATCTGTATAAAGCGTTATTGTTGTTATAGTAGCTCCTGTTTCATTCTTCAAGAAAATACCTTTGGTTTCTGTACGGCCTTCCGCAATAGCCTTTTCACTGATTGTAGAGAACAAGTTGTTGAAAAAGTCATTAGGTATAGGAGAGGATGATATATTGCCGCCAAGACTCAAATCAATGTTCTGTTGAATCTTGTTAGGCTCTAATGCTCCACTATAATACAGTATTACGCTCATCTAGTTGGCTTCTTGGTTTCCTACAAGGATAACTAGGTTATATGTTTCATTTACTGGTGGAACAATGCCTTCAATAGTAAGGTCTGCTATTGTATTACTTTCTACATCAATTAATTCAAAAGTAGATACACGAGCTAATACCGTTCCACCAATCTTTACATCAAACTTCTTTGGGTCTTTGTCTTCAGTGCTTGTAGAATTATAGCAATAAATTTCCACATAAGAAATCTTCTCCTTTGGCGTATCAATGATGCCAAATATGTCTTCACTAAACGAATTGCCATTCTCCAATACCAAAACCTTGTGCTCAAAATTCTTCATCAAGAACCCATCAACAAGAACCGCAGCAGGATCGCTAACTACAATATTCTCATACGCTAATTTACTACGAGCATCATTAGGTGATGGTTCATATACGATGGTCTTGTTTATCGTTACTTTCATGCTATTTAACTTCTTTGTAAATTAGAATGAATTACTAACTTTACCACCAGCGTCTACACTAAACACCCCAGTATCGCTTGTTACTCTAAATTGTATTTCGACATCTATAAGAAGATTTAACAATCCAGTAAACAATGAATCTAATGTTTTCTTTGTACCTGAACCACTAACAGTTCCAAGATTCACAGAAACTATCACACCTGCTGTAGTTTTATTGAATATATCAATTGTGAGATTGGTCAACGCAGTAGCCGATTCATTTGTTACAGTCAATTGCTCTATGATCCAACGTTGCGTTAAATCATCATTCGGCACCACATAAGTATCTGTATACCAATCATTACCACCATCAGCCAAGTCTTCAGAATCAGTGAAGTCATCATCAAACGTTATTACGTGTGCTATGCTTGCTACTAAGAATGGTGCGGAATCGCCTTGTGCTGCAGTTTTCTTAGCCTTGAATGAAAATTGATTAGTCATGGTCAATGCGCATAATTGATTTATAATAGTTTGGAAAATTGGGCCAACTGTATCAGTTGATGGTGGGACTAGACAATCATAATCAAGTCCTGCTACTGGTAACAATTCTCCAGCTAGTGGATCAACATTATCTGTTTTCCTCCATATGTTTACAATATTCCATCTTGCTAAATAATATACAAATAATACAATGTCGCCTATCTTAATTGTTACATCAGTCAAGTTTTCATTGTATATTGGCCTAAATCCTGTTGCAAAATCTCCAGCATCCACTGAAATATTGTGCTTAATCGTTACATTATCACTAAAAGTAGCCCACAAAAATGGTGAATGTGCTCCTATCTGTAATATCACTTCCAAATCGCCCACACCACCACTATCGCTTATACCTAATACGTTACCTATCCCTATCGTTGGTGATATAGCACCATGACTACCACCAGCCGTAGTTGACATATTTAACACTCCACCTCTGTCTACAGACAATGTTTTTGTATGGGCTTGGGCTGCTGTCCACACTTGATCTTTATCAATCCTAGCATCTTGAGTAGATGAATACAATCCCAATACATACCAAAGGTCTGATGTAGCTAGAACTTCATCTTGAACAACCATTAATATATCTCCAGCCATCACTGTTATTAATGGATCACTATTGTCAGGAAATACTATACCGCTTGTTCCAACACTATTTTGTATAATCATCTGCACTGGAAAATGGATAAATAAGACTTTACCATCTACTGTGCCATCTATATCAGCAACTTCATCGAATGGGTCTACTACTGCTATACCTGTTGGATCAAGAAAATGTACAACTCCTTCTCCATTCAATTCAATAATTTCTGTTCCACCGTCATAGGTTGCTTGTAATTGTCTTACATCAAATCCTATACTATGGAAATTGTGGAACGCTGTAAATGTCTGAACTAGGTTCAGCACTGCTACATTTGACAATTCTAGTGTTCTATCTGTCAACAATAATGTAAGAGAATTGTCATTACGCAAATCCTCTTGTAAAACAAACGCAGCTGCTATTACAGCTACCTTAGCAAGAGGTATTTGTATTGAAGTTAATGCTCCGAGGCTGGCTACAAAACCAAACTGTATACTATCGTATTGATAAATGTCCTTATTGGCAGCAGGAATTGCTACACCAGGTGTAAATGTACCAATAATTTTATACGTTAAGTTCAATTCTGCTACAAATGTTGCTCCTTGTATAACAGCATTCAAATCATCTGTAACCTCATTCACTTCATATTCACCAAAGTTTGCTGCTGAATTGAGGAATTTGATTTTTACAGGATTCGTAGATTGGCCACGTAAAACCTCCAAGAATTTGGTGGCCGTGCCACTCATTGTGCCGCTAGTTGTTATGTCTATCGTTCCTTCCTCTTGGTTGCTAAAAACATGCTCTGCGAAGATGAAATATGAACTGCCATCTGATGGAAACGTCACTGCATCAGGCAACAATGTATCCTGAATACCAATCTTCATATTCTCATCAAGTAATGCGCCAGCATCTATATCAACCTTGTCTGCTGAACTGCCTTCAGTCACTATTAAAGAATCTACAAAAGTATTGTCAAGGATTACGCCATAGGTATTGATAAATGACTTTACAAGTCTATCATATCCATCTGTAGTAATGAATCTTTTCCACCTATTCAGTTCTTGTTTACCAAGATACTGATCTTCATTTATTTTGAGTTCTGATGACATTATCCATTCAAGATTTTATCTATTTGTCCTACAACTATCGTAGCATAAGACTTGCCTACAAGTTCCTTACATTTAAGGGCTTCTTCAGGTTCAAATTTTATCTCTTTCTTATCACGAATCTTCATCCATATATCATACCGTTTAACTTTTTCGCCAGCACCAGCAGTATCTATATCTGATCCATTTAATAATGCATCTGTTAGCACTTTCCTTACAGTAAGAATTTCATCTGGCGTGGACAATGTCATTATAACAGGCGATCCATCTTTCTTTATCAATTTCCCGCTTTCTGATACAACATAGCATTCTTTTTCGCCTTGTAATGGTTTTCCTTCGTGGTTTTCCAATTGTTGTGTTAAATCAATCATTTTACTACTAATTTTTAGGTGATTTCTTTCCAATTCCCTGCCCCGTAAACCTCATCTAAATCAGATTCAAAGACATTCTTTACCAAAGTTTTAATACCATTTTTAAGGGATGGATTATCATACACAGCTACACCATGATTAATATGCTCAAGTGTCTCAAGCTGATCATTACGTAACACCTGAGTATGCTCCTTATCAGCGTATAAACACGTTTGTAACTCAAGCACATGATCTTTACTTGAATCTTTTTCAACGGCTTTTACAAGTACATGTATAATAACTAAACGCGAACCAGAAGAAATAGCATCATCTACTCCTTGTGAATCAACCGCTACATCTATCTGATATTCCTTAATTACATTCATAACTCATTATTTTATGTGGCTACTCCTAATCCTTGTAATATAACTTCTAACTCGCCCACCCTAGTTCTTACATTATTAAGTACTGCCTCTTCAACAGCCCCATAAGTTGCATCTATCACAGTTGCATCTTCTGCGGTGATGGCACCCGCTTTTAATAACTTGAAAGTATCCCCCTCTTCATTAAGAAAATGATGCGTGGTCGTTCCTGCACCACTATGATCTTCAACCCACATTTGAGCAACATCAACGGGAAAAGTAGTAGGAGCTACACCAGAAGCAATCGATATAACAGTATCCGCATCATCTCCAAAACCTGCGCCCCCCACGCTAATGTTTCCATCACTTTGTACTCTGAGTCTTTCAACAAGAGCATTTAATGCAGAACCAGGACTACCAATCGGAGCTGTTTCAACGATCCAATCACCTCCATCTCCATCTCCTGTTCCCCTAGCAGGAGCCATAAACAAATTACCTTGAGAGGCATCAACATCCGTTCCGCTTGCTCCTGTAACATTTATTCTAACATAAGAAACACTACCAAAAGAACCTGTAGTGACTCCATTATTAATATAAACTTCTGTTGATCGTTCTACTGAACTACCTATAATAACTTGGCCATTCGCTGTAGCTAGTTGATTATAACCAATTACTATAGAACCGTTTATATTATTTGCGCTTACATCTGTATTTCTTCCAACTAAAGTGTTTCTACCACCAATAGTAAGTGTATCCCCTGATGCTTGACCTACTGCTGTGTTATTCGAGCCTGTTGTATTATTAGCTAATGACTCTGCTCCAAAACCAGCATTTTCACTTCCTGATGTAATGTCCTTTAATGAGTTTAACCCATACCCAGAATTATTAGCCCCTGTACTTAATCCAAGTTGACCCTTTCCAGAATTTACTCCATAATATGAATTTGCATTAGATATGGTATTCTCGCCTGCAAATTCACCTACAATTGTATTATTTTGTTGATTAGTAATCTGATTACCAGCATGAGCCCCAATAAGCACCATATTATGACCACCAGCTATGTCTGTTAATTTCTCTCCAGCTTTCCAACCAATACATACAAGATCAGCATTATCATCGCCATTACCAGCAAGATACCCTATAGCTACTCCCCCATGCGTTTTAATGTCAAGTACTATATTACCAGCAGTATCCGTAAATTTCATAATACTGGTAGTGGAGTCAGTTGTGCCTCCAGAGACTTTTCCTTTTATATGGAGTTGTGCAGATAAACTAGAATTTATTCCAATACCCAATTTATCTCCCGCAGCATCCCAAAAAAGTTCAGCATTGTCTTCTCCAATATCATTACTAGAAGTGAACAAGATTGAACCATCTGTAGCGGGCGCTGTAAGAAGTTGAGAAGTCAAGGCAAACGTTCCTGTAGTAACAGGCAAAGTAAGAACTATGTTGCCTGATAAAGCAGGTTCTGAAATAGTTGCAGTAAAGGAATTATTATTAAATACAATACTATCACCAGTAGAAATTTGTGGGCTTACTCCACTAGAATTAGGATTTGCTGTAAGTACCGCATTCCAAGTTGGTGTTTCCACTGGTTGTGTTACCCAAGCAAAACTAGCAGCCCACGCTCCTTCATGATGATATAGATTGTCATCATCTGTATCAACCTTCACAGTCATTCCATCAGTTGGTACAGTAAATTTCCAAGTCGCTCCTGTCCATTCTGCTAATTGTCCATCCAAACCTGTCCAAACATCAACCGCACTAGTAGCTATCATATGCCTATCGCCAACTGATGGTGTTAGACTTGTAGGATCAGCCTCAATCGTTAATACACTTTCTTGCCATTCCTCACTACCGCTTCCTATAAAATTTGCAATTTCATTCATAGTGACCTTGCGAGTAGTACCACCTTGTACTACTGCCAGCAAATCACCAGTTGATATTGCTACTGATACGGGTAATGCCGTTATTTTTAAATCTATTGCCATATACTTATTCTAACAATATACCATCTCCAGTTTCCTGTAAAATCTTATCTCCAGTTTCCTGTAACAAATACGCAGGTGTATTGAAATTCGATTTTGGTGAATATATAGCTTGATAGATTTCTCCATACGCTATCAAATACCTACGTACATTTTCTTCAAACTCTATAACTGATACTGCTGAATTTCTATTCCTTACAAAAGCAGCATTGATTATATTGTACGAATTGATGTATGATGAGTTCTTACCATAAATGAGTGGTTTCATCTTAACATCAAACACACGAAGGTCTATGTTACTGTTATTCAGTATCTTCACGTTTATGTTGTCTGTATCCACAGTATTGAACTTCAAATTGTTACCTTGTTGTATATTTAACTGCGCGTCAGCTCCCGTAATAATAGCATGATTAATATCATATATGATACATCTTACAAAATAGTACAAAGAATTATTTGGTAATTCTGCTTGGAATACAAACTGATTATCTACAACAAATGTATCAATTGCAACTAGGTCAACTGGTGACACCCCTTCAAATGCTTCAACCTCTACGCTAAGTGCAGGTGTTGCCACCGTATCAACTTTACATAAAAATGTAATCTCATATGAGAAATATGGATCAACTTTTACATTATACTCTATGCCTGATGGTACTGTTGCTCCTGATATGTTACCAAGCATTTCGAACACTGTATTACTACCATCTACAATTCTTTGGACATCTCCTGCTGATGGTTCAATCAAAGTATATTTTGTACGGTCAATGATATCTACCGTATTCTCAGGTGCTTTGTTGAATTGTGTCTTCCAAGTGCAACCTTCAAATATAGGCGATGTATTATTGACATTCCATCCGCTCAAATGCCTAGGCAAATGTTCAAACAAAAATTCATCCTGATTTTGATAACATACATACCTGAGCAATTCCCCATGTACCTTTTTGTCAACCCCTTCAGTATTCAAAATTACCTCTATGTTTGAAGTACCAGTATCATCAAGAGTTCTTACAAAGCTATTTCTTGTTTTTCCTACAGTATTCTGAGTAAATATCAAATAACCATCTGCTGTTGTATCATCTGTAGTTATTTCCGTAGTGAACCCTGTCAAACTATTAAAAGCTGCTTCAACCGTAGCAGCAACGTCAGCAGCAGTTGTATCTCCTGATATATCAGCCTTTACTTTGTTAGCAACTGGTACAAGTCCGTAGTCAAGTCCTGTTGGAGCAATTGATGCTCCTGTCTTATCAAGATATACAGCATATTTATCTCCATTTTGAGTACTAACCACCATATAATCCCTGTCCGTAGCAGAGGCAAAGGCAGGTAGGATGAAGGTTGAAACTTCTGCGCTCGTCAGCTTTTCCTCCTTTATTTGGAACGTTCCCCGTTGCCTCATCTCATCCATCATGAACTGGGTGACGTAGGCTAAATCAGCCAGCGTTTCCTCATCGCACACGAGAAAACTCTTTTGCTTCAAATAATCCCGTAGCAGGTCTGAACTAAGCAACAATTCACCAATCTTCCTTTCACCAAACTCTATCACATAAGCCCAGAAATATGCTACAATCTTCCAAAACACAATGTAATCTTCATCTGCTACTATATCAGCAGGTACATTCGCTCCTTGCCTACGATTTATGTATTCTGGAATGATGCCTTCCTTATACAATTTCTCCAATAGATTGAGCCAAGTCTGATTCCAACGTACATCATCCCATACAATCTCTTCAAATGGGGTTCCTATGAGGTCTAGTACATCAAAATTAACTTGTTCAAAATTGCCCTCTACTGTAATATCATCAAGAGTTAATATGCCAGTTCCATCCGTACCTGCTCTTGTCACTCTGAATTTGATGATAAAATCACTCTTCAAAGGTATAAGTAACGGTGATGGTATTGTACCAATATCAGCAAAGTCTGTATAATTCAATCCATCATTTGTAAAAGCAAACTCAACATCAAAGAATTTTGTACCAGTCGCTCCTGTATCATTTATGATAACAGCATCCACCTGATCCCATCCCCTGAGTGGAATCTCTACAGTAAATTCCTTTTGCTCACCTATAAAGGTAAACACATCCCCTGATACAATTATTTTATTTACAAATGACATCTACAAAGTTCTCAAGACATTTCTGTTAAACGCATACTCAACTGATTTTGGGAAGAATGATGGGTCAAGTACGCCACCATCATCACTGATTACTACACCATCCAAATCTCTCATCTCAAACCCTCTTATACGAGGCAATTGACCGAAATCTACAGGCAAATCATTATTTGGTGTAAAGAAATTATCTGGTACATATAAAACGCCTTCAGTATCCTTCACTGCTTGTAATAAATCATCCCATTCCACTACCTGTCCAAGTCTCCATGTCCTGTAATCAATTATCTTATTCACACGTATTTGTGCGCGTCTCCTTACATCATCAGCCGAAAATCCACCTGCTAATTGAACACGGAATCCTATATCCACTGGGAACCAATCTATGTTTCTTACTGTTACACCAACCGTAGTCAAATAATCGAGGTTTATTTCACTCATAGACAAAAATTCCTTTACATTCTCCAATAATTCATCCAATTCTCCTACAGAAAGGTCTTGCGCATTCTGTGTAGCAATTCCTAATTCAATCTTGCCATTTCCATTTGTACCATGATTGTAAACTCTCAACACCTTTGGATTGAATATGAGGAATATCTGTTCAAGTTTAGGTATCGTTCCTGTAACAGCAATGTTATAGGCATCCTTTATACGTTGTCTGAATGATGTATCATCTTCGATGTCTCTACCACCAGTTGCTTTGTATTCATTTATCAAGGATTGATGACCTGCTGGAGCTGCTGTTATGCTATCTAATGTAATCGCTCCTACATTAGTATCTGCTCCTTGCGTTTGACTTTCAATGCGCCCGTACCCAAATTCTTCACCACCTATTACTACAGTATCTACCAAATCAAACTGTATACCAGAACTCCCTGATATTACATGCGCACCAGCAACATATGTCGTACCAGATGCCGCAAACAGTCTTATATAAGTAGCACTACCCAATTGTGACTGTCGTGGCGGAATACCATGTATCTCTGCTACTTCATCAAGTTGGTCTCCAAATGCATCATCAGGAAAGAAATGCGCTTGTACAACGGCCACATCTTTCAACGCCTTTTGTCCCAACTTAGCTATACCGAAAAATATACCACTATTTACAGAACCATCTGTAATCTTGGTGATTTTGTCTGTCCTGCTAAATGTAATTTTAGCCAGTATTTCCTTCAATTCCTCTTCAAGAGGTGGTTTTATGATAGCCATAATTATGTGCTTATTGTTCCACGATTAACTACTAATTTAAGTCTGCTTTCTACATTGAATTCCATTATTACATTACCGCCATCTGCTTCTAATGTAACATCTAATACACTAAAAGTCGCAATAGAATCATCTGTAGTGAATAGAGTTGTGAGTTGTCGTATAAGTGCTGAAAATCCAAACGAATTCAAGTTACTTCCTACAAACTTGCTTGTACCTAAATCCAAAAATTCTGGTATATCGCCTCTGGCCAAATCAATCAAAATCCCTACAGTTTGGTTGAAAGTGTCTTCAAATCCCAATACCTTTATATCATCATTCACAAATTCTATATCCCTTTGTATATCAAGACCCAATACATTCTCTCCTTGTACATTATCTATAACACTTACCACATTAACTGCTTCTGAATTAAGTTCTACAGCTAAAGCCAATTTCTTACCACCTTCTGTTGTATAATCACGCTCCCTCAAATCATTACGTAATGCTATATCAGTCCACTTGTTTCCATAGTCATTTCGTTCAAGTTGACTATGAGATATGCGTTCAAGCGTTTCACCTTGTCTCTGTACATACTCAAACTCAAATTTGTTCAAGAAGTTTGTATTGGTTATTGATGACCTAAGAAATTTGTCTATCTTGGATGTAATAATCAAATCATCTCTCATATCAGTCAACAAGACTATAATTTCCCAATCACGCATTGTAGTGAATTTATGCTGATTGTTCCTTATAAGACTGTTTATATCTTCAGCTTCATCCAACAATATGTTCAGCTTACGAAAATGTTCAAACAAAATGCTCTCTGTTTTGCCTGAAAAAAAGTTTACAATATTTGGACGATTGAACCTACCAAATTCATAGAAACGATCTACATAACCACCAATGTTACTGTTCAACTTGATAGACAAGTCAATCAATACATCTTCATCCAATATAAAGTTGTTAGCCATTTTTAGCTTCTCTTTGGTGTTAAAAACCGTTTCTGTCTATTTAGGTAAGACGCACGATGTTCATCTGTAAAATCATTGAAAAACTGGTTAATCTTGCTAAAAGCCATGAGTGCTATTATACTACTTGCCTTTTGACCTCTCACGGCTAATGCAGGCGCTATAGCTTTGAATTGAATACTGTAATCCCAATACTGGTTATTGCTCTTATCACTTTGTGTAAAACTGTAGCTAACGACCTCTACAAGATAGTTAGAATTAAATGCTAGATTATACAAAAATAGTTTGTTAGAACGTCCTTGGTCATCTACATCAAAAGCCCCTTCCAACATTCTTTGTAATACCTTCGTTACACCGTAACCAGTCTTTATCTTTGTATTGAATATATTCGCAGCTTGTAATCCTTGCCTCTTTACGTTCTCTCTCAAATTGATTGCTGATGCTATAACTTCTGTATTCCCGAACAATATACGAAATTTCCTACCGAATGTACCATTCATTGTTATGTTAAATGGTACAAAGGTTGGATTAAACAAAGATACAACAGCAGATGATGATTTAGTCACACTTACAATAGTCTGTGTGCCTTCAGAAAGGCTTTCTGGTAATACAGGGAAAAATAGCGAATCCTTTATATTGCCCTGTCCATCAACCAACTCTAATGACATGGCATAAAACTCAAAATCGTTAGGAAATAACGCATGCAAATTGTCTCTGCCTATGCTATCTAACAGACCAGTGAATCTTCTCCTTACATCATCTAATGCCATGTTTTACCTATAACTGATTTGGCCAAAAATGTCAACACAGCTTGTCTAATTCCACTACAATATCATCTTTCTTACCATCAACTTCTGCATTCTTCAACTTCTCTTCTACATCTGCTGCTACTTCTGCTAATTTTGTAGCTGGATATGCTACCAATCCTGTTAATGACGCTGATGCTACTGTTACAAGTTCTTGTATATCAGTTAATGCTTGCTTAGCATCTTCTGTGACAGTCCTCAATCCATCCTGTAAAGCTAATTGAGCAGTACATTGTTCCATAAGATCATTTAGCGCAGGAAATGCTGCCTTAACCGCATCTGTAGCATTAGCATTCCAAATCTCAGTCATATCTTTTACAGACATGTCCTCATGTAGAGTGAATCCGAGTTTTTGTTTTATTGTGGCCATGCTATTCGCCTATTCTTACGCTACTTGATATGCCTATTTGTGATAAATCTGTAATTGCTCCTGCATTGGGAATCTTACTAAACAATGCATCAAATGAGCCATTCACCCACACTTGTTGTCCATCTCCAGCACTTATTCTGATACCAGCATCAGTCATCTCTATCACATTATTACCAGCAATTATTTGTACATCTTCAGTAGCTTGAATGTTAATAAATCCCTTTACAAACAAATTGAATACTGCTGTATCGTCAGGGTTGATTATGTTCATATTGATTTCACCCTCTCCTGACACCTCTGAGTTTACAGATATGTTTATACGCTTACCATCTGCATCCCCTCCAATATCTACATATCCATCATTACCAATTTTTTGTAAGCGAAATTGTCTTTCTGCTGTAATCTTGTTTATACTCTGTTTTACATCCAAAACTCCAACTACAACCAATTTGTTGTGCTTTGGTACATTGTTAAGTATCACTAGGCTGCCAACATCCTTTGTATCTAAAGGGAATTCAATGTCTTGTATGACGCCTCTTGCTACTAACACATTCCTGAGTATATTGCCATCCTCAGTTCGTACATTTATAGTGTTATTTTTGTAAACATTCTTTATATATTCAGCTCTATCAATTATGCTGGGTATTATCACAAATCCAACCAATACAGACATATGTGGTGCTGGAATACCAGCAGTACCTACACTACGTTTCTTTATTGTCTTCCACCCCATCATATAAACTGCTTCCTTTTCAAGAAAAAGTCGAATACATCCTTGTTCACAGTGAAATTTTCACCTATTATGGATTTGCCTGTAACATCTTTGGCCAAATCTATTATGTTAAAGTAACTAATTTCATTCTCTGCACCAGCAGGTGAAATGCCCCTTGCAAAATCTTCTACCATGCCTCTGGATACCGTCAATTGTGTAAACCTATTTGTACTACCCTCTTGTATATCAAATGAATTGGCAACCGCATCTACATGGTATAATTCATCTGTACCTTCATGTTTAATAACTATACCGCGTTTGATTCTCCTGTCAGGTCTGATTTTTATTGTACCTTTTCTAGTAAAAGGCAGATACGCATTAGATTCAATTATGTAAGCCAAATCTTGCCTCATCTGTTCAAGAACCTCATCCATATTAGATGTATTGGCAATATTTGTATAATTCGTCACAACCTCATATGCTTTTGCTCCCCATATTTCTGCATATTCTTCAAAGAATACTGTAAGGTCTCCTACAAGAGCATCACTCAATGACTGTTCAATGAAGCTGCCTTGCGGCTTTAATCTGTACCAACTGTAAATCTCGCTGTCATCAAACTGTATATTCTCTTCAAGAATATGGTCTTCACTTATAGACAACCTGCCTGTCTTATCATAATTTGATAGGAATGCTGACTTGGTATATGGCGGCTGCCTTACAATAAAATAGTATTCATCTACATACGTATCACCATAAAATTCCACAAATGGCATCTGGCATATCTTGTTTATATAATTCAACAGACTGCCCTGATAATCTGTTATTGTACGATCAACTACACGTTTATTGGCTATCCTTTCATCTATGACCAACTTCACTATCTGCCATAGCCCTTCTGCAAGAGACTTCTCAATTTGCTCATTGGATTGTATAACATTTTCCTTTTGACTATCATCATCTAATGCACCAACCTCTGGTACTTTTGTCTCAAGACCTTCAAAATCAGGTTTGCGTATTTCGTACTTAAATGACCGTCTATCTCCATAGAACTCGAACAAGGAATCACTTCTGACAACCTTTACATTAGATAGCTGATTTATCAAGAATGTTATCAAATATGATATAGGAGTATCTACAAATGCTTTGAAAAAGTACAAATCCTTTGCCAACACCCTCTTTACGGCTTGTCTGTCTTCACCTTCATCAAACCCTCTGGCGTAATCAATCGGATACACATAGCAACCATCGTCTATCAACATCTTCATTACATCCCTACCAGATACTTCAATATTTACCGCAGTACTATTTGGCGAATAATTCATCCTACTCACGTCAACAAGCCCTATCATATCAAATATACGCTTGTTTATATCAGATTTGTCTGGGAATAGAATTTCTGGAGACAACACCGATTGCTCATCTATCGCTCTTGTATCTTTTTCAAATTCTAGTGATTCAAACTGTATAAATACCAAGTCATTGCTGCTTATAAGATGATGTAACAAAAATTTCTTCCTTTTGAATTGTCCATCGACATTATCCAGTACAGAACCCCGAAAAACGTGGTTTTTCTTGTTTTTAAAGAAGAATTCACTCATTGCATCCTTAGTGACCACCCACCCATCTTTCTCATCGAACTCGCACGTAATAGGTGCTAAACTCAATGAAAAATTGCCCCCACCTGCTCCAACATTAGTCGTAACACTTTGAACGAATGGAGTTACATTGAATAATCTACCCTCGTTGCCCTTGCCTAATGCTTTTGAATATATCCATACAGTAACATTGTTCAATATCTTGTAAGCATTACCTTTGAAACTTGATGATGTTGGGTCTTCAGAAAGAACAAGAGGCTTGTACCCTTCATTAAGATACATTTCAGATATACGAGAATCTAAAAAAGCATTAAAATCTGTATTGGGAATCTCAAAATTGCCTGCAACTGATACAATCTCTCTTGCAATATTCTCCTTGGGTACACGAATCTTTGTAGGAACTCGTATTAAGTCTTTACTGCCCTCTGTAAAGGTTTCTTTATCTGCTGGGGTGTAACTATCGAATATGCGTTGTTGATTGTTATCATATGCCAACAAATCATCAAGACTGAAATCATCATCTATTACGACAAGCCATTCTTCTGCAAAATTCACCAAAGTTGTTATCGCAGGATTTGTGTGTATTATTTCTACAAAATCGGCCATTAATCAATTGTTTCTGCTACAACATTCTCATTCCCTGATTTTGTAATTGGTTGCGCAGCAATCTTAACAAATTCTGTCTGTTCTTCAGTTTTTCCTAAAAGTTCCTTGAGTAAATTTGCTACCACATTACGTGGATCTCCTTCAGCAGTTTCTTCTGCAAAATCTCTAAGCACATTTGCCATCATCTTACTCGGATCACTAACTACAGCTATTTTCTCTTTTATCTCTTGTGCTGCTTGTTCCTCAGTGATTTCTCCAGAAGCCACCCTTTGTTTCAATCCTGTAGCAAAGGTTTCTAATCCTGCTCCTGCTGCTTCTATGCCTTGCGCCACAGCTGGTTGTCCCATCAATTTGAATACATTCGCAGTCTTTTCTGTACCTGAAAGATGTTCACCGAACATCCTTTCCTTAATTTCTGTAAACCCGTCTACAATGGCGTCTTTTATATCACTACCAATCTGAGCAACAAGACCTTCAAAACCACCTTCCTTGAAAGCACCTGCATATTCTCCAACTTTCCTCAATCCTTTCTCGCCAAATCCAGCCATTGTTGTATTAAAATCAGCAAGTAAATTCTCTAAAGGGGTGGTTGCTCTACCTCCACGTCCTCGTACATCTTCCTTTGTAAATAATTCATCTATTTGTTCTGTACGACCTATCCCACTAAAATCTTCACCACTTTCTACAACTTTTCTAGCTTGCCACAACTTCAAACCAAACTGATTAGACACACTACGTATCAACAAATCTCCACTAAACTGAGTACGCAATTGATTCAAAATAGCAGAAAAATTGCCTTGTCCATATATACCTTGTTCTTGCTGTTCCTGTAATTCTAGTAATGAAGCATTTGGATTTGACTTACGTAATGCGCGCAACGCTATTGCATTGGAAAATTCATCTTGTGGATTTGTAATAGCTTGATTAATAGTTGATGTAAAGGACATCAAGCGATTGTCATCTACTCCAGCTATACCAAAAGCCCTCATGATTTGAGCAGAAGTTGTAGCATCAATCTTCTCCATCTGTTGGGCTTGATCCGCATTCATTTGATTACCAAAATCCAACTTTTCTGCTAACAATGTGAAATCACCTTGTCCTATACCGAAGAGATCAGATTTCTTGAACATATTGAGCATCTCCAATGCTATATCTCCAGCATCCCTGCCTCTACCTTCAGCACGCAACGCTGGTGCTAGTTGTGATAATGCACCTGTCTCAAGGCTAAACCCTTTCTCAAAAGCAAATTGTTCTCGTGCTGCTCCACCTACACCTCTTATACCTCCCCTTGCTTTTGCTACGCCTTCTGAGTACCTTATGAAATCAGCTTCCTTCATACCAAGGAAACTGCCACCTACACCTGCTTGCAAATTAGCACCTTCACCAGCAGCATACAATCCCAAAAATGAACCTCTGGCCTTGGCTTGCTGTTCGCCTTCTGTAATAGCCTTAGCAATGAATCCACTAAGTGATAGTATAGCACCAAATCCTGCTGCACCAGTAGCAGTAGCAAATGCTCCACCAGCTATGCCAGCGCCTCTGCCGCGTCTTCCACCACCTTGAGTACCTTCATCTTCACCTATTTCATTTCTGTACTGCTCATATTCCTCGCGAAGTTTACGTGTCTGTAGTTGGTCTACCTTGGATGCACTATCAATCTCACCTACATTGCGTTGGTATTCCTTTTGTAACTGGTCTTTTTCAAATTCTGGTTTACCTTCAGCATCTGCCAAACGCAACTGTTCTTCATATGTAAGACGTTCTTTGAGTTTAGCACGTTCTGCTTCCTCTTTGGATGCTCTCTCTATAAGTGTTACTTCTTGCTGTAAATAAGATAATCGATCTTGTACAGACTTACCATAACGTTCGGAATCAGTTACCATCCCTTGGAACAAATCTTTAGCAGATTGTTCAACCTGCATCAATTTGTTCTCTATGGTGTCTGCTACGCTACTTACAGATTCAGATGTTCTGTCAACCCCTGAAGCAGCAGATTCAAATGATGAGGCAATCGTTTGTGAAGCCCTTTCCATGACCGATGACAGTTGGCTGTCATCTGCTGTTAGTATTACTTCACGTTGTATCGCCATCTTGTTTTTTCGTGTGTTTTAATTTCTCATTCTCTTCATCCAAATCAATCTTATCAAACTCATCATCTACCTCATCTTGCGACATTTTTACATATCCCTCTTCCATAAAGAACTCATCTTTATCTACATCAGTTTGTTGCGCTTTTTGTACTTCATAATTTTCTATCAATTGATAGAGCATGGTTACAAAATCCATCCTTAAATGTTCCTCACTACCAAAAAGAACATTATACTTCCTTCTCCACAAAAAATCAATCGGATGTTTATTATCCCAATCAATTATATCATCACGCAAACCACCTTTTCGCTCATTCTCCTGTTGGCTCGTCATCGTTCTTGCCTTGGTCTAATAGCTTATCCAATTCATCATCAATCGCCTCATCTAACTCCTTAAACCAAGGATAATAGTCATTCTCATACGCCTTTATTAGATGAATAGCCATGTACATCTCCATTTCTGTAATGGGCGCATCTAACTGCTTTTTTAAATCAGGCACCATTACAGTGAATACAGACACCGCATCAACTAGAGTTAAATTTCGTATAGAAGATTTAGTTTTTGTGAACAACATCTTATCATACTTGTTGTTCGTCAATCCCATCTTCATAGCCTCGATTTCCATTGTTTGGCCTACATTCGGAAACCTCACATCATACTTTGTACCAAATAAGTCAACTTGTACAGTTTTCACTAAAGAACCACTTTGTTCATCCATTTTACCAATTTTTTGAGTTTTTATATACTCTTATTAAACTCTGAATAAAGAAAAAGCAACAAGCGTATGGTACTTGTTGCTTCATTATACGCATTATTTTTGTTTATACTGGGAATATCACAGGTGTTATATAAACAAAGTCTGCATCTCTTCCACCAATCTGTGCTTCTGATATATCCATACCCTCTCTGGTGATGAAGCAACCCTTGATGGATGCAAAAATTTCTTGTCCAGATGTAATAATACCTGTAGATGGGTCTTGTGACACCTTTGTTTTTCTCATAATATCTACAGTTACGCCTTCCTCTTCCAACAATACTGTATCAATAAACTCTTCAGGTGTACTTACACGCCTTTGCAATACTGGAGCACCATTAACTGGATCAGCATTCTCTATGAAGTTCATGGCCTTGCTAAAGTCAATCAAATACATACCACAATTCATAGTGCCGTCCCATGTAGTTGCAGGCACTTCACTAGGCGTAAGACGTCCTAAACCACGGATTGTACCACGTCCTATAGATTCAGTCAGCCTGATATTTTTCATCTTTCCTATCACAATGCCGTTGAATTTAATCAAGGCTAATGGGGCTGTAATTGACTTTTCCATACTATTTTGTGTTTATTGTATTAGTTATGCTTATGCCTCCAAACTTGGAGTGAATATAAAGGACGTTACAAAGAGCCTGTTAATTGGCCCATTTGGTACAAAAGCGTACTCAATCGTATAATCACTACCTTCAAGCGTCACCTTCAAGTCTGCAAAGCTGAGTATAAGATTATCTTCAGTTTTTGTAGCTGTCCTATTAGTCAATAATGTTTCTATGGTAGATTTTACATCTGCTGGCGATGATAGGTTGGCATTTGAACCAGTATGCCTACGTTCAAGATTCAATACAGCTTCTCTATTCAATAATGCTGAAATCCTCATTACAGAACCTTCAGGTGATTGACCATCAGGGAATATGAACTGATCATTGGGCACCAATGTGTTGACCTCTTGGTTAACCACAAACTGATTGTCTACTGTACGTAAGTGAACTACGCCATTTAACAACGCCTTTTCACGTTCTGCTTTTTTCAAATCATGAACTACACCGTCAATATCAAGTTCCTTCCATGTTGCTGGCACTTGTGGTTCAAGACCAGCTATCCTGCCTACAAATGTAGCAGCATGATACAAAGTACTAAGTTGTTTCAAACCTGTACCTGTTGTAACAGTTTTTTGTATATCACCGTGCACTACATATACTCTTGCAGTGTCAAGTGAATTGGCAACATCTATAGAACTTGCACCTACTTGATCAAACTCAGTTTCATTATCGCCACCGCCTATTACAAGGAATTTCTCAAATTTAGATTCTGTAAGGATATGCGTAAGAATCTTGTTATTCTCTGTGCCCTTACCATCTACAATACCAAATTTGTCTGCCAAGAAGAATGTGTTGTCAAGTTCATCTATAGAATCAAGTGCTTCATCAAGTGCAGCAGCACTATACGTTTCAGTACCACCAGCACCTAATTCATTACCTGTATTAGCAGCAAGGTCAGCAGCATCTACAACGCCAGTACCAGCAACTGCAGTACCAGAATCGCGGAAATGCGTATTGAACGTTACATCAGTTGCAAAGAAATCAATCAATTCTTGTACATTATCGAATTCAGGAGTACGTACTAATACGTTTGATTCTGTATCTTCAGCTAATATACCATCAAATGGATTGCCTGAAGCATCATTGCCTTTGAACGTTCCTACAATATATTCTATGATGAATTTGGCTGTATCATCAATACCTGCTATCATTCTACCTGCAAAGCCAGTCTCAACATCCAAAGATGTAGCATTTTCGACACCATTTGTTCCAACACCTTCAGCATGTGGCTTAATCTTCACTGTACCGCCATTGGCACCGCCACCTACAAAAGTATATTCAATTTCACCAGGCGTTGTGGACTTTGCATAAATAATTTGTAAAGATTCACAACCATTTACAATAGGGTTCTTTGAAGGCTTGAATATCCTACTAGCTATATCCCAAAGTACACCACCTCGTTGAAAATTCCTAAAATCTTCAAGTGTAAGAAATTCATATATAGACTTTTTACCATTGAATTCTTCACCAAGCGAACCAGAACCACCACCAAAAGAAGCACCGCTACCAGAATCAATTATAAGCACCTTACCAAAAGATGCTGTATCTGGGGCTTGTTTTTCTCCACCAAGAGTCCGTGCATATGCACCAGGCTCTATAACTCTACGGTTATTGAATATGACTACTTTAGGCATAGTTATTTATTTTTGTAGTTAAATTTCTTCTTGAATACAATCTCCCACTGGTTGGCGGTTTTGGTTTCTGTTCCGTACATCCTTTTGACTGTCGCTTTATCACGATTACTAAAGGAATTTTGTCCTGCAAATTGTACTGCTGTAATCTTGTCGTTCGCCATTTTTATACCAGTTTTACGAGTTATGAACCTTCTATAACTGAGTTTTGAAAACCCTTCTGATACTATTAAGTTGCTGGCTCTTCAATGATACCAGTTACTATAAATTTGGTACCAAATTCACGTGCTAACAATCCTTTCACTGAATAATCGTATGTAAAACTCATATTGAAATTCCTATGGAAAATATGTGGTGGCACTAACTCTTCATTGAAATACAAATCTTCACCACCAAATTTTACATTCTGTAAACACATCAACTCTAAGTGCTCATGTATAGAAGCAAATCCCATCTTCAAGAAGTTGTATATAATTATCACTTCAGTTGTATTATCTGATGTAATCAAAAAGTTATATGTTACAGAATTATCAAACGTAAATACAGGATGATATTCCCCTTTACTCTCATTCACTATTGGTGCCTTGAATCCCTCATTACCACCTATAGGAGCATTCAACGCTTGTTCACTAGGTAAAGTGATATGAATTGTGGGGCTTTCTGCACGTTCTAAATTCCAACCTACTGTAACACCCAACCGTCTGCGCTCATCCTTATCTTTTGTAAACATATGAACAGCTTGTTCAAGAAAATCCAATTCTTCACCAAAGTTTATATCATGGAACATGGCGTGAAGCAGTGTATCTTCTTTCTTAGGAGCGTTATTGTAATCTTCTCTTACAATATCAATCAATCGCATTACTGTTTTATACAGTATTACTTCAGGTATGATGGTTGTTGTATTTTCTTCCATATCTATAGTGCTGCTAAGTAAGAATCAATGGCATTATTTGTAATAGTATCAAAATCTGTTGCATCCCATGCTTTTTGAGCATAATTACGTGCCTGTAAACCAGGATGTATCCACGAATTTGCATCAGATTTATCTGATACTCTACGCATTGTTACATATGTTCCTTGTGTTCCCCCTTCATAAGTCTTAGCTGATCTTTGTAATCCTTCAAATATTGTGGACTTGGATATGTACTGTTCACCAATTCCACCTATACCTGGTATATCTTCTCTTACAGTTGAAACACGATAAGCCTCTGGTATTTCTGTAAGTTTTAATCCACCTTCACCTGTAATCCTGATTCCACCTGCCCCTGTTCTTGCTGGTGCTTTGGCTTTAGCAGCCTTTTGAACACCTGTTGGTAAAACTCCTGAAAACACTTCACTGAAGCCCCCTGCGCCAGCCGTTGCAAACCTAAATGGAATTGTAAGGTATTTACCACCCTTGGCTGTTCTCTTTGCTTTAGGGCTGTTTAAAAAGCCTCGTTTCATGTCAAATGGTGGTCGACCTGCTTCCAACATATTAGACAATGAATCTGTTAGTACAACAGCATTCTTCAATCTACCTCTTGACACCTTGATTATACTACGCGAATAACGATTTCCTGTAGAACCCAATCCACGTCTTGCTGTAGACTTCCATACACGCATGAATTCTGCTGTAACTTGATTCAATACAGATGCTGCCAATGCTTCTGATTGCGACCTATTGAGTGTAAACTCTGCAAAAGTATCACTCAAATCTACATTGAATTGTAAGGCTCTTGGCATTATGGTTGTGGTACTAATGGTGGTTCAACTGTATTATTGAACAATCCCTCTCCAGATAAGTCTGGTGCATCGAACATATAATGCGCTCTGCGACCAATTGCATGTATAGGGAAATACTGTTTGTCCTTTATGAAGTTATCACAATCCCTATCAGATTGTTTCAACCTCACTAATTCTCTTGGTATATCAATTATGTGGTGAACTGGATTATGCGTGAACCGTATCGTTATAGATAATTGCTTACCATCTTCTGTGCTCTTCAAATGCGTGTTCAATGCCAAGTCTGTAATCCTTATCACATTCTCTGTAATCGTGTATTGAGTATCATCAAGTGCTATAAGAGGCTTGCTCGATGATTCGAACAAGAATATCTCATCTACAACCAACGGTTCATAGAACAAAAATCCATGTAAACCACCCTTGAATTCAGATATACGAACCTGTTGCGAAAATGATGCTTCCAATTCCAATATAGTGAATCTGTCCATGAAGGCCAGCTTATCACCACCTATTGTTGTGATCATCGATGTACCTCTGTCTTGTTCAGACCAATTGATGAACTTCGTTTTCCTGTTCATAGCCTGTATGAGAGCAAAAGTACGTTTCTTATCTACAAAAAACCAACCGACTCCACCACAATTCTCACAATTTGGTAAAGCTGTTTTGACTGCTAACGGTTTACAGGGGCATCTTACAGCCTTTTCTACATCACATTCATAGCCTGAAGCACCGATTGCTTTCTCAAATTGACCACGATTGAACCTTGGCTGTTTACCATCGTCAGGATTTGGTACTTCAATAATGATGGGCTTATTATGTGCATCTTTTGCCATAACATTACATTGCTTCAAATATGATGCCTTTGTATCGGAGTTTCATATCAGGTAGCTGTAGTTTCAACTCTCCAGCATATTGTCTGACTCGTGCTGAATAAGCACTGTTTTCGGCTGATTGTGTAGTATTTATGGATTGTGATAATCCATCAACTGACAAGGATTGTGAAGCAATACCTGCGCCCAATACAATATCTCCTAATATGGCAAATATATATATTGATGCTAGTCTGCCCATAAATTCAAGTAATTCTGCAGGAATATTGGTGAATCCTGTACAATAATTAATATGCCAATAATTCGGTATATTATACAGACCAAAGAATCCTAAATGCGGTGTAATACCTGCAAACACAACAATGCTGTTTATCTCTGCAGAAGAACCACTTGGAACTAGATGGATTGTCCTGTTCAGCAAATACTCTTCAGATGTTTGGTCTATACTTATCCAATCATCTGGATAAGAAATCTGTTCAATATTGTTCAAGAATCCCTTGAAACCACCTGTAAGTACTTCTGTAATGGGGAATGTAGTCTTTGAAAAGCCCCAAGATGTATATTCGTCTCGTATAAAGTCACGTATTTCGAATATAATTTGGCGTTGAAACTTGACGGCCAATGTCTTCTCTACAAGGTCTTGTGCGGCACGAATTTTGTCCTCTATAGTGGTGAATGGCAGTACTCTGCCTCTATCATCACACAGCGCAATACCATGGAAAAACCCTTCCAGCAATTCGCTTGCTGAAAAGGCTAATCCAGTGTGTTTTGCATACTTTATTTTGAATGTTATAGAGGCCATACATTATTATCCAATTTCCTCCCAGTCTTCCACCTTGGCTAACAAGTAGGTTATCATAGCTTGTTTCTTCTTGTCATGCCATTCCTCTTGTGGAAATGACTGACCTGATGCGATGGCTTGTAAACTATCTAGGTTTTTCTCCATCAATACTGTTTTTACCTTGGCTTTGATGGCTTCAGCATCTTCGGTGGTCTTGTCCCCATCATCACCCTCGTTCGTTGCGCCCTCGTCCTTATTTTCATCCGTTTTAGCATCCTTTTTCTCTTCCTTTGGGGCATCATCTTCCTCTTCAACCACTTCACCAGCTTCAGCTAATGTTTTGATGTCAGCTTTACGGTCAACAATCTGAGCATCCAAATCCTCGATTTGTGATTGCTTTGCATCAATTTCTGTAACGAGGTCTGCTAGTTGTTCCTTCTTTTTGCCAATGGCCTTTGCAATACCTTTCAACTCTTCACCATCTTCTTTGCCATCTTCTTTACCAGTATTAGTGTCAGGTTCTTTTATAGGAATAACTTTTGCCTTTACAGCAGCCTTAATGCCATCTTTATCATCGGCCAAAAACCAACTAGGTGATTTCTCTACAATACCTGCAACATCCTTTTCATCTACAGATACTGTACCCTCGCTGGACACCTTAACTTTGCCAGCACCCTTGAGATTGACTTTTTCACCATACAATCTCATGTTCAATGTTTGTAGTTTAACCTTCGCCATTTTTCTAATTTTTACAATGTTTATTTATATACAATAAAAAGGGGCAGGGATTTCCCTACCCCTTGGGTGTTAGATGTTATAACTTTGCTTAGAGAACTCCTATGTTGATAATTCGCGTCATTTTACGTGGTGCAAACAAGATAGGAGTACCATACAGTAACACCATGAATCTGTAAGCAGGGCTAGTGATAGCCAAGTCCATCTTCATTAATGGTGCTAGTTGACGGAACGTCCAAATCTCTGCATCGTTCTGGATAAGGAAACACTCATTGGTGTTAGGCAAGAGATGATTCCTATCTCGGATGTCACCAGCGCCTCCACCGTCAAATCCAGCTGTAAGATCAGCAGTAGATACTTCAAACACTCTGAAGAACTTAGTGGAAGCACCACTAACATCCTTCTCACCGCGATAGATAATGAATCCAGTCGCAGCTTCACCACCTACACCAGCTGCAAATGTCAGATCAACTGAATCATCAACAGCAACTGTAGTAGCAGCAGCATCGAGAACTGCAGGCGCAGACTCACCGTGACGATTTACAGCCGTAACAGCATACAAGTAATCGCCAGCAACCGCAGCATCCCACTTAGAAGCAGGTGAATCAGCCACGGCAGCGATAGGAGTACCAACATCAGGCACGATAGTAGCAGGTGCCTTAGAACCAGTAGCAGGAGTGGCAGCAGTGATTGCCTTTTTCTTATTCATGAAAATGTCATGAGTGAAAGCCACGCGACCAAACTCTGTATCGTGTGCAACAGTACGCTGACCAACTACTCCAGCCGCAATTGCATCGCTATTAACAATGAATCGCTTTTGTCCGTAGAAGGACTTTGTAAAGTCAGAGAACACTTTAGGAGCAGCGAATATGTCTGTACCCAAACCAAAGTTTTCTATAATAGCTTCCTGAGCATCTTCTATAGTTTCTTCAGCCAACACTCCACCACGAAGGTCAACTACAGATTCGCTATCAAAGTATGCCGCAAGGCTACCTTCCAAGAAAGTAACGCCATCAGGACGCTCATGCTGAGCATACATACCGTTGAATTCCGATGGTATGATACGAGAGTTACCACTGTGCAACGCTCTGTTCAACTTCCTAAGAATAAATAATGTACCGTTCTTTGCTTCACGAGCAATAACGTTACCAACCATTGTACGAGTCAACGTCATAACGTGGGTTACACTCTTGGTAACACCCAAGAACTTAACCAACTGCGCACGTCTCACGTAGGTAGAATCTTCCTCATCTGGCAGTTCACCTTCCAAATTGAAGCCTCCACGATCTTCACCATAGGATTCCAATTGGTTGAATTCTTCAACAGTGTTATACGCTGGAGTCTTTGGTATCTTCCTCCACAGAACTATTTCATTCTCAGTGTAGGTCAAAGTCTTCAGAGTACCATCCAATGATTCCATCTTCAATGGAGCACCAGATGCTGTAGAAGAGTTAAGCGTTCCTTGGCCAGTAATGCTACCAGCTTCAAGGGCTTTCGCCAAATCTTGCAACGCTTCTGCTGAGGTGTTTGCTTCACCTGCGAATACCTTGTTATCACCGAAATCGGCAAATGAATCAAGGTTAAGTCCTAGTTGGTTGTACATCGTTGTCGCTTTATAGTTAAACTTTGTTTATACTTGTATTAGTCTACAATTTCCAAACCTTTTTGAGCCTTAATCATAGCCTTTACTTCAGGCTGCATTTGGCCACTTGCTTCGTATAATTGTAATGCTTTTCCAAACGTGTCATCAACTTCGCCCTTACTGAAAGCCATATCACCTAATACAGCTAACATTTCAGGTCTGTTGGTAGACAATGAGATTTGTGTTCCGTTTTTGCCATTAAGTTCCTCATCACCAAATCCCGCTTTCTCAATGTGCTTCACTGTGGCAAAAGACTTCCTGCCGAACAGTGGTGTGTTGAATAGAGTTTCCAACTTGTCCTCCATAGATTTTTGGAAATCTGATTGCTTGGAACCAAGGTCTTGTAAGATAGTTCCTACAGCCTTGAATAATTCTTTATTAGCATTACGCTCTGAGCCTAATGCCTTTTCAAGTGTATCTTCTACACTCTTGTTGAATCCTTCTGTATCGAATTCAGGTATCTCAACTGTAAAGGTCAATTCATCATTATCACCTTTATTCACTTCACCCTTCACCATTTTAGAGTATGTACCTGCTTTCTTGTCATGAGTATACTCAAACTTGTCTACTCTCTCCATCTTGTCATCCTTGCCCTTGGTCATCTTATGGTAGACACCAGCTTTCTCAGACTCAGTGTACTCAAATGTTTTTCCTTTGCCGCCCTTTTCTATAGCAGCCTTTTCTATGGCAGCTGCTTCAGCTTTTGCTACCTCTTCTTCTTTTTTCTTTTTCTTGTCCTTATCATCCTCATCTTCATCCTCGGTAGCTGCCTTTTCTACAACTTCACCTTTTTCGAGGTCAAATTCCACATAATCATCGGCTTTCTGGATGTAAGACTTATCATCAGCACGTTCACCATCCTTACCATCTTCACCTTTGTTAAACTTACCAAACAAATCATGTTCAACGCCCTCAGCCTTTTCAATAGACTTATACTCAAATGAACCACCCTCTTCCTCAGTTCCTTTTTCAATAGGTGTACCATCAGATTTCAAACCTAAATCGCCATACGCTTTAGTTATGGCTTCGTCAGTTATCGTGGTGGTGTCTTTGGAATCGCTCATTTTTTCAGCATTTTTGATGATAATATCACAAACTTGTTTTGCTTTCTCAATCGTTATATCTGGGAAATCAGAAAATATTTTTTTCATGACCTCTCCTTTGGTGAAACCCTTAGTGCTGTCAAGGTTTTCGGTTGCCCCGCCTTGCTCATCCATCGTCACTTTTGCTGGAGTTTCTGAATGTTTTGTCGAACCTTCAAGTGATTCAGGCTTCAAGACCTGACCTGAACCTGTAGTAGCTGCAAGGGCTTTTTCCTTCTTTTCTACGTCATCATCTTCCTCATCGCCATACACCATATCTAATCCATCACGATCACCTTTCATGATTTCAGCCATGGTAGCTACATTCTTGGGCATATGCGTTACAGCCAACCCTGTAATCTTGGCCTTTGTGATCTTTGTTTCATCATTTGGATCACGTTCTATAGCTTTTCCTTCCACGGAAAATCCCAATTTGCGCGTTGTACTGTTGGCCTTCAATACCTCAGCAAATTCATATACATCTTTGGCTAATGTCGATGCTGGATACAGCATGGCTTCTACATAAAACCCCTCATCTTTTATAAGGGCTTTTGTGGGTTCACCTATAATAGCTTTGGGGTTGAATTTTGCTCCGTGGTGCCAGTTTACAAAGCCCTTTTCTTTAAAGAATGTAAGGTCAAACCCCTTTGGATCAAGTATTTCTCCATCTGCATCGCGCTCCTTTGTAGAAGCAATGCCTTTTAGCATCATAATATCTTCACCCTTATCATTCTTACCAGCCTTTTCCAGCTCACAGGGCATCCAAAATGCAAATTTGTCTTTGCTCATGCTCATCTAATAACTGACAATCAAAAATCCTTATTCATTGAACTCCTTCAACTTATCATATAATTGTTCACCTTCACTCAATTGGTGAGCCTTCACAATTTCTATGTTCTTTTCGTGTTGGATTTGCTTACTAAAGTTCTTTATACGTTTTTCACGTATCTTGTCTGGCATTCTTATACCAATTGACCCAGTATCTGTAAAGCCCTTCGTCATATACCAACTGCATTGAATCTCATCTACATCCGTTTTAAGTAGAAAATTGTATTCATCTCCTTTGGCAAATGCATGAAATGTATGATCTGTATAATGCTTGTCTAGCAAATCATTTACAGCTATATCTACACCAGTCAAAAATTCCTGATTAAATTGACTGTAATAAGATTTTACAATGCCATCGCCCTCAAATTGATATACAGTCTGCTTATCACCATCCTTATTTTGTAATACAACTCGTTGTAAAGCATCCATCTCTTTGGTGGCTTTCTCTACATCATTCGTGGTGGCAAGTATTTGAACTTTCTGTAATTCTGTAATCACCTTATTTCCTGCTAAATAAGCAACTAAGCCATGTGACTTGACTAGTTTATCATTCACATCCACTTTCTTTGCAAATTTCAACTTATTCGTGCGTGAAATCAGGTCTTTTGCCTTTAGACTAACCTTATATGCTGTCACCTCTGCTTTTTCATCATCCTCTAAGCCTTGTGCATATGAATGATGACCATCTAGCAAGTAATTATCCGCACTGATTACATACTTCCTGTCTTTCCATTTCTTTTTATCCTTGATAAATTTAGCTACCTTGCTCTCATCCAATTCCTCTTGTGAAGGCTTAATTTTGCCTATAGCAATCTTCACCTTGCTCACCTTCGCCTTATTAGCAAAGTGTATAATTAAGTCATCAATGTTTTCACTATCAACTTGTGGCATTTCCGAACGCTTTTTGCCCAAGTTGGTCTTTTTGTAGAATTTGTATTCCATACCAATTAGCGTATATAAGAAAGGGCGTGTGAATATACACACACCCTTCCGAGTTACTTAAGTTTGTCTGCTAGGGAGCAGCGTCAATTGTAATGTTCAATTCCAATATGTCTTCTTGGCCAAATTCATCTACAACCTTAACTTCAAATGTTGCTGGATCAATGGCCGTGTCAGGTAATCCAGATATACGTCCACTGGGTGTAAGTACAAGACCTGATGGCAATGCACCTGAATCTAAACTCCAAGTCAATACACCATTACCGCCACTAGCTGCAAGATACTCTCCATAAGGAGTAATATCTACACCTGTTGCAACAACAGCTACACTAAATGCTCCACCAACATCGCCATCAACAGCATCTGGAACAGCACCCATATCATCATTCCTCAATTCAACATCAGCAGTAGCAGGTGTAGCTCCAATGCCTGTTATAAGGTCAATTGCAGTAGCAGTAGCAGTAGCGACAACTGTATTAGCAGCATCAGTAGCAGCAGCGACTTCAATGCCTATTCGACCTGCTATTGCTGGATCAACACCCGCAGCATTAATATTATACCAAACATAATATCCTTGGTTTGGAATATCAAGCAACCAGTGTTTACTGTTCAAATCACCGCCTGAATCAGCACGCATAGTAACATCCGTATCTTCTTCACGACCCGTAGTACCATCTGTCATTGGATCACTAGTGGTGACTGCAAGATCATTGCCAGTAGCGCCATCTATTAATTCTACTTCGCTGCCTTCATCAGAAACACGCGATGTCAATATCAAATTATTAGCTGTAGCGAATGCTTCAAAGTCGCCTACAACATTGAAATCAAGTTTTTCAAAATTCAAGCCTGCAGCACGTTCTACAGTTTCTAACCCTTGGATGTCAAGAATGTTAAACCTTGATGCATCACCTATACGGTCAGTTTTGTATATTACTCGCAGCGTTTCGCTAGCATTCGTGAAGATAAAATCAGTCATTTCTTGTAAATTTTAGTTTTTTGAACCTAAACTGAGTGTTTCGTATGCTTTGTTTATAACTGTCTTTTCCTCATTTGTTTCCGCTTTCTCGATTGCTGTAGTAGTTGCTATCTTTGTACCCTCTGTTTCAAGTTTCTTCTGTTCAACTATATAACCCTCAAACACTGGTTTGTAAGCATCCAATAATTTCTTGTACTTTTTCTCATCAACGCTTTTCATCTCAATTAACATCTTTCCTATGTTACTTTTCTTTGGTGATTGTTTGCCATCATCTATCTGCTTGATGGCCTCCTTAATTTTAGTTTCCAGCTCGTCCTCCCCAACCTTTAATTTGTCGCTCTCGTCAATTTTAGGCTCTTTTTTGAGTGTTTCGTCATGATGACTGCCCTTGCCCCCATCGGCATGACTAACACCTCTTAAACTCTTGGAATACTTCTTGCCGTCTGTAGATACTACAAGAACAGTTCCATATTTGTCATCCTTTTTATGCCACTTTAATCCTTTAACTCTACCTTGAACCGTTTTGCCCACATGTGTGAAGCTGACCTTATCATTGTACCCAAACTTCACCTCTCCACCATCTTCATGAACCCTCACATATACTGTACGTAGAACACCGTTTTTGTCTACACGTCTAGTCATAGTCAACTTTGATATGTCCCTACCCTTTTCAAATGTATCAGGCTCATCACAAATGATGGCTCCACGCCATGCTTTTTCTACATAAATTATGTTAATAGATTTCAACATATCATGAGCCTTTTCTACGCCATCTCTGTTGTCTATGCCCAACGTTTGATAGCTTTTCTCTATATTGCTCATGTTACGGTTATTTTGGCTTTGGATTTGCGCTTCACACCATGCGTAATACGCTTAACAGCAGTGAAATCTCTTGTATCTGGGTTCCAATCAGCGTGTGCTGGCAAATGATTCAATTGACAACGGCACCACGGGTGTGTTGGGCCAACTACAGGAAGCCATTCAGCAGCCTTTCTACCTATATTACTGCCATTTGCCACAAGCGTTTTCAACTTAAACACCTTTGGTTTACTGCCTGTTCCAGCAGTTAAATACAATCCTTGACAATACTTACAAGCGCCTTGATACACATCCTTGTATACTAACGCATCTCCAGTGTGTTCTTTAATGATTTTATGAGCAATTCCTGTATCGAAGGCATTATGAAGTGTGTAATCTGCTATACGGTCTAAATCACGTGCCCAATCACCTGTTCTGTGACCTATTTGTGATGCAAGATGGCTTACACTCTTCCTATGTAATATAGCCTCTGTTGCTTCCTCTTTTATCACCTTTTCATACTCCAACCTCTGCTTTTGATCATATTCTACAATAATACTCTTGAAATCTTTACTAATTTTGTTACCAAGACCCTTGATATCATTGTAGGATTGATATTCGAGTTGCTTGATAGCCAACTTTTCATGTTCGCTAATAGGTATAAATGAACCCGACTGTAGAAAAGTTTTAAATTGTTTGTAACTCATCTCCTTAGCACGTTCGTCACCCAATGCCTCAACCAATACACCAAACTTAAATGCCTCTGCTACCTTTGCTTCTTTGGGCAATTTAGCTATATCAATTCCGCTTTTCTTTAGTAGTTTGATTTCATCTGAAGACAATGCACTGGTTCCCACGTTCTCTGCTATGAACATGAGATGAAAGTTGTCTATCAACTGTGTTAATTCACTTAATTGGCTTGGCGTGAGTAGCATTTTCTTCCAACATTTCTTTGTATCGTTTTTGTATTATCTTCATTGTTGTCCCCAACCCCTTCGTGTATTTACGCTTGTATATACCTTCATATTGGGCTACAGCAGGATAACGTGGTAAATCCTTCAGTTTAGCACTCTTTTTGATGAAGTCATTCTTAGCCTTCAGAATACCCTTCACCTCTTTGTCAAATGCTGCAAAGTCTTCTGCTGTATAAAATACCTTAATTTCTTCAGGCTTTTCTACAGCTTTTCTAACACGTTCCTTGTCATCTAATGCATTACTGACAGATTTTTTTGAAGCAATCAAGTCATCTAAGTCATTGATTTGCTGTCCCTTAACCTCAATTTCTGTAGCTAAGTCTTTTAACTTCTGTATGTTATCATCATAAGCCATTAAAAATCAATCAATCTGAAGCTCACTCCACCACCTACATATATACCTGTCTTGCCAGTTATAGTAAACCCATATCCAGCTTGTAGAGACAATCCAAATCTACTTTGGTCTTTAGTCACATTAAATGTACGCAATTCTGTAGTGACCGTATTAGGATTGAGATTCTTTATTGTAACAACTGGTACCTTGCGCTTGAACAAACCCTTTTCCCTACGCTTCATTCCTTGTGTAATCTCAAACTCATTTCTTATCTTGATGGAATGGTGAACAGAATCCCTATTCGCAATAATGTGACCTTTTTCCCACTCATTATCAATCTCAGCTTCATACGTTTCATATACATAAGTAATACTATCCTTGACAACGGTATCAGTTTTCGTAATGGTTGTCACATTAGTTCCTGTTGATGTGGTTGTATTGGCCAATATAGTAGCTGACCTCAATTTACCCTTATAATTCTTTACAATCTCTTGTAACTTAATGATTGTTTTATCCTTGGTCTTCAGATTCTTCAAATCACGGTCGCTGTTGCCTTCCAATATAGAAATCTCAGCAGTTTGCTGGTTCTTTTCATTACGTTCAAATGTAATAGTATCATTGGCTGCTGTATTCAAGTTAGTCAATTCAACATTACCTGAACAACTCCTTTGTAAAAAGAAAATGAGCACTGCTATGGCAATGCCCATCCCTATCATGAGGCTATTTTTCTTCATATACCGTTTTTCTCGATAGTATCTATCATATTAAAGTGTGCTTGCGCTACTTTCTTCTGAAAATCTGGCTCCAACATCAATTTACAATCTTCCAATTTGTCCATAAAGAAGTTCTCAGTTAATATAGCTGGATGTGAAGTTTTACGCAATACATAAAAATCCCTATCCTTTTCACCCCTATCAACTTGATTAGGAAACAACTGTAACATCTCATCTATCCACACATCAGCTACCTTATCACTATCTGTTTCACCTTCAGAGGTGTAAACCTCGAATCCTGTACCCCCGCCTGCATTGCCATGAATGCAAACATATACACAATTCTTTAACCGTTTGTGATAATTGTTGGCAATATCTACACGTTCTCTCAAGGAAGTATCTTCATTACCATGATTCACTATGTGGTAATGATAAGGAGTTGACATCAACATCTGTATTAATGCTGTTCGGATTTTCCTGTTATAATCTCCTTCATAGATTACTGTGCCGTCTCCAAAAGCATAGCACTTCGTACCTGCTCCTGCCTTAGACCCATCAAAATCTGGGTCAGTTGTGTATTTACCATCAGTGATTCCACCGTGACCAGCGTCCAATAACCATGTGTAACGTGATTCGCTCATTTTATACCAATTTTTATGTTAAACAATTACTACGCTTCTCCAAATGGGGCTTGTGTTGGGTCAGTTGCTTGTTCCTTGGTAGTCTCCATAATCACATACATGCTAATGAAACCAGACAATGACACATAGTACGTAGCTAATTGCGCCATGTCCTGAGCATCCATTATACCCCATATTCCAGTGACTATCCATATAGCCATCATAATATATACAATTCTTTCGCGTTTTGACTTCAACCATCCACTCTTGCTTGATCCACGTTGCCCTTCACCCCATATATAAGCACCCGCTTTCAACGTAAAAGAACCAAAATATACAGCTAAACCAGCCCAGCCTACAAATGAATCCTGTATAAAGGCTACTGCTGCAAATATAAACCACACAAGGATTGATATATAAATCAATCTCTGTCTTTTGTCTTTATTGAATAGTCTACTCATCTTCTTTAAGTTTGCGGAGTTCGATTTTCTTCCTCTTCATATCTAGTACGCCATTATATATCTTCAAAACAAGATATACTACACCTAAAATTGATATTATAATTGTAAGAATTTGATTAATTGTTATACCAGCAATGAACCAATTCATTACATTGAATAAAACTCCTAATACTACACTAATCTTTCCACCAAGAGCAACTGCTGGGTTGCTATCTACATCGCTTATGTTAAATATATCCACCTTTGCTTGCATTATCGCACAAATTTTTAAAGTTTGTACCCTTGGTTAAACTTCAATTTCTTCTCTCTATTTTAATTCTATCTGATTTTTGATATTTCATTTGTCTTCTATACCCTTTATTCATCAGCATACATTAAACAATCCAATTTTTCAACAACACGTACTTCTCGCATTCCAAATTCACCCCGTTCTATAATTCCCTTTGCATCCTTAAATTCCTTATGAGTGTATGAAGATTCTTCTATTCCATAATTGCCATCCAAAAGTGTTACAAAAGGAATAAGATATTGCTTTTTGCCCCAGACCTTAACAATGTGCTCGCGCTCATCATTAGTAACAATTATCATTTTTCTAGGCCATTTATTCATTACGGTGTTCCATACGTTAATCCAATTGCATCATAAAATGCCAACCAATCATCTTCCATACCATTAAAATCATCCCCAGACTCAGGAGCCCAAAACATATAAAACCTTGCCCAATGTTCGTGTGGTCTAAATATACTAGCACCTTGTTCTGCTCCACCCACTGTAATTGTGTGAGTATTAGGTATTGCGCCACTAGTACCAGTAGTATTAGCAAGTTGAGTTTTATTAAGACGTAACTCATAAGCTGTAGAACTAGTTCGTATTACTGTAACTGTCCCCAATGGATTAGTTATGCTACTTTCAGTAATATTTCCGTCTCCTGTTGGAGCATAAAATTCTGATCTATATTGATTAAGATTTTCCCACCATCGTAACATTGCTCTTTCTGAACTTCCTTCATTAATTCCCCACAATGCTTGTGCACTAGTATCACCATCATCTGTGCCATGATTAGTCATTCCTGCAAATACTTGTGATGGAAAATCTGTATCGGGTTGTAATTGAGTATCCCCCCAAACAGTACCAGGACTATAATCTATCCCATCAGATGTGAATAAAGGTACACCGTTATATATGAGATCATTTGTAGTTGCTACCTTACTCAAATCGAGTTTATGCGTACCTGCAGATTCTCCAACAGCAGGATACATTGCTTTCATTTGCGATACAAACGAAGTATTAAACCTGTTCTCCAATCCACCATCTACTCCATCATCAAATAATCCATCTAATGCAGCTTTACCATCATCAATTGTACTCACACTAGGCCACATTGCTATTAAATCCCCTTCTGATTTATCCTCTCCTGTAAGTTTAATCCACATCAAAGCTGCCAGTGCAGAAATAAAGGAATATTCTCCTCCATCTGAATTAGTTCCTAAAACACTTTTTTGTGGATTAAACATCTTTATCTATTAAGGTATAATTTTATAATCATCCCCTATTGCGAATTTAATAGTACTTCCTTTTACCCACCACATTAATTCATTAACTACTCCTGTAAAAGCAAAATTTGCTCCACTTTTATCAACATCTCTTATATAAGCTCCAGTAGGCATAGATAATGTAAAAGCTCCTGGTGTAACTTCTATAACACCAGATGCTCCATCTATAGTATTTGTTAATACTAACGCTGAATTTTCTGTAAGAGTTAATGTAGTATTTTTAATTCTCTTGGATTCTACATTTAGTGTAGTAGTTGCCCCTGTAGCTAAAATTGAATAACTAATATCAACAAATTCAACAAAATGATCGCTCAATTTTTCAAATCTTTCAGACTCGACTTCATCTACTAAATCAAATACTTTTATATAAATTTCTTTTGCCATATTATGGATTATGTTGCGTTGTTTCTATTATTATACCAGCTTGTCCGACTCCTGCATCTGAACCATATGTATCTGCTCCATCCCCACCTATTCGGCTAAGAGTAAACATCAAAACATCTTGGTCAGCAATTAAACTTCTGTCTAATGTAAATATCAAAACAGCCTGTCTTTGGTTTGCTGTAAAATCACTTAAACTCTGTGTTATAAGTAAAATTTCATCAGCAGCTTTTGTAGGAGATTCACCTTCAGCAATATATCTAGCTTCTAATTGCCACCTTACATCTTCACTGCCTCCTGATGGAGCTGATGTAGAATATATTAAAAAAGCCATATCAGGATTAACAGAATCATATAGTGTTCGTGCCAAAGCATAAAACATGTATATTGCTCTTTCAGTAAGATTCTGAGCAAAAAGCAACACTGGAGTATCTGCTATAAATCCAGAATCAGCCCATCCACCTCCAGTTCCAAATACTCCTTGAGGATTTAAGAAAAATGCCTCTACACCCCTTTTATTCTTCAATTTCAAAGAGGTTATTATCCTCAAATCATCTGCTCCTAAATCTGTCTCTGCCTGAGTAGCTAATTCTGATGTTCCTCTTGCTAATTCTGTAGATTGGTCAAGCAAGCTAGCAGCCCTACCACTATCGACAATGTTCCCTATTGCATTTAATGCAGCAACATTGCCTGAAACCCCGCCTACAACTTTATCCACCTTTTTGGCTTCAAGGTCTGTTAGGTCAGCTTCCATAAATGCTACAAAATCTTCTCTGAAGTAGTCATTCAATTTATCTAGTGGTTCCAAATCGTACCAATACCAAACATAGAAATCAGCTCCACTTCTTGGAGCATGACTTAATGTAACAAGACCTGTAGCACTAATACTTACTATAGAAACCCTATTCCTAACAAATAAGATAACGCTATCATATACAGGTTGCTTGTTGGTTTTTGTAACAGAAGATGGCAAAGCAATCTTTACACTAGATGCCTTCCACTCTCCTACGGCAAATGAAGAATTGCCTAGTACTCCTGTTAATTGAAATGTTGTATCTGATCCGTTACCTGTAAAGGATTCGCGAAATACAAGCTGCTCCACGGATATACCATCCCCTCCAACAATATTGCCAAGATTGTTTGCCCGTAATCGGTTAAGTATATAATCAAATACAATGCCCATCTACTATCTGGAGTATCTCAATGTTGCACGGTCATCCCATACATTATCAAATTCCCTATCACCATCTGCATACTCTGTAACAGTCGTAACTACTCCACCAACAGTTGTTTCTACAATCTTAGCTATACGCCAACCCTTATCAGTGGTCTTGGTGCCAAGGAATGAATGGCCTACAAAAGTAGTTACAACACCACCTACTGTAGTAGCTTCTGTAAGAGGGGCTGGCAATTCATCGTTGAATAACGTTACTATGGGATGATCATCTCTAATTGTCGGTTTCATAATTATCTATTTTGTTCAATATTTTGTAACAATTTATTTAATGACTTTTCTACATCCACTCCTTCAGCTGCTTCAACCTCTTCCACTTCCTCTGCCGCAAATTCTTCTCCACCCTCTCCAGCACCTCCGAACAACTCTGCTTGCTTATCTGCTTGCATGTTGGAAACAAATGCAGGATTAAGTATTATATCGCCTCCTTCAATCTCTGGCATCCCTCGCGCAATTCGTATTTCGTTTACAGTAGTATAGGATTGTACAGCTTTGATATCCATCTCCTGTTCCTTTTCTGGTGAAGATGCGTCAATACCTTGCCAAGCAAATTCATACTTGCCTGCAGACTTGGGATACAATATATACCTATTGATTTTCTTTTGTAAGAACTTCAATATTGGATACAATCCCTTGTTCAGTGATTGTGAATAACCTTCCTTTTCATTGCCTCCACCACTAAATATAGGTGATTGCGCTCCTGAACCACCTTTTGTATGGAAATTTACTTCGCGTGGATCAATTGAATATATAGCACAAGCGATCTTGATAAGGTACTCAGCCCAATTACTGTATTCCATATCCCTATTAGACTTCTGTAAGTCTACCCATTCAACCTTTTCTGCTTCCATTATAGGAGTTCTCCAAGAGTTCCAAACCCCTCTCATTGTGGCATTCCACTGTTGCTTGAACTCTTGTAGCTTCTTATCATCAATGCTACCAGACACCTTCAACAATCCCTTTGGTATAGAGCCTTGTTTGAAGAATCTCCTGTTATATTCATCTCCCCACAACATTGATGTAACAATAGTGGTCATCTCTTCAAGTTCACTTACACCATAACCATGCGAATGTATACTAGTTATTGGATTTCTTACACCAAAACACAGTTCCCATGGATAAAAATCTGCTATGGCTTGTCCTTGATAAATTTGAACATAACTTGGATAATATCCCTTTACAGGAGTTCTTACACCATCATACGCAGGATTCAACCCATGCAAAAGAACTGAATGCTGCTGGTGTATCTCTTTGCCTTCCTGATTATAGGTTTCATCATCATAACTATCTGCCACCCGAATTGTAGAGGCATCTACTGAACCAAATCCATATGGTTCACCTTTCTTATTAAAGAATGGTTCAAATGTCATCTGGTCATAAGTAAGACTATCACGTGTAATCTTCCTAATGAATGAATCAAAGTTCTGGTCGCCTTCATACGAAAATCCATCACCACAATTCTCTATAAACTCTGTAAGTTCAAATATCTCCCTTTCTTCTTCTTTAGATAACTTATCTATATCCTCTACGCCAGGGATTCTACGCTTACGAATTGTATACCCCAATGAATACTTATCCTTTTGAGGCTCTGCAAAAGCAGCTACTTGATTGATTCTAGTTCGGATTATGGCATTTATAATGGGAGTCTTGGACATGTTATACAACAGTCCATAACTAATAGATACTGGCTTATCCTTGTATCCAAATGAGCCTGCAAAGTCATTAGGATCAACTATAAGGGATTTCCTGTTGGATTCCTGCTTGGTTTCAAGTTGCTTTATTATGCTCTGCGCCTTGAATATATCATCAGGACTGTCACTTTCTAATGCACCCTTTAACAGCAAACCTTTTTTGATTTGTAGCTTGGCTGTGGCCTTATCAATTCCCTGTACTTTGTCGTCTAATTCCATGTTATCTATTTCTCAATGCCCAGTTCTCCAAACGCTTTTTCAACGTTTTCGGCACTTTTAGTGTCGTTTCCCGCACTTTCTGGGTCACTGCTGGCCTCGGTTCCATCTTCTCCCTTTTCGATTCCTTTCTTGGTACCATCCAATGTTACTGTAAGTCCAGCATCTGAACCTACATCGCCACCTTTTTCTTTATCATAATCTATGGATTTTTTGATAAATCTTTCTGCAACATCCACTTCTTTTTTACCATCACTAACCACATAATATTTTTGATCACCTGAAGCAAATTTAACTGTTTTTTCTCTCAAAACTTTTAACTTTTTTCCTTTCAAATGACTCAATGAAGCTAAATTAGTATCATCAGAAATTTCAATTTCTTTTTTCTTTACACTTTTTTCGCGTTTTGAATGCCAACCATATTTATCATCAGGATCGAATGTACCAACTATATGCGATTGAAAATCCTTGCCAACTACAGCATCCCATCCTTTTTCTCCACCATAACCAACACCTTGCACAACAGCTGCTTCAGGCCAAACTTTCTTTACAGCATCTTGCCATTTCTTTACATCTTTAAATTCAACTTCTTCACCCACTTGCTCCATTAACTTTTCCACATCTTTGTCACTCCTTGCTCTTACATCTTTCAACGTAGTATTGCCTGCCTCTGTTTTCTTTTCACCAAGTTTCTTAGTACCTTCCTTCACCATATGTTTCTTTTCCGCATCTGTAAGTTTTATGCCATATTCTGTGGAGAATTTATCAACTGTAGCTGTATCAATCTTTTCGACTTTGTCCTGAACTATCAACTGATTGATAAATTTATTCATCCTGCCTTCATCCACCTTTGTCTCTTTTCCTGTTGTCTTTTTAGCTTCAGGTGCTTTCACATAAACAGTGGTCTTTTTACCTGTTTTGTCTGTAATGACTCTCTTAGTCAATTTAGACACATCCTTCATGGCCTTTTCTATTTCCTCTCGTGAAACTTCCTTACCTTTAATTATACCTGTGCCAGCTGCTTTACGTAAAGTCAAAGCATATGCATCTAAAGCATCTTGTGTAAATACTTTGTATCCAGCATCTTGGGCTTTCTGTAATAGTTCTTCAGTAATTTCCTCTTCCACTTCAGCCTTTTCAAGATTATGCATGGCTTCATTCAGGCCATCATTGTGTTGCCTTAGTTCTTCAATACTTAACATAGTTGTAAAATTTTACGGGACAGATTGTCCACGAGTGATTGATAGTACTGTAAGGTGGTCTTGATTCTCGACATAAGTTGAAATTCACAAGAGTTTTGGTGAAAAGGAATTTCAACTCATTTATAACTGATTGGCTTCCTATTCTTTTGTTGTAGGAACGAACTTTTGACGTTTAAAGGTTTTGCCCCGTCCAATTTTACAATATTTGAAGAATTCACATAACCAAAACTCTATATCAGTCAATTTCAAATTATGCGAACTCTTGCCATACCATTGCTTGTCTTTATCCCATCCTACATATCTAAAATCTCCAAACTCCTTCAAATAATCCTCACTCAAATCAAGCAATGCCTTCAAAGCATCCATTTTTCTGTAGGGTTTCTCGAAAATCTCTTGTAAGCCCCCTGTAGCGCCTGGCCCAATACTAGTAAAATCATTACGGTTAAATGTAAATCCCTTGTATATAGTATCACTTTTGGCATAATCTGCGATATAACATATATCTATGAACCATTCATGTGATACAAAATCTCCTATACCCTCAATTTCCTTAAATTTCTTCACAAGGGCTTGTGGGTCACCAAAATAGTTGTACTGATCATGTTCCTTTATATCAAATATCTGATTGAGTATTGTCCATGCACTAGGCATTATCACTTCAGCACAAGCCATCCCCTCAGTTCTACCCTTGCTTATCCATGTATTAATGTTGTATGCCTCTGCATTACGTATCTTACCGCCATCCTGTTCATAATCCTTCAATGACTTCACCCACTCAAATCCATTATTACTGTAAACGTCTATGGTTGGCATCCCTACATCTTCAAACATCTTAGGAACATTAAACAATCGAAATACCATAATCTGCCACACCTTATCTCTCAGCCTCATATGTTTAGGTTTTATCACATTCTTCAACAACCATTGTGTATTCCTATCTAATTCACGATAAACATTACAGAACTTGTATTCACTTAATATCTTATCCTGTGACCAAGGGTGCGGATCATTTGACATAGTTTTATACCACCACATCTCTTGCCTCTCATACATCGTACGAAAAAAGTCATGTAGTTGCTCTTCATTCACATTCATGTCAATCAGTATTAAGGATTACATCAACAATGTCTAACTCAGGCAAAACCTTTGCAAATTTGGCTCCAACCATCTCTCCTGTCCTTTCATATGTCTTTTTAGCGTTCTTGTCGAGGGCGACAAATTTTCCATCAATTTCGACAAATTCAGGGTCAAAGATGTCTGTCATTAATTCTTTATATGTGCTTTCGCCAATTACCTCGACAAGTTCTTGGAACTCATGTATATCATGTCCTACATAATATTTACCTGTCATTAGCTTGTGAAACTTACATAGGCTGGTCTCAACCTCTCCTATGTCAACTCCCCATCCTTCAGCTAGGTTAACACCAAACCTGTTCCAATGTTCAAAGTATCCCTTGTCATAGGTATGTCCACGTCCATACAACCACCGTAGTCCCCCTATTGGGCCATCTGTAGAGTTGGGATCGCGTCCTTGTAATCCCAAATCTGGTATCGCTAGTGATTCATATCCTAATGATTTCTCGAACAGTTCTGCTATCTTAAATGATGCCCATCCACTATGTTGGGGCAGTGTCTCAATTGCGCTTCTGAATGACCCATTATTTTCGAACATCTTCTCTGCATAAGATTTGTCATGTGAAATATATTCCAACATTGTTTGTATCTCATCAAACATATTACATTGAACATCTACATTCCTTGCTGTGCCTCTTCGTTCATGTCCAAACTTTGTAACCTCTTTGCGTAACTTCCTGAATTTAGGTTGTGTAAAGTCCTCATGGGTCGGCATTTCTCCACATATGAATATAGCGGATTCTAAGCTGTAAAAGGCGACATAAACCATTACAAACCATTCTGGATTGAATCCATAATGCTCTACAATACTCTTCAAGAATGGATACACTGGATCAACGTCCTTGCTCTCTATCAATGCTCTGGAGAATACGTCAAAGTCTTGATGTATATTAGAAATGGACTTCACCATTTTCATATGTTAGGGTATACAAGGGCGATACATCTTCAAACACTTCTTTGCAAATCCAATCTACATTATCAATAGGCATTTTGTGGTTCTTCAACCAACGCTTGAATGCTGCAAATACCCTTATAGTATTGACTTTAAGCGTTTCTTCACTAGACATGAATCGTATTTGATGGGCGTGACCATTATGTAATACGGCTATGAAATTGTACTTATTCACACTTAAAGTAACCCTGAATCAATCAATATCTTGCCAAGTGCAGGTTTGAAGTAGTTCTTGCCCTTCAACACCTTACCATCTTCTCTGATTATAGGTTTGCTATCCTCATCTAACTTGCTCATATTGCTGCTATGTACTTCATTAAACAACAACTCGAATACATTCTTATTAAGATGATTTTCTACAAGAGTATGTATTCTGTATCTCATCCCAACCAGCGCATATATAATCACCCCATTTTTACCTTGTGGACTACTAGTTACAGCATGTTTATATATATTCAAATATCTTGAAAACACCTGTCTATTTGTTTCATCCATTAACACTGTAACTTTCATTGCCTTGTAAATATCATTCCAATAAAGATACAATCCATGAAACAATATTGTACCATAAACTACATAAAGCATATCACACAACGCATCAGCAACCTCTATTATGTTCTTATCTTGGCTTGCTTGTAAAAGTTCCATACATTCTTCATACATCAAATCTATACGTAACTCGTATTCCTTTTGAGGTATATTGAAATTTGGAAATTCTCTTACAGGTTGATTGTAAATTTCGTGAAATTCTGCTACATTTGCTAACTTAGTATTCATAACTTTCGTGTTAAATGATAAGAAAGGGGGCTACATGCCCCCTTTTGTATTCTGGTATTGTATGCCTACCAACCTTTCTTACAAAGTTTGGCCTTCACCAATGCCTTAGCATCGGATTCAGATAAGATCAAGGCAAGTTTGTGCTTGTCCTTGGATACACCCTTGGCGATGTACTGACCGCGCTCAGTCTTCATGATTTCTACTGCGCCTTTAAAGTCCTCTTTTTGTTTGGTCTTCATACAATACGCTTGTGGCACTTTCTTTGGTGTCGCCATAATTGAAAAATTTTTGTGTTTAAGTTAAACAATAGTTACATTTGTCACATTGTAATGTTAGATAACTTTGACGAAAAGGTTATCATCCCACATTCTTAACCATTTCAGTCAATTTTTGTGCAAAGTACCCACACAAAATTATTGTATTCTTTGCACCGCCCGTTGCAGAAAACAGGTTTTTATCGTGTGTATTAATAAAATTTATGCTTTTATCCTGTAAGTAAGGTCTCAAGCCTGTATAATACGTCACTCCTAATGTATCAGGCAAGTTAGGGAATGTATCTTCAAGATGCTGTAACAATCTAGCTTCAACTTTGTCACATCTATCATCATCTGGTTTAGGATTCTTTACAGTTGATCCATCAGAGAACTTCATGCCTTGATCTTTGTATCTCAATGCAACAATCTGTTTGTATGGTGCCCAAGTCTTAACTACACTCATCTTCATGTTTGCGCCATCCAATACAAGTAAATTGCCCCAATAAGCATCAATACCTATAGGAGCATAACCAGATTCACTCAATATCTTGTCTGTAAACGCTCCTGCGCAAATCAATACAGCATATTTAGCTTCATCTGTCCAATCAGTTTCGCTGTCTGTGGGTATGTATTCTATCTTTTTATTTTTTACCTCGAATACCTTTGCATCAACATAATCCTCATTACAAATCTCACTCCAATCTACATAGAACATTTCCTCTGTCTTGCCATTATCTCTATTGTAAAAGTCCAACAATTGAATATTAGCATATTTCTGTAACGTCCCAAGCCCTTCTTCTACACGTTCCTTGATTTTTGGGTTGACCCAACCTTCCTTCCACACTCCGCTTGCACACTTACTGCCTGATAGCTTTTCACGCGAATCAAATATCCTTACAGAATATCCTTCATCCCTTAACACCTTAGCAGTCATTGAACCTACAAGACCTGCTCCAATTATGATTACGTCTATCATGATATCAATTTTGGTGTAACTTCATCATCTCTTGGAATGCTTCATCATTGTTATTCACAAATTTTATATCCCCTCCATCAATTGGTTCAAGTCCTAGCCATCCCCTTGCTTGATTAAAAGTTATTTTACCAGCCTCCAATTCTTCTTGGATTTTGTTTAATATAGCTTGTTCAAATTTCTCTACAGCATCAAATGCACTCTCTTTCAATAACTCCATAGGATTTGGCAACAAAACATACTCACCATTTACTGATATGGCATTAGGCTTCGTACAATCCTGTATGTCTAAATTTGGAAACTTACTCTTTAATGCTAAAACCAATATAGAATCACTCATAACATCTCTACAAATTTGTCCTTTATAATGGAATGTATTTCTTGTATACTTAACTCTGAGGTGTCCAATGACAATGCAACGTCAACATGTGGCTTCATTCGGTCAAACAATGACCTAAACCCTCTCAGCTTTCCTGTCAAGTTTTCTTGCGTTCTCTCACTTAAAATGACTTCATCTATCCCAACCTTCAGCCGATGGGCTCGCCTTGCTCTAAGACGCTTAAAATTGGTTTCTTCAGGACAGTCTAACAGGATGAGCATCAACTTGTTGTCTGTTTTGAGGAAATTTATCCATTGACCTGTAGCCATGATACCCTCGACAACTACAATCGGATATAGCTTCTTTGCTGCCTCATATGATTTGATGATTTGTACCTTAGTCTGTAAGTTGTCTGTACCACAACAATCATTTGTCTTTACACCCTCTTGTGACGTCATTGGATGATTGAATGCTCCTAAGTTTACAGAAACTGGACTAACTACTGTATATTTGCATTCAACCACTCCTATACCCATTTGATGTTTCTTCAATTCCTCACCTAGTTGGAACTCCTGTATTTTACTTACAAAATCTGGTTGATATGCTTCACGTAGGTGTAAATGTAACAACGCTGCCTGTGTTGTTTTACCGACAGCGTTGCTACCTATGAACCAAATTGTAAGGTTGTCCACTATAAATTCAATTCCTTGATTAACTTTTGTACCTCTTCAACATCAATGTCTCTGTCCTGTTCTTGGTATGAATTAATCATGCCCTTGAACTCATCAAGCCCATCTATACGCTTTGGCATCTCAGCTAGTTGTTTCTGTTCAACTTTCTCTTCTGCCACAATTGCATCGAACTTGTCCATATCAATCAAGCCCTGTATCTGCTCGTCAATTACATTCTCTATGTAATCTGGAGGTAAGGCATCAACTTCCCACGATTTGTCACCGAACTCATTCACATACCATCCTGCTCTTGGATCAGACATCTTAGCAGGGTTTGGTGGTGGATTCAACTCATGAATCTGTTCCATTGTGATGCCAACATGCTTTACATCAACACTTGTACCAAACTCTTCAAGACGTTCATTGATATCACGTAATGCCATATCAAGTCCTGAAGGATCATGGTCGCCAAAATACAAAATAGTACAAGGCTTCTTCAAATTAACCGCTTGATACTTAAATCGCTCATAAGACCTGTAAACAGCAGTACAACTAGAATAACCCCTGTTTACACAAAGATTCATGTGATAATGAGCAGACTTTCTGTACATAATCTCACTCAATGCATCCTTCTCTACCCAAATCTCTACATAAACGTCTTGGTCACGCTGTCGGTCAATCCTATACTGGTCAACCATTTCCTTCACAGCATCCTCTGGGTCATCGCTCCAGAACGGTATACGTGGAATCCTATTGCGGTCTACAATCGCATCCCAATCAACTATACCAGCCATTCTACCTTTTTTGAGCAAGTCTGATAGCTTGGCATACTCACGTAGATGGTTAGGTATTACGTCTTTGGTTACAAGTTGGTAATATAGCTGCCTAAGTGTCAGCCTGTACCCTTGTGCGTAATAATCATCAATGATACCATTGATAATCATCAAGCGTTTGTAATTTTTCTTACTTAGGTGGTGCTTTTTCCAAAATGCTATTTTCATGATTATACAGTTTTGAATAATTCCAATTGTTTGTCTGCTTCCAGTTCCTTTACACGAATTTTCATCGCAGCAATCATCTCTTTTCTATTGCCTTCATAGCCCATGTGTCGAGAACGTGACAATACTCCACGATCACCAATGTCCTTCAAACGCGGAATATATTCCTTCAAACGTTTGTACTCCAACCTCTCATTACTACCTGCGTGAAGTTCCTCCAAGTATGCTATGGCTTCATCAGTATTTTTGAAATGACGCTTACAATTCTGGACATTCTTGCCCTTGTAAACATCTACACCATTGTCTACTTGACGAACAGTGTACCCTTGGTACTGGGCTAATACCTTACCCAATTTTTTTCGTTTAATCATAGTTGTTTTACAGTTTTGTAGGATTATTAATCTAGTTGCAATTCAAGTGGCAATATCGGAATTAACTTTGATGAAACCTAACCTTTTGATGAAAACTTTTCTGAAATTTTGAAGTTTATAGACAAAGAAAAGCCCCTCCGTAGAGGGGCTTTAGCAGGAGAAAGGAGAAACTGTAAAACAATGGTGAGCTACTACCACACCTTTCTCTAGCTATAACTTTGAAGTTATTGATATACCCATGTTGACTCAGGTTCACCGTTTGACCTTTGTAATATCCAATACCATTTCCTATACGCTTCATTGAAATAGGCAGGATATGTTTTTCCATCAGAATGTCTATATTCCATTACTTGTTCCTTCTTATTCCACCTTAGACCAACTGCATATCCTTTGCCATGTTTACCCTCCAAGGCACGTATCTGTCGACTCTGTATTGAATCCAACAAGACATGTGAAGGTATAATGAACTTCTTGGCACTATCAGCAAATTGTACTAGACTATTGAACATCTCAATCTCATCATCAAAGATATATTGCTTTAACACAACTCCTGTTCCAGTCAAGCATCCACTCATGAATCCCATAGTTATCGTAATGATACCTAGTACTTGCTTGTATTTAGTCCAAAAATTCTTCATTGTATCGGGTTTGACTACCTAATAACTGACGTGACCAGTACGTTACCCTGCGTGGATAACATACTCAGCCAAATCCTTCCAATTTTCATCGCCTGATGTATGAAAATCAATTATCTCTATAAGAGTACGCAAATTCAAGTTCTTACATACTGGGGCATACTTCTCTAGCAACTTGAATGCTTCCAACTTCACCTTAGCACTGGCTTCAGGCTTGAATTTGTTGGAGAGCATGATTCTCTTCATCCTAGCCAGCTTATCTTCCATGCTCATGGTCAAGTCAATATTAGTGGCTCTGGACAAGATAGCGTTGTCTATTTTGTGCCTAGACATGTTGCTTATGAATATGATGCTCCCTGTGAATTCAAAATCAGCAGGAATCTCAGCATGGGGATTATTTGTGACCCATGTTATCGTGCGAGTGTCGTAACTATCTAATGCACCCTTCAAAATATTTCGGGCTACATCATTCTTGAGTACCTCGTCACAGTCGTCAAAGATAATCAATTTCCCATTGTTTTCGTATAAGGTATTATACATTCCTTTCGCTGTCGAGAATCCCTTCACAAACTTGTAGTCATTTCCTTCAACCAAATGAGCAGCATCAAGTTGACTCTTTACTGTATAAGTCTTACCTAACCCACCATCTCCCAATATTATGAGAGATACACGATGTTTATTAATGGTCATCCGTATAAGCCTTTCCAAAAATTCAAACCTTTTGTTGATTTCAAATTTTTGTGCAGGGTTTGGCTGCTGGACACCGTTGGATTGTACTACGAAATCTGTACTAGCTTCGCCTGTCTTTACAATTTTACTGTAGACTCTCTCATAAGACTTGTTATCATCACCATGGATGTAAGCAAGACCTTGTGGAGTACTGTGAGAAAAGATGCCCTGTATGATGCCCTTACCTCGGACTTCAAATTGAACCTCGTCACCCTTTGTAAGATTTCCTTGTTCCATTTTTGTAGCTTTTTTGTTTTACTTTCTTGAATAACTTTGGCAAGATAGGAATAATTTCCCAAACCGCCTAATTTTTTCATCAAAACTTTCCTAAAAACTTGCCTTTCGTATAAAAAATTTCCCATTTCGTCAAAATAAAAAACCCAACCAAATGGCTGGGTTTTGTACCTTTTGTGTCTGTGGGAGAAACTGGTTGTCGCTATTTCATAGGCTAGTGCTTTTTGGTTAAACTTAAGTGTCTATTATATTAACTTTGAAGAAAAAGCCCCACACTAGGCAGGGCTTCAACAAAACTGTCAACAAATGTTACTAAAAGTCCAATTTCATTGCTTGGTCTGCTGTTAATTCAAATGACTTCTTATCATCAAGATTGGTGATATACAAATCAGCTTCAATTTCATCTAACTTACAACGAATCGTAGAGTAAGCAAGGTCATTGTACTCTCGCACCTTGGTCGCCATATCCTTGCTAGTAGCACCCTTGCTACTATAATTGACTGTATCCGTGGTCATCATGTTATGAGCCATAGACTTATCGTTGTAATACTCCATTTCGTATGGGTATCGCATCATCTTACCAACCTTGTCTTCCTTACCCTGATACTCATACTTGTTCATTTCCTGAGTAGGCTCAATACCAATTTCACCCTTCAATACAGCCATCTTAGCTACATACTCAGCGATCTTTGTTGTAAGTTTGCTCTTTACTCCTGCAAGTTTGTCCTTAATTTCCTTACCAGTCTTCTTAAAGGTCAGGTTGTTCTTGCCATAGCCCATCAAACTTTTTTCAATAGGTGTACCGTCTTCAGCCTTTTCTATGTTATCGCTTGTAGCTTCAACAGCTTTTTCGAGTACAAATATTTCGCTGTCTGTGTGATCTTCTCTACGGATTACCATCCGCTTGACTTTGGAGAAATCTATGTGGCCTTCTGTAACGCCCTCACCCTTTTCTATGTCGTCTGCCATAGAATTGGCCTTTTCAATCAGCGCAGCCTTTGCAAATAACTCATACTTACCAGACTTGGCATATAATTCGGTGAATGCTCGTTCACTAATGTACCCCTTTTCCAAGTTGGCCATGCCTTCAAGATTCAGGTTTCCTCCACCCCCAATGAAATCTTGTGTATCGAGACCCATTTTGTCGTGAACTTTGTTCTCAGTAGCTACTGCTTCCATTTGTATATGTTTTGTTTCGAAATATTGTTCGCTATACTAATAACTGATATTGAGAATTTTCTACCCTTCCAACAAATCTATGCCAAATCCTGTTGATACGTGTGTTTTGGCCAAACTGCTTATCCAAAGTGCCATAGCACAATCATCGTGTTCACCTACGCCTTCAAGTTTACCCTTTTCTGTCCACGTTACTGCTCCTAATTCTGTAAGTATGAGGTCAGTCATGTTTCGGCTATGTGAATCGCCTCTAGGAAACTTAATTACTTGACGCTCGAACAATAATTCCACACTCGGCAGCCCCTTTTCCAAGTCGAACTTATTAGTATGCGTAGTATGCGGATAAACTGGCAACCCGTCCAATTTAGCTGCGTCATAGAATATGCGTTGGAACTGATTTGCTTCAACATACATTACATCTGGCCTGAAATTCGTGTTGATGGTCTTCATTACAGCTAACTGTTCCAAATATGATTTGCCGTGACCTCTCCACATATTGAGTAGCCACATCACCTCATTATCATCTACACCAAACGTCATAAATACTGTAAAGTCAGCATCAACGCTTGCACTCATAGCAAAGTCACAACCCACCACAACCCTGTTGAACTTGATTGGGAATGAATCCCTGTTCTTTACTAAGGTATATGACTCCATACCTACAAGAGCATTCTTCAAGATATTGTATGTAAATATTGAACTATCACTGATAATTGGCCTGACCAAATGCTCCCTACTGAATCTGATGTTGCCTTGTTCTTCACGTTTCTCCATCAAGTCATCGAATGTATAACGACTTTCCCACAGGATTCTACCATCTGGATATATAGAGGGATACTCAAACACCACCCAACTGTTACGCCATTTGGCTCTTACACGCTTGATCTTACTGGTCATAGTACGCTTCATGGCATCTTTTAAATCTCCATACAAATCCTTCTCATGAAATGGTGTACCAACAACTACAGTTTGACCACCAGGCACTACAGCGTTCATAATTACTGAATGGAACCAATCTGTTGCTTTTTTCCTTTGTATCTCTGAATACAATACGTTGTCTTTCAACAGGTCATCTCCTATAACATAATGCGGGTGACGCCCACGGAATGCTCCACCGTATGACTTGATTTGTAGTCTTGCTCCATTCTTGGTTTTTATACGAGTTTCTGCAAAGCCCTTACCACCATCTGGATACAGACGCTCCCTCAATACATCATTTTCCTCTATTGTGCCCTTAACGATTTCCAGCAAGTCTTTACCAAGGTCTTGCTCATTAGTGATGATGAAGCCTCTTTCACACAATGATATTTCCTTATTCGGCTTGGTCATCAACTTTTGATTCTTAAACTTATACATTTTCCATATTGGAAATGCATGGCTGAAAAAGTAGGATTTTCCGTGGTCACGAGCAGCTAGGATACATAGTTTCTTGTATTTTGCTGCTAATTCACCCCATTCCACATGATGCCAATTCATCTCGAAACTTGGCAACAGGCTTGTAATGAAGTAATTAAGATTCTCTATACGCAACGTTTCCTCAGTCGTGGAAGCTAATTTGGACAAATATTGTAGATTGCTTTCCTTTACATAACCTTCATCCCCATATAGAATATAATAAACCTCATGTACTATATTGTCAAACAATTCACCCAAATCCTTTTCAGTGCCGCCCTGTAATTCATATAATGCCCCGTCATCTAGGTTCATTATGATTTCCTCTGCTAGCTTGTAGGTTTCTTCCAATTTGTTAATTGTAGTAACCTTACTGCCAATGTCAATTGGGTTATGTATCTCTAGTGTTCTACCCAGCATTTTTCAATTTCCTTTCTCTACGTTCTCTATGATATGCTTTCAAGCATTCCCTACAATCATTCTTATATCCATCTCTATTGCGCATTTCAACATGGAATTCATCAATATCCTTGTGGATACCGCAAACTCTACAAGCCTTACCTGATATCATTGGCTTAGGTTCCTGTATGACTTCCACATATTCCTCTATTACAAATTCAAAATGTAAATCAGGTTGCTCATCTTCAATTCCTATAAACCTTTCAAGTCCTGCTCTGTATTCATAATTAGGATTCTTTGCTAGTCTTCTCAGATTGATTAATGCATAACGCATCCTGCCCAAAGCTGTATTGACATTACAATTTTGAATAGCAGCTATTTCCTGAAATGACTTGTCACCATATATCCTTAGTATGATAACCTCTTGTTGCTCTGGAGGTAGTTCTTGTATCCACTTTCTTACAGTACGATGTCGTTCATCGCGTATGATAGCTTCCTCAACACCTCGTATACTTGACTCCAAACTCAAATCTAATACAAACTCATGTCTATCATTTTCTACTGCCATCGGTGCAGCAGCATTACGGCCTTTCTTCCTGTGATAATCAATAGCAACATTATGACAAATTGAACTAAACCATGAAGCAAATGATGTTCCAACACGCTTCTGATACAAACCTCTCTTCAATCCTTCAGCAACTCTGATACAAGCCTCTTGAAATACATCTTCAACTATATCATAATTCTTCAAAAGCCTATAACAATACTTCATCATGGAACTTCTGTACCTCTCAATGAGCATAGTGAATGCTCTATCATTACCATTGCAATAATCTTCTACAAGTTGTATATTTGTCTTGTCATTCACGGTCTACATTCCAAGCAATATTTGCTACGTTTATCCTTCAACCTGTTATCTGTCTTAAACTCTGTTTTGCGCTTTCGCTCTTTACAAATTCCGCATTTCTTGTAATTAGACTTAGTATTGTCTTCTGCACCAAACCAATCTGGCCAACTTATCCAACCTTTATCTTTATACGATTTCTTTGGCGACCAAGGTATTCCGTCTGGTAATCCATTTTCTTTTGCCCATTCATCCCATCCCCTTGAAGTTTGATATTCTTTTGAAACATTCTCTTGTACCCATCTTTGGGCTTCTTCATATGGCATAACCCTATGTGTAGGCTCATATCCAAAGAATTCAGGAAATCCTTCAAATTCATTGTATATGTTTTGAGGATTCGCTGGTATGTTGTCAGGTCTGTTGCCTTCTCTACAAAATAATTTCCAACTAGGTATAGAAGTTATGCCGAATGTTTGTGCTAATTCCTTGGCCTCTTCATATGGCAACCATTCATACCTAGCTGGTGTATGTATCTGTTCCTTCAATTTCTTGCGTAGCTTATACATCTTCATCAACTTCTTGAAGTTGGCTGTCTTCTTAGTCTTTAATGCAAGAAGCTGTACAGAATATTCATCCTCTTGTTCTTCAAGGAATTCAATGTGTTCATCATATTCTTGTATCTGCTTTTCTATATTATCTGTAACAGGTTCTTCAACTGCTTCCTCTACAATCTCTTCAACAACTTTCTGTGGTTTTGGTATTGCTTCAATACACGATTTACAGTATGGCAATATCCAACTATCATCATGTTTATGAACAGGGAATTCACCTAGTTGCTTTTCTTCTTCACATTTACCACATTTCTGAGATGTGATTGGTTTTATAGGTATTTCTACATCCTTCTCTGTGTTCCAATTACCACTTGATGTAGCATTCTCAGTTCTCTCCTTACCATTCTTAGCATCCCTTTGTTTGTAAAAGCGAGCATTCATACAATCCTTGCATTGGTTTATGTAACCATCCCTCATTTTAGAATTCTTACCAAACCTATTCAACGGCTTGTCTTCCTGACATAAAGTACAAAACTTTGTTCCAGCTTTCTCTACATCTTTATTAGTAAGTTTATTGGACTTTTCAGGTTTATCTTTAGTCTTGGCAGGTCTAAAACTCCTCACATACTCTCTATTACATTCTCTACAGTAAGAATGATAACCATCTTGTGACTTTATATTCTTATTAAAATCCTTCACAGGCAGGAACTTGCTGCATTTCCCACATAATTTCTCCTCTATTTTAGCTAATCCTGTACGTAGGTCTCTATTGTTTACAGCATCCTCTGCATCTTCAACACATATCTTACAA
>SDBT01000114.1_pt1 | contig 102010 bp, 78 predicted proteins | sample 2277101 | NCBI WGS metagenome assembly SDBT01 (sample SAMN10404973, study PRJNA504765) | marine sediment metagenome | isolation source: marine sediment core GS10_PC15, 103 cmbsf | place: Arctic Ocean: Southern Knipovich Ridge | collected 2010
GACGACATCAACCCGTTCGTCATGGCGCTGACCGATCCGAACGCCTACCTTCTCGCCTACGGCATCGACCCGAACCTTATCGGTGACTGCGACTACTCGGGCAAGTTGGACACAGACGACATCAGCCCATTCGTCGCCTTAATTACCGGCGGGGCCAGTGCCGTGCCCGAACCGGCTTGTATAGGAGTTATCGCCCTGGGTGCGGCGGCCTTTATCCGTCGCCGCAGGCGGTAGACAGCCGAACGAACATCTATAGTCCGTTTTGCGGGGCCGGCCTGCGTGGCCGGCCCCGCTTCTTTCCTAAACGTGGCCGCTGAACCTTCACGTCCGCCCGGGCGTCGATCTCGCCGGCGGCATCATCGAGCTTTTGCCATGCCATAAGTCCCGCCGTTGAGTATGATAAGCGGGACGGATGCGCCCCTTCCCGCACCAACATCAAGGCAACCATCGGCGAAGATGATCGGCGAGAGTGCCTCAACGCGATTGATCTGCCCGCTGACGGCCGGCAACACCACGGCCATGCGGGCGGAGATGGAGGCCGCGGCCGCCCTTGGGGCCGACGCCGTGGAGTGCCGTCTGGACTTCCTCGACAGCCCCCCATCGCGGCAGGATCTCGAAGACCTTCTGAGCTCTCCGCCGGTGGAGGTAATCGTCACCTGCCGGCCGCTGCGCCAGGGCGGGCGGTTTGAGGGCGAGGAATCGCTGCGGCTGGAGCTGCTGCGGAATGCGGCGCGGTTTGACGTGGCCTTCGTTGACGTGGAAATCGACGTGCCTCGCGCCGAATGGCCGGAGGCGCCGATTATTCTCAGCCACCACGACTTTGAGGGAATCCCCAACAACCTCGATGAGATTCTCGCCGAGATGGAAGCCTCCGCGGCGGCCGTAAACAAGAAAATCGTTTTCGCCGCGGCCGGACCGGAAGATGCGATCCGAGCCATGGACATCCTGCGGACATCCCGCAAGCCCACGCTCGCCCTTGCTATGGGCGAGGCGGGCGTGCTGAGCCGCATCCTGGCAAAGAAGTTCGGCGCGATGGGCACGTTCGCCGCGATGCGCCCGGAGGCGGCCTCGGCGCCGGGACAGCCGACCATCGAGGAGTTCAAGCAACTCTACCGCTGGGACGCGCTTGGTCCGGATACGAAGGTTTACGGCGTCGTGGGCTGCCCGGTTGGCCACTCGATGAGCCCGGCGATCCACAACGCCGCCTTCGCAGCCGCCGGTGTCGATGCGGTCTACCTGCCGCTGCGCATCGAGCCGGGCCGCGACTGCTTCGAGCGGTTCATGGACGCGGCCTTGTCGCGACCGTGGCTCGACCTGCGGGGGCTGAGCGTGACCATTCCGCACAAGGAAAACGCCCTGGCCTATGTCGGGGCGGACAATTGCGACGAGCTGGCCGTCAAGATTGGCGCGGTCAACACGGTGACGATTTCGCCCGATGGGAAACTTCGCGGAGACAATACCGACTACGCCGCGGCCATCGACGCGCTGTGCAGCGCGATGGACATCACCCGCCAGGACCTTGCCGGCAGGACCACTGCCGTCCTGGGCGCCGGCGGTGCGGCCAGGGCCATCGTGGCCGCTCTGACGCACTACGGGGCGGACGTGACCATATACAATCGCACCGTCTCCCGCGGGCAGAAGCTGGCCGAGGAGTTTTCCTGCCGGGCCGCTGGGCGAGAGGCGCTGAAAGACCTCCAGGCCGAGACCGTCATCAACTGCACGCCCATCGGCATGCACCCGGAAGTTGACGCAACGCCGCTGGAGACGATTCCACCGTCGGTGAAGGTCGTCTTCGATACGATCTACAATCCGATCGAGAGTCGCCTGCTTCGCTCGGCAACCGCTGCCGGCTGCCTGAGAGTTGCGGGCCTGGATATGTTCGTCAACCAGGCAGTGGCACAGTTCGAAATCTGGACTCGCCAAGCCGCGCCGCGGGCGGTAATGCGACAGGTAGTGATCAATCGACTCACCCAAAAGGAGTAGAGATTCATGCCCGGACGTGCCAAGCCAATTCGCGTCGCTACGTGTCAGTTTTCCGAGACGCACCAGCCGCGGCGAAACGCCGCCATCATCCGCCGGTACATTGCCGCGGCCGCCAGACGCCGCGCCGACGTGATTCACTTTCACGAATGCGCCTTGAGCGGCTATGCCGGCAAGGTCGCCCAGGCGGATTACGACTGGAAGGCGCTGCAAGAGGCTGCCGAGTCGATCCAGGCCGACGCCAGGCGACGAAGAATCTGGGTAATCCTGGGCAGCTCGCATCCGCTGACCGGCCCGCACAGGCCGCACAACAGCCTCTACCTGATCTCGCCGGCCGGTAAGATCGTGGACCGCTACGACAAGCAATTCTGCACGAAGGGCGACCTGGAAACTTACACTCCGGGCGATCATTTCGTTATCTTCACGCTCAACGGCCTGAAGTGCTCCCTGCTGATCTGTTATGACGTGCGATTTCCAGAGCTCTACCGCCAGCTCTACAAACTGGGCGTTCGTGTGCTGTTCCAGAGCTTCCACAATGCGCGGGCGAAGGGGCCCGGCATCCACCAGCACATCATGCGCCAGACGTTGCAAGGCCACTGCGGCGTCAACAACATGTGGTGCTCGGCGAACAACTCTTCGGCGTACTATTCGTCCTGGCCGAGCGTGTTCATCACGCCGGACGGCAAGATCGCCGCTCAACTGCCTCGCAACAAGGCCGGCCTTATGATCAACACGATCAATCCCAACAAGGAGTACTACGACGCCAGCGCGGACTACCGCGACCGGGCCATTCGTGGCATACTCCACAGCGGGAGATGCATAAAAGACCCAAGAAGCATAAACAAACGGTGCCTGTAAACCACTCAGCTTACTTGCAGAATCTCTCTGTCGAGCGAGAGGAGATAGTACGATGAAGAAGATCAAGAAAATCGTTCTGGCCTATTCCGGCGGGCTGGATACGTCGGTGATTTTACCGTGGCTGAAGGACAAGTACGGCTGCGATGTGATCGCCTTCGCCGCGGACCTTGGCCAGGGCAAGGAGGAGCTGAGCGGCATCAAGAGAAAGGCGCTGGCCAGCGGGGCAAGCAAATGCGTCGTGGCCGACCTGCGCAGGGAATTCGCCGAGCGGTATTGCTTCAAGATCCTTCAGGCGGGGGCCATTTACCAGCACCTGTATCTGCTGGGCACGTCGGTGGCGCGGCCGCTGATCGCCAAGGCCCAGGTTCAGTGTGCGAAGAAGCAAAAAGCCGACGCCCTCGCCCACGGCTGCACCGGAAAGGGCAACGACCAGGTCCGCTTCGAACTGACTTATATGGCCTTGGCCCCAAGGCTGGCGATTATCTCACCGTGGAAGGACCCCAGCTTCGAGCTGACCAGCCGCGCCGCAGCCATCAAGTACGCCAAGGCCAAGGGCATCCCGATCCGGCAGTCGAGAACGACAATCTACTCACGCGACCGCAACCTCTGGCACATGAGCCATGAGGGCGCCGACCTGGAAGATCCGAAAAACGAGCCGAAGGACCACATCTGGGTCATGACCGCTGCCGTTTCGCAGGCACCGGCCAGACCCACGTACGTCACCGTGGATTTCAAGGCCGGTGTGCCCGTCGCGGTTAACGGCCGAAAGATGCCCGGACACGAGCTGGTCATGAGACTCAACCGATTGGCCGGCAAGCACGCCGTCGGGCAGGTGAACCTGGTCGAAGACCGCCTGGTGGGTATCAAGAGCCGCGGGGCCTACGAGACGCCCGGCGGAACGGTGCTCTACGAGGCCCACCGCGCTTTAGAGTCGATCACGCTCGATCGCGAGACGGTCCTCTACAAGCAACAGGTGGGACTGAAGTACGCCCAGTTAGTCTACGACGGTCTGTGGTTCAGCCCGCTGCGCGAGGCCCTGGACGCCTTCGTGGAATCGACGCAGAAGAACGTCACCGGCACGGTCCGCGTCAAGCTCTTCAAGGGCCGGGCGACCGTCGCCAGCGTAAACTCGCCAAAGAGCATCTACTCGACTAAACTGGCCAGCTTCACCATGGGCAAAGAGTACGACCCGACCGACGCGAAGGGCTTCATCAAGCTCTTCGGCCTGCAAATGCGCGGGCGTGGTAAAACGCAGAACTGACAACTGTCGACCGCCGATGGACGGCCCTCTACAATCCACGGGCTGCAATTGAGCGAGCCGGAAAGCATGAAGACGAACGGCAGAATCATCCTGCTTCTTTGCGCGTTGATTTCTTCGGTCGCTTTCTGCCAGGTCAGTCCGCTGGAGACATACGATCTGGCCAAGGCGCCACGATTCACCCCGGGCGATGTCGTAAGGCGCATATGTACCCAGACGTACCGCAGCTCGACAATCGACAAAGAGGGCGAGACGCTGCGGCAGATCTTGACGGTTATCGACAGCACGGAGACGCAAGAAGTCATGGCCGTCGACGAGGCCGGTTGCGTTACGACGTTTCGCGACCGGCTCGTTTCAGCAAGGACCGAAACAACTTCCAAGGGTCTTGCCCAGCCGGTTGAGAAAACCACTGTCGAGCTTTTCGACGTCTTCTGCCTAGCCAATCGCTTCGGGCGAAGGTTCCAGGCCGAGACCGCCACCATCGCCAGCAAAACCGTAAAGTCGCTGACGGCCTCCCGCCTGGCGCTGCTGAAGCGATTCTTCAACGATCGGATGGACTTCCACGCCTTCCAGCAGGCCAACACGCTGCTCATGCCGCGCCAGGCGGTCCACGTGGGGCAGAAGTGGGCGCCGGAGACATCGCGGATGCTCCAATGGCTTGCCGACAACTCCGCGACGCAGGGAGTAAAGATTGGCCAGCCGACAGGGAGCTTCGTGCTGGAGTCGGTCAAAGACGGCCTGGCCGTGGTCCGCGGGTCGATCGCATTCGGCTGCCAACTAGGCCGCAGGCCCGCCCGGGCAAAGATCAACATTTCCTGCCGCATCGATACCGACAGCGGACGATGGCTCAGCAAGTCCCTCAGCAGCAGCCTGACTGCCGAGGCCAATGACGTGGTCTTTCAGGTTCGGGCGATAGCCGCCAGCACGATGATCTTGCAGGCCTCGCTGCCGCCTGGCTCGATGAGCAGATCGGCCCACCTTTACGAGCTCGGCTGGCCCAAACCTTCAGAGGACACCAACCGCTACCGCAGCGAAGCTCACGGCCTTAGCCTGGACGTCCCGGATGAATACCGGCCAAAGAAGGTCGACGACAGCGGGCCGATCGTCGCGGCCTTCGCAGCCGACAACGACCGCAGCATTACGATAACGCTCAAGGACGCCGGCCGCCCCATGGACATAGACGATCTGGCGCCGAGGGTGCTTGGCAACCTCAAGCGCTCCACACCCGGCTACATCACGCTCGAAAGCTGCCCCCTGACGCTGCCGTCCAACGTCCCGGCCATGATGATCGTCGGCGAAGCCTACGACGGCTCGCTTGCGATTGTTGGGCTGTTCGCCATCGACGGCAGGCGTCTGGTGAGCGTCCTGGCCTCCGCCCCCGGCGGTCAGGAGAAGTACGTAGCCGAAATGAAGCGGATCCTCCAGACGCTGCGTCTCTTCGAGCCGGACCTAAGCGCCGCCGACTGAATCGGCGCTCAGCTCGTGCCGCCCACCTCAGAGGCAGGCCGCTTCGCCCAGGCGGCCAAGCGAACTTGCAAAGCCTCTTTGGACGTGGTAGCCTCGCGGAGTGTTAGAGCAGCGGCAAGTCTATGGAAACGGAAATCTGCCGCAATGGAAGCGATCTGGATTCTTTTCATGCTGGCAATCGGGGCGTGCGTGGGAAGCTTCCTCAACGTGGTCATCTACCGCCTGCCGCGCGGCCAGAGCATCGTCTTTCCACCAAGCCACTGCCCCAACTGCGGGCGGGCAATCAAGTGGTACGATAACATTCCCCTTGTGAGCTGGTGGGTCCTTCGCGGGCGATGCCGCTTCTGCAAGGGGCGGATCTCTCCGCGGTATCTCCTGGTGGAGGCGGCCACCGCAGGGCTTGCCTGCGGATTGTACGCCTGCTACTACCTCCTGGATTTGCGTGACGATGCCGGTCCGTTCAGTCAGTCCTGGCCGACGTTTCTTGCCCACGCGGTATTGCTGTGCGGCCTGCTGGCCTGCTCGCTGGTCGATATCGAAAGCTGGACCGTCCCGCTGGAGGTTTGCTGGGTCGTTTCGCTGGTAGGGGTGGCTTCGGCGGCCGCTGCGCCGCATCCGTGGATGCCCCGCGTGCCGGCGGGGGCCGGGGCGATGACCCTGGGGGCAATCGCCGGACTGGCCGTGGCACTTGTCCTGGCGCACTATGGCCTGATCCAGCGAAGCTTTATCGACGCCGACGAAAAACCTCCACCGAGCGTGCAAAAGACCGACAAGCGAAAGAAAGGCAAAAAAGGCAAGTCCGTCAGGATAAGCCCGGTGGCGATCGCTGTGACCAGCCAGGACGGCGTCAACCCGCGGAAGGAGATCCTTCGCGAGGTGTTGTTCCTCGTTCCGGCCTTGGCGTTGGCCGCCACAGCGTACGTGCTGGTGGCGAAGGTGCCTGCGATCTCAAATGCCTGGGCCGCGCTCTCTGAACGCGGCAGATTCGCCCGGCATTTCAACTCCTTCCTGGCGGCGTTGTTCGGGTACCTCATCGGCGGGCTATGGATTTGGGGCACGCGGATTCTCGGGACGCTGGGATTCGGCAAGGAGGCGATGGGGCTGGGCGACGTGCACCTTTTGGCGGCCGTCGGCGCGGTGACCGGGTGGATCGTACCGTCTATTGCGTTTTTCGTCGCACCCCTATTCGGCCTGCTCTGGGCGCTGTACCTTTGGCTGGCACGGAACCAGCGCGAGCTGCCGTATGGCCCGTGGCTGGCTGTGGCTGCACTGGTCGTGATGCTGTTCTACGACGCCTTCGCGAATTTCTTCCGCCCGTACGCCGAACTGTTCGCCTCTACCTGAGATGAAAGGGCAAATGCGATGAGCTTTCGCACGTTCAAGGGATACGTACTGGTCGTTTTCAGCGGCGCTCTGTTGCTGATCGCCGCGCTGCTGGTGATCTTGCAGTGGGGCAAGCGAGCGCAATTCTCGCTGTTCGGCTATCCCTATGACATCATCCTGGTGGAGCATCGCCTCCAGGGCGGTATCAACACCGCCCTGATGATGATCTTCTCGGCGATCGGAGGCGTGGTGATTGTCCTGCTTTGCAGTGTGTTCCTCTCCGGCCTGCGGGTCCTGAGGTCCTCTCAGCGCCTTGCGGAGATGGAAAAACAGCAGCAACAGAACGCTTGAGAGACCTTGGCATGGGCAAAAAGAGCCAAACGATGACGGCGACAAGAGAGGAGTTTCGCTGACATGCCCCCAGTGAATCTGCAAGGGACCACAATCTCATCCGACATACATTGGACATTTCGGCTCGCACCTGTATAATCACCAACCCGACAGAACACTCAGGGGCCCAGGAATGAAGGAGACATTCATGAAACGTCTGGGACTAAGCGGCCTGGCTATGCTTTTGGCGGCAATCTCACTTACGAGCAGTGGCTGCTGCAAGAAGGAAAAGCAGCAGATCACAGTGCTCCAGGCGCAGTACAACGAACTGTCGAATCAGAACGTGAGCCTCAAAACCGAGCTGGCGCAGGCCAAGACCCGTGAAGCCGAACTGCTCTCACAAGTCGCCGACAAGGACGTGGAACTGTCCAGCAGGGATGAGGAGATTTTCCACCTCCAGGCCGGACTCAAGAAAACACCCGTCATTGTGAAGACCATTGCCTCGCCGGAAGGCTGGGACATCGGCAGGTTTGCCGACAAGCTCGTGATAGGCAGCGACATCCTCTTTGCCCCCGGACGGGCTACCTTGACCGCCAAGGGCAGAGCCAGACTGGACAAAATCGTCGGGGACCTCAAGGGCAACTATCCCGGCAGGCTTGTTCGCGTCTACGGCTACACCGACAGCGATCCGATCCGGCGGACGAAGAACCTTTGGAAGGACAATCTGGATCTTTCCGCGAACCGCGCGATGGCCGTGACGCGATACCTAGCCAGGAAGGGAATCGATCGAGAGAAGATCGAGACGATCGCGATGGGCGCGGCCCACTTCATAGCCAACAACACCACACGAGCAAGCAAGGCCAGGAACCGCCGCGTCGAGATCGTCGTAATCAAGCGGTGAGTTCCGCAAGCTCTGCTGATTGGAGTTCAGATCGCGCCGCAGAAACCCCGGGCGGCAATCCAGCGGCCAAACCCACACCGACAGGTCTATCCCGCCCTGCCGGACAGGTAGGGCGCAGATTGTTCGGCGGCGAATAGAACCGCCCGGCAGGACAGCGATGATAGCCATCATCGATTACGAAATGGGCAACCTTCGGAGCGTGCAGAAGGCCATCGAGCGCGTTGGCGGCGATGGGCAGCTGATTCGCACGCCCGCCGAACTGGCCCGCGCGGAGAAGATCGTTCTGCCCGGCGTGGCCGCCTTCGGCGAAGCCATGGCCCGGCTCGGACGGCAAGGGCTTACCGAGCCGTTGGCCGAGGCGATCAAAGCCGGAGTGCCATACCTCGGTTTTTGCCTCGGTTTGCAACTGCTCTTTGAAGTCTCCCCTGAGCAAGGCGAGCATCGCGGCCTTGGGCTGATGGGCGGCAAGGTGGTACGTTTTCAGTTCGACAGCAGCTCACCGTTTCAGCACCTGAGCGTGCCTCACATGGGTTGGAATTCGATTCAATGGACTAGGCCCTGCCCAATGCTCAAAGGCCTAGAAAGCGGCGCATACGTCTACTTCGCGCACAGCTACCATGTGGTGCCCGCTGAGGAGGAGCTGACGCAGACGACGACCGAGTACGGATACGAATTTACCTCGTCAGTCTGGCGCGACAATATCTTCGCCACGCAGTTTCACCCGGAAAAAAGCCAGGCCGTCGGGCTGAAACTGCTGGAAAACTTTGTCAAGCTCTAAGTAGCCGACCACGGCCGGCCGTGAAACGTCTATGGATATTCTGCCGGCAATTGATCTTCGAGAGGGCAAGGTCGTTCGCCTGTCCCGGGGCGATTACGAGGCCCAGACCACCTACTGTGACGATCCGGTCGCAGTGGCTGAGGCGTTCGTCGCTGCCGGCGCGCGCTGGATCCACATGGTGGACCTGGACGCCGCTAGAAGCGGCCGGCCGGCCAACACCGCCTCCGTCGAGGCCGTCCGCCGGGCCGTCGAGGTCAATATCGAACTGGGCGGCGGGGCGAGGGATACCGCCACGATCGAGGCGATGCTGGCCCTTGGCGTCAATCGGGTGGTGGTCGGCTCGGCTGCGTTGGAAAACTGGACGTGGTTTGAGCAACTGCTAGGCCAACAAGAGCTTGCCGGCCGGCTTGCACTGGGACTCGACGCTCGCGGCGGCCGGCTGGCTGTCCACGGCTGGCAGGAGCAGATCGACGCCACGCCGCTGGAGCTGGCCCGACGCGTGAAAGGCTCGGCCCTGGGGGCGATCGTCTACACCGACATCGCCAGGGACGGCATGTTGAGTGGAGTCAATATTGAGGCGACAAAAAAACTTGTGTTTGCTACTGACGTGCCTATAATTGCATCGGGAGGCGTCCGCTCGATCGAGGACATCCGTCGATGCCGGCAGATCGGTTGTCTGGGCGTGATCATCGGCAAGGCCTACTATGAAGGCAAGATCGACCTGGCCCAGGCGATCATCGAGGCGGACGAAAAAACAATCTAAGGCCTTGACTTTTTGGGAGTGTGTAGCAAAATTTCATTCGTGAGGCTTGCCGCCCGACGACGGCGCCAGATGTATCGGCCGGCACATCTGTAGGTTGTGTATCACGTGGAATTTTGTTCTTGTCCCGAGAAAAAATGCTTTGATCCCCAATCGCCCGGGGTATTATGAGTCGGCGAGGGATTATTCAAACTCCGGATCTTGCCTGCGTCCGTGAACGCGGGCCTCAGCTTGTGGATGATCCATGGTGGAAATGTTTTTGAGGAAGGCTCTATTATGAATCCTGTTTCTACATCCAAGGACGAGATGAACGAACAGACGGACGTCAGCATCGGCTCGGGGATATTGGAGATCACAGAGAAGGGATACGGCTTTCTGCGCCAGGAGAAGAATGGCTACAAGGCAACGCCGGGTGACATCTTCGTAGGGAAGGATTTTATCCGTCATCGCGGACTTCGAACGGGCCTGAGCATCGAAGGCAGGGTCGTGCCGCCAACGAAGAAGAAGGGCGGCCCGAAGCTCGAAGAGATCACACAGATCAACGGCAAGGTGGCCGACGAATACACCGACATTATCCCGTTCAACGAGATGACGGTGGTCGATCCTCACCCGCATTTGAAGCTAGAGACCTCTGGTGGTCCGATGGAGATGCGTGTGCTCGATTTGATCTGCCCGATCGGCAAGGGCCAGCGCGGCTTGCTCGTTGCCCCGCCCCGCAGCGGCAAGACGATCCTATTGCAGCAGATTGCCAACTCCGTCAGCTCCAACAACCCGGAATGCCACGTGCTGATCCTCCTGGTTGACGAGCGCCCGGAAGAGGTCACCGACTTCCGCCGCAAGTGTCTCGGGGCGGAGGTGATCGCCTCCAACAACGATCAGGAAGTCTCCAACCACATCCGTGTGGCGGAATTCAGCATCGAGCGGGCCAAGCGCATGGCGGAGTTCGGCCAAGACGTGGTGGTACTACTGGACAGCCTGACGCGCCTTGGCCGAGCCTACAACCGTTCCATCGAAGGCTCCGGCAGGACCATGACCGGCGGGGTGGATATCCGCGCGTTGGAGATTCCCAAGCGCCTCTTCGGCGCGGCCCGAAAGGTCGAGGACGGCGGCAGCTTGACCATCCTCGCCACTGCACTGATCGAAACCGGCAGCCGAATGGACGACCTGATCTTCGAGGAGTTCAAGGGCACGGGCAACATGGAACTCTCGCTGGATCGCAAGCTGGCCGAGAAACGCATCTGGCCGGCCGTCAACATCCCGCAATCCGGCACGCGAAAGGAAGAACTCCTCGTCGAACCGTGGGAGCTTTCGAAACTGCACATGCTGCGACGGTTCCTGAGTTCTCTCCACGTCGATGAGGAGATGCCGCAGCTACTGAAAGCGCTGGAGAAGTTTCCCTCGAACGAAAAATTCCTCCGCCAGCTCGACGTGCAGAACCGCTAACAGCTACTTTGCGCGGCGAACCCCTCGGCCGTGATGCGAAGCACTCGGTGGGTCTGTGGGGTTACCTTGACCCGTTCGTCGATCCGCAAGGGCATCAGGCAGACGATTCCCGCCTCATCGCAGACGCACCGCACCCGGGTGCGATCTTCGCTCGAGAGCTTCAGATTGGTCAGGAAATCGCTCACCGACTGCCTGCCTGAACAGCCCAAAGGATGAAATACGTCGCCGTCTCTGCGAGGCCGGCAAACAAGCGCCCCGCGGATCAGATCGGCGTCGAGCAGTTCCACGCCCTGGCGGTGATGCCTGCGATGGGTCCCGAAGTCGGATGTTTCAAGAGGTTGAATCTCACAGGTGACCCGCAGCCCGTCGGCCAGCTCCGTTAGTCCGGGACAAAATAGGCTCACGCCGGCCGGGGCAGCCTCCTGGGCCTTTCCAGCCGGCGCGATGACGATCCGGTCGCCTTCCCGCCGCGCCAGAAGCTTTCCCGGCAGCGCCACGGCCGCCGGGCCAGCAGGGTTGAACAAGGCCGAGAGCTGCTCAAATCGCTCCGCTGTCACACCGCCCAACGGCGCGCGTAGCTCCTCCAGCGCCCGCCGCAGGATAACCTTGCGAACAACGTCAGGTTGGCAGGCAATCGACGCCCGATCCAGCACAAGCGCCCCCTGGGGGCCTTGCCTCTTCGCGCTGTCCAACAAGGCCTGGGCCTGGGCCAGGAGGTAGCTTTCGGCCTGGTCCGCCGCCGCGGCCAAACGCAGCAGCGCTTCATCCACCCGCGGATTGAGCTTGTCTCGCAGCAACGGCAGAAGCTCGTGTCGGATGAAGTTTCGCTGGTAGCGAACATCCATATTGGTCGCGTCGGTGCGCCACTTCAGCCCGCGCTGGTGACAGAAGGCCTCGATCTGCTGACGGCGGCAAGTTAGCAGCGGGCGAACCAGCAGAATCTCCGAGCCCTCCAGCTTCCGGGCCGGCAACATGCCCGCCAGGCCGCGAAGGTGCGTGCCGCGCAAGATCCGATGGAGAATAGTCTCGACGTTGTCGTCGGCGTGATGGCCGACCGCAACGTATGACGCCCCTGCCCGATCGGCTGTCCGGCCAAGGAAGGCATAACGTAACGTTCTGCCGGCCTCCTCGATGCCAATTCGACGTCGGCGAGCCTCGGCCGCGACATCCCGGCGCTCGATTACGCAGGGCAGATCCCATTTACCGGCCAACTCCGCGACAAACTCAGCATCCGCGTCGGCGTCTTCGCGAAGGCCGTGATGCATGTGGGCGACAGTCAGCCGCCAGCGGCGTTGGCCTTGGCTGGCAAGGTCCCGCAGCACGGCCAAAAGGGCCACGCTGTCGGCCCCGCCGGAAACGCCCACCAGCACGCCGGCCCCGGAAGCAATCAGGTCGTGGCTGTCGATGAACCGCGCCACTGAAACGGTCAATTCTTCGCCTTCTTCGGTCTGTTTGCTCACAGTAAGCCCTTATCTATTGCCCACCTGGGCCTCCCAGCTATACTATCACCTTTGCCCTTCCGGTTCTCCTGGCAAGAGGCGTTACATGAGACCGATTCCTCGCAAGCGACATCTGCTGGCGGTGCTGATCCTGGCGGGTGTCTCCTCGGCCGGCGGATACCTGGCCATGCTGGACGACCGGCCAAGCAAGACGCAGATCAACATAGCAACCGTCGCGATCAAACGCCACCAGCCGAATCTCTTCGCCAACGATCAGGTCTTCGGCGCCAGCGGGCGATGGCGGTTCCACACGCCACTGCACCAGGCTCTGCTGGAGATGATCCTAGTTCCGAGCGGCTATCAGGATCTGACGCTGCCGTTTAGAGCCATCGCGGGCGTGGTGGTGATGATCTATCTTTGCGGCATGTACGCCCTGCTGTACCGCCAGTGCCGCAGTTGGTCCATATCGGTCTTTGTGGCGGTGCTGAGTACCGCTGTTACCTACACGCTCGGGAGATCCTTTTGGGGGGTGGGTTCGTTGGGCTCCATAACGCCGCCCACGCTGGTTACAGCCTTGGTGCCGCTGATTGTCTTATCCTACCTGCGGTACGAAAACCAATTGCGGCTGCTGGTGGTGTTCGCCTTCGTGGGGTTGTGCGGCAACGTGCACCTGGTCAGCGCGATGAACTTGGTGATCGTTCTACTGATCGTCTATCTAGGCCGCCGCCGATTCGCCCCGTCGGCCTGGCCAACTGCAATCGGCTGTGCGCTCTGTGCGGCCATTGCCGCAATCCCCTACACAGGATATTTCCTGCATCTTCGTTACTCGATGATGCCGGCGGACGCGGAGGTCTCGGCCGTGGCAGTCTATGAAGCGTTTCGGCTGAGCAACCTGGCGGTGTTGTATCCGGAGATGCTCAAGTCACTGCTGTACTGGTTGCTGCTGGTATTGGCGCTGCTGATTCCGGCCGCTGCGGTGCTCTCGCGCGTGGAGCGGTTCCGCGTGCGCGACCTGAGCGTGTGGGTTTGGTTGGCCGCAGCGGTGGTCTTCGTCTCGCTGGTCCTGCACGGGGCTTGTCAGCTTGTGGGCATTTTGCGAGGCCAGGGGCCGCCATTCATCGACTTCGCCCAGGCCTCGAAGCTCATCATGCTGCCCTTGTACGTCCTGTTCGCTCAGGCGCTGACAAATCTCTTTCGCCTGGTACGCTCACACCGGGCGGTGCTGCGATGGATTTGTGCGGCGTTTTTCGCCGCCTGGATGCTCCCCTCGGACAACCTTCGCGTCGTTCGGCACACCGCCTACGAGTTGGCCACAGTCTTTATGAAGCCCGGGCAAAAGCCCCTTCGCGTGCAGGAACTTCGGGCCAAACGGCGCAAAGAGGCCGAGCTTGCCGCTATCGCCGATTGGGCCAGCGCAGAGACCGATATCAACGCGACCTTTCTTACAGAACGAGTCGAGTTTCGCATGCTCAGCCGGCGGGCCATCGCAGCCAGCAGCGACGACGTCAAATACTACTACTACGTGACGCCCTGGCGCCTGGAAGAATGGCTCCGGCGCGTCAATCGTCAGACGGCCGCGCTGCACCCGCCCACCGGCAAGACGGACCCCCAGGCAATCGTCGAATTCGTCGAGGAACTCAAAAGCGAAGACTTCAAAGGTGTCACAGAATGGTACGTGATTCTGCGGGCAGCGGAGGCACCCGAAGCATCCGGCACCCTGCAGCCAATCGTCGCCGACGGCTGGGGGCAACGGTATCGTCTATATCGACTGCGATAAACCTCGTAGGCTTGGCGCCTATCATTGAGAAAACGCGGCCCACGCCGTAGAGTAGGACAACTGATCCGGAAAAAAGAAGGAAAGGATAGCCCAATGAGAGCAAAAAATGTGACTGTGTGTATGTTTGTTGTCTCGGCGATTGTGCTGGCAAGCTCCGGCTGCACCCGCGCGATCAAAGAGGGCATCGGCGTCGGCAGAGGCGCCAAGGGGCTCTACACGCCGATTCAGATGGTTTCCACGAGCGCAGAGGAAAGGCCGCTGGGCCAATACAGGCGATTTGAACTGGGCAAAATCACGGACGATTTCGGCGGCAAGGTGCCCGCAAACCTCTGGCCGCATCTCCGCATCGAGTTCGAAGCCCAACTCGCCGACAAGGAACTACCCAACGACCCAGCCGGCAAAACGCTGCTGATTCGTGGTAAGATCCTCCACTACGAAGATGCCAGCAGGCTCGGCTTCGTGACTGGCCCGCTCGAGGAGGTGGTCGCCCGCATCGAACTGGTTGACAAGGATTCCGGCCGAGTAATCGGCGTCGCCAATTGCATCGGGCGAACAACCGAGTCGGTCAATACCGGCGTGGACAAGAAGGGTCAAGGCCTGGCCAAGGCGATCGTAGCCTGGCTGGACAAGCGATACCCCAAGGAAGGCCGGCAGTAATGCCGAACCCCAGCGGCGCGCTGGGGCGAAGCAATCGAGGACAACGGGAATCTCCAAGGCGCAGAGTCGGTCTGCATAAGTAGCGGCGAATCCGTCCGACCGCGGTGGAGCATCGGCTGCTTGGTTCACTATTCGCCCGTCAGGCGCGGGAGGCGGCCTTGCGAGCGAACAGCACCACGGCAGCAAATTGCTCAAGGTCAGTCGGATGGCATGTCGATAATCAACTGTGGGCCCGTTACCTGCGGTATGGCGGTGCTTGCCGGGCCCCAGGAGATTCCAAGTGTGTCCGTTTATTGATAAGGCCTATGCGCGATGCGCCGCTCAGATGACCTTCCGCAATCTCTCCCACGCCTTCGCGCATTGCGCCGACCGCTACGCCGCCTGCCCGGTCTACCAGAGATTCATCGCCGAAAAGTGCACCCATGACCAGGTCCAAAGTGCCTCGCGAGTGCTCGCTGCTTCCTGAAGCGGCTACTTGCCTGGCGGGCTTTCTGGACTACCTCCAGGCGGAGTGCGGACTGTCTCCAAACACACTCAAAGCCTACAATCGCGACCTCCGCCACTTCTTTCGCCATCTGGCCGAGGCCGGCAAAAGCGACCTCAGCCGGCTGAATGCCGCAGACATCGAGGGTTTCCTTCGATATGCCCGCCGGCAGGAACTGGCCGTGGCATCCATCAGTCGCGCTCTGGCGGCTGTGCGAACCTTCTGCCGCTATTTGGTCCTCCACGGCATTCTCGACAGCGACGTATCGGCCGTGATCAATTCGCCCAAGAAGTGGCACCGGCTGCCGACGATCCTGGACGACCAAGCCGTCCGCGAGCTTCTCCAGGCCCCCGACAGCGAACAGGACGTCCAGGCCCTGCGCGACCGGGCGATTCTCACGCTGCTTTACGCGGCCGGCCTCCGCGCCAGCGAGCTGGCCCAGCTGCGCATCAGCGACGTCAACTTCAACCTCGCCGTGCTTCGCGTTCTAGGCAAGGGAAATAAGGAGCGGATCGTCCCGGTCGCGCAAGAGGCCCTCGAAACTATCCGGGAGTACTTACAGACCCATCGTCCCACGTCAGGCGGACCGACCAAAGATACGCCTCAAGAGTTGTTTCTCTCGCGGCGAGGGCGGCCTTTAGGCCGGGAGGACGTCTTCCGCATCGTGCGAAAGTACGTTCGCCGAGCTGCCCTCCGCGGAGGTATCTCGCCACACACACTCAGACACTCCTTCGCAACGCAACTGCTTTCCCACGGGGCCGACCTGCGAAGTGTCCAGGAGATGCTCGGCCACGCAGATATCGCCAGCACACAGATTTACACTCATGTCGATGCCGCCCGCTTAAAAGCAATTCACAAGAAATTCCATCCGAGAGGCTAAATCAGCCAAACCACACGCCCGCACGAACGGGCAAAGCTGTTTGCCGGAAAAAAAGAAACCCCCGTGGGGGTTAAAAAGACACTTATGGGCAAGGGCAACACAGCCCGCTTCGGTCACTTCGCCTTAGCGGCGGCATCCTTGCCCAGTCGGCTGCGGTCGCCCGCGACCGACCATCGGCGGCTGTTTCACGTCTCAACGGACCTCGACGATCTCCGCGGGCAAATGCTCCGGAACGAAGTTGTTCACCGCTGCGAAATATCCACGGATCGCCTCGTCAAGCTTCTCTCTGGCTTCTTCCCGCGTGCTGCCTTTGCTCATGCAGCCTGGCAGCGTCGGACAGAGAGCGGTGAATCCTCCCCTGGCATTGGGGACCACCCTTACACTTAGCTTCATGCTCTTACCTCCCGCCGTGTCCATGGGTCTCTCCTTCCATACAAGCCCTTCACAGGCCGCCACCGGCCCGCACAACACTCCAAGAGTTACTTGGCCCTTGCTGCTTGGTCGTCTTTCCGCCGAGCCAAGCTCGCACGACATGCCTGGTGCGCCTGCTACAGGCGACCTGGCGCAGATACCCCATTGCAAAAACTTATTCCAGGCGCGGCAAGCAAACCACAAACGGCGACCAAGCCAGCTAGAAGGACACCGGTGCGCCTTGCAGAGATGCCTGCGCGATTATACTTTTGCCAAATTCCACTTTGCAAGCTTCCATTCGCCCTCCTGAGGCCTTGCCGCCGCCATCACCTAAGGTTACGGCGATGTCGCCCAGGCTATCTCCCTCTCCCCGAGTCCCTTCCGGCAGGGTCGCGAAATGTAAAATTTTTGGAATATCCCGAAAAATCCCCATGACCCGCGCGGTCTGGAAGCCTTGGGGCGGTGTCGGCGGATTGCACATCGCTATCCGGCATCTGCATTTACCAGAGCCCTGTAGTCCAAGCTGCTGCTGCCACGACCCAGTTTGTAAATATTGTAAAAGTCCGGTCTTAGCTCTTGACCGTCGGATATACTACCAAGCTTGACAGGCCGGGGGTCTCCGACTGTCACAACAGTGGCCTCGACGTTGGGAAGGGCGCGATGGCCAGGGTAACCACCATCCTGAGCATTGTGATGGCGACTGCGCTTTGTGCCTCGGCAGACCGGTTAGTTCTAAGCAACGGCCAAAGCTTCACGGGAACGGTCACCACGAACAATCAGGTCGTTGAAATCCAGGCAGGCGCGCAGAAGCTGCAATTCGCAGCCGGGGAAGTTCTCCGCATCCAGTACGCAGAAGAACTGGAGACCAAACTGGCCCAGATCCTGCAAAACACCCCGCCGGACGAGCCGGAGGGCCTCTTTGCCGCAGCAAACTGGGCAAACGAAAACGGGCTCAGCGACAAGGCCGAAGAACTCTTTCAAAGAACTCTTCAATTCGATCCCAGCCACGCAGGCGCCCATCGTGGGTTGGGTGAAGTCCGAATTGACGGGGTCTGGCGGCCGTTCCATGAGGCGATGGAGCTAGCCCGCAGCAAGCTGGAAGCCGGCCTGCATAAGGCCCTGCTGCAAGAGATACTGCCTGAGCTGGAGACGGCGTCGCCTGAGGGCGAGAAGCATCTTGACCTGCAGGAGCTCAAAGGGCAGACGCAGCTGCGAGCGGGACTTTTCGAGGCCGCACGCGAGACTTTCGAGACGCTCAGCGAATCTGCTGAAGAGCCTCAGTCGCTGAGATACGCCGCCATCGCCGATATCTTGACCGAGAACCCCGACGGCATGTATGTGCTGGCCGAGCCGCAACCTCCTCTGGCATCGCTGCTGGACCAGGCCGCCGACTGCTATCCGGCAGGGCCGGCCTCGCTGGCCGATCCTGTCGTTCTTCAGGCTGCCCTGCGAGATCGAGCAAAGGAGGACATCGAAGCCGGCCGCCGACAGATGGCCGAGGCCGCCACGCTTGAACCGACCGACCCGGGCGCCGCGAACGGCAAATACGACCTGGCTTTGGAGGCCTTCGATCGCGCTGAGGCGCTGGTGGAAGATCTCTGCCGCAGCTACCGCGTGGAGATCGCCCGGCGGAAGGTGACCGTATTGCGAAAGGATATCCAGGACGACTCGGCCGACTTCGACCGGGAGATGAACAAGCTTGGCCGGCAGGACATCACGCCAAAGGCTTACCAAGAACAGCTCGAGCGTATGATCGAATCTCTGGACAACGTCCGCCGGGCTCTACGGAGAATCCTGGAAATTACCTCTCCCTACCCGCGCGAACTTATGCTTGAGATCGAATGGGCCCAGCTCGACCTCCAACGCGTCCGAGAGATGCACGAGACCCTCACGGCGGAGCTCGATGGCAAGAATTAACTGCGTCATCCTGGCCTTGGTGGCAGTCGGGACCTTAACGGCCGTGGCGACGGGTGCTGCCCGCCCCGACTCAGAACCTAAAGCCTCAGTGCAGACAGCCATAGAGTCTCTCCGCGCCGGACGGCTGAAACTCGCCGAAAAACAGGCCCTTGAGGTAGTCACTCGCGGCGAGAAGTCGGCGCCGGCGGCAGCCTGGCGGGCGTGGATCGTCGCCGCTGCGGCCCGGCAGCGCCGCGGAGAGTTCGCCGCCGCCTTAGGGGCGTATCGGAAATTCCTAAGCTCGTGCAGCTCATCTGGCCTGCGCCTCTACGCGCTGCGAGAAATCTTCAAATGCCAGGTGGCCGAAAAACTCGCCGGGCCAAGCCAGGCCCCGAGCCTGCGCCTCTCGGAGGACCAACTGGACCAATTGGCCGCAGTGGACGATGACTGGCAGGTCGCCCGAAGCACGCACTTCAATATCCGCACCAGGAACGCCACGCTGACGAGGCTGCTGGCTGTAGAGGCCGAGGCGTTCCTGGAGCGAATCCGAAGCCTGCTGCTTGGCCCGCGCGCCTATCCACACAAGGTCGATCTCTACGTCTGGGTCAACCGAGAGGACTTCCTCGCTCACGCCGAAGCTGCCTCGCAATGGTCTGGGGCGGCATTTTCCTTTTGCGTCAAGGACGGCGTGGCTGTGCGCCGGATCGACCTGACGCAGCTCGACGAGTCGGGGCGATTCGCGATCGCCATGCTCGACCGCACCCTCCCGCACGAGCTTTGCCACCTCCTGCTGCGGGAATACTTCGGTGATGCACCCTACCCGCTGTTCCTCAACGAGGGCCTGGCGATGATGGCTGAGTGGCAGGTCGACAACGGCCGCCTCCTGCTCGCGGCAGCGGCTTTAGCCGGCGAGGCGAAGATCCCTCTTCAGGCCCTTGTCGCCTACCAACGGGCAGACCTTGCCAACCCAGCCGTCTTTTACGCCGAGGCGTTCAGTTTCACCGAGTTTCTGCATGGCAGCCTCACCTCCGGACAGTTCAGGGCGTTTCTCGAGCAGGTGAAGAACGGCTGCGGCGTTATCGAAGCCTTGCAGCGGGCGCTATATCTGCCGCAGAGCGAGGACTTCCTGGCCACCTTGCAAGCGGCCTGGGAGAACTACGCAATCGCGCAGGGACAATACCTCCGCGCCCTGGCCAGCCGCGAGCAGCTCTCAGCCACACTCGAAAACTGAACCTCCCGCCACGCCCGTCGCGATGGGGCAAATCAGCGCTTGCAAGCCTGCGTGATCACAAGTAACGCCTGAGAGCCCAAACCTACCCGAAGCGAGGCTAAGCTAGCCGCCCGAAGCCGCGGTTAGGCTTACGCCTTCTATCACCGCCGAAGGCACGCGGATGATGGGGTCGGCATCGCTGCTTAGACGAACGTTGTCACCGAACAGCTCGTAGAAGTTGCCCGTCACCATCGTGTCCTTCAGCCGACCGAGAACCTTCCCGTCGCGGATGCGAAAGCCCAGGCCAAGGTTGCAGGAGAAGTCCCCGTTGATCAGATTGCCTTGTCCGAAGCCCATTAGCTGCCTGATGAAGACGCCATCGCCGATGCCGGCCAGCAGCTCATCGCTGTGAACTTCGCCAGGCGGCACGGTCAGGCTATGTGGCTGGCAGCCGATGCTGCCGGTGGGCTTAACCCCGGCCAAACCGGCCGAGTCGAGGTCGTAGAGAAAACTCTCCAGCACGCCGTTGGTGACGATCGGGATGGTCCGTGTGGGCACGCCGCAGTCGTCTACGGCCCGGGCCCCGCAGCAGAAGTCCTTGTGCGGGTCGTCTACGATCGTAAGGCTGCGGTCGAGCATTCTCTCGCCCAGCCGCCCGCGCAGGGGCGAATCGCCTTTGGCTACATTGCGGCCGCTTATGCCCAGCTCCAACACGTCAAGCAGCATCCGAAAGATTTCCGGCGGCAGGAAGGCGATGGTCCTGCCGGCCTTCGGCTCGGCGATCGTCTCGCCGCGCCGCAGATCTTCCAGCGTCCGCTCCACGATCCAGTTGGGGTCCCAATGCTGGTCGATCTCCACGCCCCACCGCTCATGACCGGCGAAGAGCATGTCCGTGCCCTCGGTGCGCTGGACGTACGATGACAGCGACCAGGCAGTGCCCTTTGCCTCGCGGCATACCCCGCCGCTGGTGACCAGGATAGACTCCGATTCGCTGCGATCGGCACTGGCGTAGATATACATCTCCGGATTGTAGGCCTTGAGCGAATCGGCGACGGTCTGGCAAGCCTCGATTAGCTTCTCCCGCGGCAGCTCGACCGTGCGCGGCGAGTGCGTCTTGACCTCGACGACCTTCCCCGGAGCCGGATAGGCCTCGAAGTGCGCGACGCTGCCGGCCTTGGCCAGCGCGATCGCCCTCGAGATCACCTCATCGACGTCGGCCAGGTCGTTGCCCGAGGCCCCCGCTTTCCTGCCGTCCAGCAGGACCTCCACATAAAAGGCGATATTGTGCCTGGTGTCGGTATTCTTCAGTCGGCCGTTCTCGAATTCGCAGCCGATGTGCTCTTCCTGCCTAAAGCCGAGCCGTGCCGCCTTGGCGCCCATCCCCTGGGCCGTCTCAAGTGCGGCTGTCAGCCGCTCGGTTGCCTCATCGATCATAGACTTTCGCATTTGCTTATCCTGATTTCACGTTCCGCCGACGACGATGTCGCGAATCCGAAGATGGGGCGATCCGTGCGTGACCGCGAGCGGCGCCTGGCTTCCCTTGCCGCATCCGCCACCAAGCTCGCAGATCTTCATGTCGTCGCCGAAGCCGTCCATCGCGTGCAGCGTTTCAAAGACGTTGCCGGTCAGCACCACGTCGCGTATCAGCTCGCCGGGTTGGCCCTTCTCGATTCGATACCCATAGGCCGCCGAGAAGGTGAACATCTCCATCATGGTCTGCCCGCCCATCATGCCGCAGGCGTAGATTCCCCTATCCACGTCGGCGATCAGCTCCTCGAAGCTCTTCTCGCCGCCTTCGATGTACGTGTTGGTCATGCGGACGATCGGCTGATGCCCCCGGCCAACGGCTCGTGCGTTGCCGGTGGGCTTGGCGTTCATCTTACCGGCCGTCTCCAGCGAGTGCAGGTGCCCCACCAGCACGCCGTCCTTGACCAGATACGTTTTCTGCGTGGGCGTGCCCTCGTCGTCAAAACGATTGGTGCCTATCAGGCGGCCCATCGACCCGTCATCAATGATATTGAGCTGTCCGACGCCCATTTCTCTGCCGAGATACATCAGCTCCCGCATTTTCGGATTCTCGTAGAGATGGTCGGCCTCCGAGAGGTGCCCGAAGGCTTCGTGGGCGAAGACGCCGCCCAGCTCTTGATCGAGGATCACCGTGTACTTGCCGCCCTCGCACGTCGGGGCGGCAAGCAACGCCGCCGCCCGACAGGCCGTCTGCTGGACCTTCTCTTCCAAGCCCTCAACGACGTCGTACGTGACGGCAGAAGATACGCTCTCGTGCGCCCGCTGCACCAAGGCCCCGTTCCGCGCTATGGCTATGAAAACCAAGGTGATGCGAGGCCGCTCCTCCATGAAGTACGAGCCGCGTGTCGAGGCGAAATGCACCGTGCTGAACCTCTCGCCATAAAGGACGTGCGAAGACTCGATGGCCGGATCGGCCTTGAGGATGATGTCGTTATAGCGGCCGATGAGCTTGAGTTTCTCATCCAGGCTGACCCCCCGCGGGTCGCGCTGGAACTCGGCCGGGCATTCGGCATCGACGCGCTCGGTCTCGGCCAGTTGGGTCTCTTCGCGGCCGACCAGCCGCGCGCATCGGCACGCCTCGGCGACCTGGAACTTCAGATCGTCGAGCGAGTCGAACACCGCCACGCCCCAGCCGCCCTTGACGCACGCACGAACGATCCCGCCGGACATCCTGCTGCTGGAGGCCGTCTCGACCTCCTCGCCGCGATACGCAATGCCGCTGGTGTCGTTCATCTCGAAACGGATCTCAGCATAGTCGGCTTTGCAGCCCTTTAACGCGTCGCTCAACCTATCTCTCACGGACTGCTCCCTGTTTGTGTATATCTCGCTTTGCATCGTCTAACAGCAGGATTGCCGCTACATTATCCGGACGCCTCCGACATCGCAAGTGTTGGGCGAGCTTCTGATGCAGCGCCGCAGCGCCGGGAAAAGTTTTCCTGAAAGCTGCTTGATTCCTTCACTTATCCGCCGATAATTTAGGTTGAAGGCGAAATGTTCCGTCAGCGTTACAGTTTGGGCCTATTGAACCTACTGACCCTGCTTCTGCGCTGACGGATCGCGGAACGCCTCTAAAGCAACATCACGCCCCGCGATCCGGACTTGAGATTGCGGGGCGTTTATTTATGGCCGCTGACGACGTCCGCAGTTTGAATTGCTGATGAAAGGGCCTTAGAAACTTCGATACTTTCAAGGGACTTAACCTGAGAGGATGCCATGGCCAGTTACGATTTCTCAGCGATCGAGAAGAAATGGCAGGACTACTGGGCGAAGAACGAAACTTTCCGGCAGCCTAACCCTGGCCAGCCCAACTTCGCCGACAAGCCCAAACTCTACGTGCTGGATATGTTCCCGTACCCTTCCGGTGCGGGCCTGCACGTGGGCCATCCGGAAGGCTACACCGCCACCGACATCGTCTGCCGTTACAAGCGGATGAAGGGCTATAACGTCCTGCATCCGATGGGCTACGATGCCTTCGGCCTGCCGGCTGAGCAGTACGCCGTCGAGCATGGCGTACACCCCAGCACCACCACCGAGGCCAACATCGCCAACATCGAACGTCAGATAAAGATGTTCGGCTTTAGCTACGACTGGTCGCGCCGGCTGGCCACCACCGATGCGGGCTACTATCGCTGGACGCAATGGATCTTCCTGCAATTGTTCAACAGTTGGTACGACCCGGCCGCCGACGCCGCCCGCCCCATCGGGGAACTTGTCGGCAAGCTTGAAAGCGGCCAGTACGTCGTGCACCCCACCGGCAAGGCCGTCTCGGACCTGACCCACCCGATCGTAGCTCTGGCGGGACAGCCCGTCGGCACAACCAAATGGCATGAACTTAAGCCCGCAGAACAGCGGGAGGTCATCGACAATCATCGCCTGGCCTACATGGCCGAGGTGCCGGTCAACTGGTGCCCCAAGCTCGGAACGGTTTTGGCCAACGAGGAAGTCACCAATGAAGGCCGCTCGGATCGCGGCGACCACCCGGTCTACCGCAGGGCACTGAGGCAGTGGATGCTCCGCATCACGGCCTACTCCGACAGGCTGCTGGATGGCTTGGAGAAGCTCAACTGGCCCGAACCGATCAAGATCATGCAGCGAAACTGGATCGGCCGCAGCGAAGGCGCGAATGTCAACTTCCCCCTGGAATCAGTTGGAACTGATCAACAGTTCAAAGAAGCCAGGGAAAGCGGCTTTGGAGCGGTCGAAGGCGAAGACGTCATTCGAGTGTACACCACGCGGCCGGATACGCTCTTCGGCGCGACGTACATGGTCCTCGCGCCGGAGCACCCGCTGGTCGAACGCATCACGACCGACGAGTATCGCCACGTCGTCAAGGAATACGTCCGCCAGGCGGCTCAGAAGTCGGAGCTCGAGCGGACGGCCGAAACGAAGCAAAAAACAGGCGTCTTCACCGGCGCCTTCGCGATCAATCCGGCCAACCGCGAAAAGATTCCCATCTGGGCGGCCGACTACGTCATGATGGGCTACGGCACGGGCGCGATCATGGCCGTGCCGGCACACGACACACGCGACCTGGAGTTTGCCGAGCAGTTCGACCTGCCGGTCGTCAAGGTCGTCGAGCCACCGGGCGGCGTAGATTGGCGCGGCTACGTGGGCGAAGGCACTGCGATCAACAGCGGCGACTATGACGGCATGCCTACGGCTAAGTTCAAGAGGAAGATCACCAAGAATCTGGAGGCGGCCGGCCTGGGGCGGTACGCAGTGAACTACAAGCTCCGCGATTGGCTCTTCAGCCGGCAGCGCTACTGGGGCGAGCCGTTCCCGATCGTCCATTGCGACAACTGCGGTGTCGTGGCGGTTCCGGAAGATCAGCTCCCACTCCTGCTGCCGGAAATGGACGACTTCACGCCCCAGACCAGTGACGATTCCGACGCACCCCTGCAGCCGCCGCTGGGCAAGCTGACCGACTGGCTCGAGACCACCTGCCCGGCCTGCGGGGCTCCAGCAAAGCGAGAATTGAACACCATGCCGCAGTGGGCCGGCTCGTGCTGGTACTACCTGCGCTACCTGGACACCAAAAACGACTCGCGCTTCTGCGAGGCGGCCATCGAGAAATACTGGATGGCGCCGAGCGAATCCAACGAAATCGGCGGCGTGGACCTCTACATCGGCGGGGCCGAGCACGCCGTGCTGCACCTGCTCTATACCCGCTTTTGGCACATGGTGCTCTACGATCTGCGCTGTGTCTCTACGCCGGAGCCGTTCGCCAGGCTCTTCAATCAGGGCATGATCCGCAGCTACGCCTATCGCGACAAGCGCGGCGTCTACCTCGGCTACGAGGACGTGGACCTTTCCGGCCCGCAGCCCAAACACAAACAGACCGGCGAGGTGCTCGACGAATCGGTGGAGAAGATGTCCAAGAGCCTCAAGAACGTCGTCAACCCAGACGACGTGATCGCCGACTACGGGGTCGACACGTTCCGCCTCTATGAGATGTTCATGGGCCCGCTTGAAGCCTCCAAGCCGTGGAACACGCGCGACGTGCCCGGCGTGCATCGCTTCCTCCATCGCGTCTGGCGGATGCTCCTCGGCAGCGAAGACCAGCAGGCACTGCTCGCCGAAGGTGAAGGCGATGAGACCGTCGAGCGAGCGCTGCACAAACTGACCAAGAAGGCCGGTGAGGACATCGAGGCGATGAAGTTCAATACCGCCATCGCCGCCATGATGGAATTCGTCAATGCCGTCTTCAAAGCCGGGCGAATCGCCAAGGACCAGGCCGAGCGCTTCGTACTTGTGCTCTCGTCATTCGCGCCGCACATCGCAGAGGAGCTCTGGCAGCGGCTTGGCCACGACGAGAGCCTCACCTACGAGCCCTGGCCGAGCTACGACGAGGCGATGATCGCCGAGCAGACCATCGAGCTGGCAGTGCAGGTCAACGGCAAGGTCCGCGGCCGGGTGATGGTGGCGGCCGATGCAGGCGAAGAGCAAATCGTAAGCGCCGCCATCGCCGAGCCGAACGTCGCGGCAGCCATTGAAGGCAAGAAGATCGTAAAGAGAATCCTCGTTCCCGGCAGGCTCATCAACCTCGTCGTGAGATAGTCCGCAAATCAGGCAAAGGCACGGAGCCGCAAGGCAGCGGCAGAGACAGCGAGCCGCGACCGCAAGGGAGCGGGGAGAATATCGCGCCGCGACTGCCAGGAAGTGGGAAAATGTCAACCCGCTATCGCCAGGCGGCGACGATAGCGAGCCGCGACCGCCAGGGAGCGGAGAGACTATCGCGCCGCGACCGCCAGGAAGTGGGAAAATGTCAACCCGCCATCGCCAGGCAGCGGCAGAGATGGCGAGCCGCGACCGCAAGGGAGCGGGGATCCAAACGATAGCACGTGAGAAGGTTCCAGCACATGGACAAAAACATATGTCCAAAACGCTTGCGTATTTTCTGACCCGGACGACATACGGATCATGGCTTCACGGAGATCGTCGCGGCTCTGTGGACCGTCGAAATGCCTCGCCGGGCATGGAGTACTACCCTCCAAATCCTGCCTGGGAGCGAGCCGAACGACGAAGAATGAAATATCCAGTAGTCCGCCTTTCTGCCGAACAGAGACGTATTGTCGAAACATCGATCAAGAAGCATTGCCGACACAGGGGGTGGCAACTGATCGCGTTGAACTGTCGCAGCAATCATGTACATCTGATCCTCCAGACGGACAGAACATCGCCTGAGCGGGCCATGACAGAACTGAAAGCCTATGCCACGCGGGCGCTGCGAAAAGCGGGCCTGGCAAGCGAAGGGAGGATCTGGACCAGAGGCGCAAGCACACGGCATCTCAACTCCCAAGCCTCGCTCAAGACGGCAAAGCAGTACGTTCAGTGCCAATGACCGCCCCACTAGCGGGGGCGTGATCCCCGCTCGCTCGTCTCGCGGAAAACACGCACGAATCGCGACCTGTCTGCCGACAGGCAGGTCGCAAGGGAGCGGGAATCCCCCCCGCTCGCTTGCGCTCGTGGCTCTTTTGCGCTCGCGGGGCTCTCTGATCGCATTCATCAACGAAAAGACCATCGAGCAAATTTGCCCAGAGCGAAGGCAGCGCGCATAATATTGGGCATGGCCAGGCGGGCCGAGAAGTCCGAGGCGGCGTTCGCACGGGCGGGCAAGGTGCTGGTCGGCGGGGTGAACTCGCCGGTGAGGGCATTTTCGGCCGTCGGAGGCACGCCGCCGACAATCGCCAGGGCCACCGGGGCGCACATCACCGACATCGACGGCAATACCTACATCGACTACGTCGGCAGCTACGGACCTGCGATACTCGGCCACGCGCCCGAACAAGTCGTCACAGCCATCAACAAGCAGGTGCTTCGCGGCACCAGTTTCGGCGCGCCAACAGAGTTGGAGACCCGTCTGGCCGAGACGATCGCCGCCGCGGTCGCCTCGATCGAGAAGGTTCGCTTCGTCTCCAGCGGCACGGAGGCAGCGATGACGGCGGTCCGCCTGGCGCGCGGCGCCACCGGACGGCAAAAGGTCATCAAGTGCGTCGGCTGCTATCACGGGCATGCCGATTCGCTCTTGGTCTCGGCCGGCAGCGGCGCGACCACGTTGGGCAAGCCCTCCAGCGCCGGCGTACCGGAAGCGGCCGTCAACGATACGATGCTGGTGGCCTACAACGATCTGGCAGCGGTTAAGGAGGCGTTCGAAGCCGCCAACGGGCAGGCCGCGGCGATGCTCGTCGAACCGGTCGCGGGCAACATGGGCGTCATCCCGCCGGCGGACGGCTACCTGAAAGGCCTGCGCGAGCTCTGCAACGCCAGCGAGGCGATGCTGATCTTCGATGAGGTTATGACCGGCTTTCGCCTCGCCTACGGCGGGGCGCAAGCGCTTTACGGCGTGCAAGCCGACCTGACCATCTTGGGCAAGGTCATCGGCGGCGGCATGCCCGTAGGTGCGGTGGGCGGGCCGGCGAAGATCATGAATCATCTGGCACCGGCCGGCGAGGTCTACCAGGCCGGGACACTTTCCGGAAATCCGGTGGCGATGGCAGCTGGGCTGGCCACGCTCCAAGCAGTCCAGACCGAGGGCTTCTACGAATCTCTGGAGCGGACGTCGGCGGCGCTGGATCGCGGCCTGCGAGCTGCTGCCGCCGGGGCTGGCCTGGACGGTAAGATATGCATCAACCGCGCGGGCAGTATGCTGAGCTGCTTCTTCGCCCCGCCTCCGGTGAAGGATTATGCCGCCGCCACCGCTGGCAACGGCCGGGCCTTCGCAGCATACTTCCACGCGATGCTCGATAGCGGAATCTACTTGCCACCGAGCCCGTTCGAGGCGATATTCGTCTCTGCGGCCCACAGCGAGGCCGATATCGCTGAGACCACCCGCGCGGCAGAAGGAGCTTTCGCCGAGGCGGCAAAGCTCATGTAGGTCGGCCAAAGGGGCCGATAGTGGTTCTTCGCTGCGAGCGAAAAACCAAGATCAACGCACGGTCTGCTTGGAAAGGGTTAAAAGATGGAACCATCTCAATACGACGTCGTTGCGTCCAGCTGCATTGCGGCATTTCGGTCGATCCGGACGGCCAAGAACATATTCATGGTGCTGGTGGTACTGGCGCTGCTGGTGCAATTGGCGGGATTCATCCTGGTCGATTTCGTCGGTGTGATCGACCCGATCCAGGATAAACAACCCAGCCCCACATCCCGGGCGGCGATGGAAGCCGCCGCGGAGAAATCGGTTGAACGCTCCGAGGCCGCCGGGAGGGCCAGCTACTGGGACACCTTCTTCGAATGGACCCTGCCGGCGATGAAGTTCGTCGCCATGGCCTCGGGCCTGCTGGCTATCGTGACGCTGACGTTCGCCGTGATGCTCTCGGTTGTCGGGCGGCTGGGCGGCATTGCAGCCTTCATGAGCGCGTTCTTCTGGTCGCTGATTCTTGTGGCGATGATCACCCCGTGGCAGCAATTACTACACGGCTCCTTCGCCTCGGGTGCCCTGTACAATCTCGGATACCTGAAAGAACAGGCCTCGCTGGTGAAGGGATCGTGGGGCGCAAAAGAAGTCGAATTGCTCGACTGGATTTTCTACTATGCAAGGTTCATCGCCTACCCCGTGATCGCCCTGCTGATTTGGCTGGCGGTGATGCTGAAGTTCGCTTCCGGCCATAAGGCAAGCAGCATGGCGCCTGCGGGTCTGATTCCAACTCAGCGCCCGGCCGAACTGTAATAGCCCACCAAGCACGTAGCTCTGCATAGAGACAACGAAAGCCCCGTCCGGCTGATAGGTGCGGGCGGGGCGATGTTTCTTCCGCCCTGCCATCCCGGCGTCGCTACTGCAATTTGCGCCGGCCAAGCACAAACACAGCCGAGCCCACAACCAGCAGCGCCAGACTGCACGGCTCGGGAATGAACTGGAAGTTATCGAACCATCCTTCGGCGACGGGATAGAACTTCTCACCCACCGTCCCGCCGTCCGCAACGTAGTCCAAGTCCACCCGGCTGCCGGCATGCACCAGCAGACTAACCGACTCGCTGAGATTGACCCCGGGCAGATCAATCGTATAGACGTTCCAGTCAGTGGTGCTGTAAAAGTACGTTTCCGCCACGGCGTTGCCGTCGTTGTAGCGGATCTTGACCCAGAGATTTGCCAGCGGCTGCGCCCGCGACTCCGCTGTATCGATCTCGATCTTGGCCTCGAACTGAACCGTCGTGGTGCCGGCCGGAGCGTAGAGCCTGTAGTTGGGGTCCATCGGATCATACGGGTTGATGGCCTCGGCTGAGCTGTCGATGATTTGATCCCGCAACCAGCCATTTGCCTCACCCCACCACGTGTAGCTGTTCTTGGCCAGCAGATGCAGCCGATCGTTGCTCGGCGGATCGGTGGTTTCGTTGACCACGGCGTAATTCGAGTCGCTCGGATCGACGATCGCCACCTTGAGCCAATAGTTCAGTTCGTTGGCGTCTTCCAGGTCGCCGTTGGGTATGGCGGCGATCGCGGCCCCGCAGGCAAGAAATGCAATACATCCCAGAAACGCAGCGGCAAACCTTTTCCCAGTGCCCATGACGGCCCTCGTTATCGCATCCTGATAAGCGGATTCCACATGTTCCGGACACGCCCCGCCGCCCGGTCTGGCGGGAGCAGGAAACCATCTGGAGCGATTCTGGGAAGGCGCCGCTTCGATCTGAGGTGAGCAGCCCGATAAGTCCTTGGCGGTCCTCTACCTTCGCAGGCGAAATCATATCGCAATTCGCCCCCGGTGTCAAGGGTGGGATCGGGAATCTGCCGCGCCGATTGACATGCCGCCCCGGCGTCATTAGCATAGCAGCCAAGCGCGGCAGCCGGTGCGCTGCTCGACCCATACCATGATTACACGCTGTTCGATCCTTCTGCTGACCGGCCTGGCGATCTTTGGCGGCTGCGCCGCCGAGAATCTTCCCCCCACGGTGGGTCAGCTGCCAAGCACCCGGCCAATCATGCCCGGCGATGGAAGATCCGGCAATGGCCCAAACGACACCTATCTCCTGGTCGTTCGCCTGGAACTGGCCTCGATCGAGGTGCCAGCCGGCATGGCCAGCGGCTCGGAGGAAATCTGGAGCTATCTCGACGAGGAGGCCGTCCGGGAGGTCCGAAGCCCGTCGCTGGGCTTCAACGGCCTGCGGATCGGGCGGGGCCAGCCCGCAAGCTGGCCGGACCTGGCCAGAGTCCTGCGAGCCATGACCGGGCGAAAGCTTAAGGAAACCACCATCGTGGCCATACCCGGCAGGCCCGTTCCGATCGTCCTTAAATCCGCCCAGCCGGCACAGACCATCTTCCTGTTCAAGGCCGACCAAACCCTCTGGGGCCGCGACTACCCGCCGGGCGACAACCTGCTGACCATCGTCTGCACACTCGATGAGGAAGATCCCTCGAAGGTGCAAATCACCGGCCTGCCGCAGGTCCGAACGCGCTACCGCAAGCCGCGATTCGTCCGGCGCGGCGGATTCATGATGGTCAGCCGGCCGGACATCCTTAGCCTGCCGCAACTGACCTTCCACGTCACCGTGCCGCAAGAGAGCTTCCTGGTGATCGGGCCCGGCGCGCAGTCGGCCAGGCCCAGCAGCGTCGGCCACCGCTTCCTCGTCAAAGAAAAGGACGGCGTGGAATTCGAGACGGTGCTGATCATAAAGCCGCAGGCCTTCGCCACGCCGGCCAACACTGTCACCAGATGAACCTCCCCGCACCACGCCGCACCCATCCGCCCACCAAAGCACCCAAGCACAGTCGAACGTGCACATCCTTGCGCACCCTTGCGCAAACGTGCGCATTTGTGCGCAAGCGTGCGCATTTGTGCGCAAGTGTGCGCATTTGTGCGCATTCGTGCGCAAACGTACGAATCCATTTCGGCGTAAGGCCTGGCATATCATATACTTACATATTCCCGGGCGCAAATCGGACTGCCTGCCGTGAGCTTGCCGAAGGGTTTTTCCGGTTTTTCCGGTTTTGGCTTTCATTTTTCAGCTTTCAGCTTTGTCCCGGGTTCCGAGTTCCAGGTTCCGGCGCACACAGCGCACCTCTACCTTTACATGCGACCTACCACTTTTGCGCGCGCAAATCTGTAAGTTGGGCGGATGTGCGAAACGGCAAGCCTTTTTGGGGCCGGGAGTAAAAAAAATCGATTTTTCGAGGTAACTTTCGACCCGCACGTGCAATTTTGCGCGCGCAAAAGCGTAACTTACAGCACTTAGCCACAAAGATCACAAAGGGTTAGAACAATTCTCAACAACCGTTTCACCGCAGAGACCGCTGAGATCGCAGAGGCGTAGGAGAATTCTCAGCCACGAATTACACGGACAACACCAATACGGGTGTGGCACGGCTAGCTCGCTAGCCGTGTTCCTTGGTATGGACATTTGTCGGCCTTCTCGGCAACATGGCTTGCAAGCAAGCCATGCCACCCGCCGTCCCGCCGCGCGAGATCGCGCACAGTAGCGTTCTGAAGAGCCGCCCAGTCCGGGCGCGGGTCTCACCTGGTGCTACCCTTTGGCAGGAGGAGAAGACAAAAACAAGTATCCCATGTATACCAAAAAAAGCAGCGTGGCCACCCCGAAGATCAAGGCAGAGTGCCAAGGGTTTGTGCCAATTGATAGGGCATATGCCCAAGCCCGATCCTTCTTGAGAAGGCCTTCCAGGTAGTCTTCAGGCAAAGCTTCCCTTAGAACAAGCCGGCATAAGACGATCAACCGCTGCGCGTAGAAAGCCATGCTTGAAGCAACCAAGATGACCCCGATGGAAAAGAACACATAGAACGCCCTCGAGCCACCTCTGGAGGCCACAGCCATCGCACCGGCAATGCCGGCTATGAACCAGTAGTGCAAAGTATCAATGCGCCATACAATTTGGAGATATTGGCTGATTTGAAATGGCGATGACATATCGTCGTTCTCCCGTTAAGCTTCAATGCCCTGATATAGCCGTAGGTCGGGCATGCCTGCCCGACATCTCGCGACATGTAGCGGATGAATCGGCGGGCGAGCGTGCCCGCCCCACCACTGCTGGGTTCTTTTTCGTCCTTACTGCTCGCCAGTGCGCCAAGCGTCCCCGTCAATGTTGCTTACGGAGACCACTCGGCCACTTACAAGAGTCAGGTTTGCCTTCCCACCCGGATGGCCGTAAAAGTCACAAGGCTGACTCCGCCTCCACTTGTCGAGGTGCCGCTGATGCGTCCACGGGCCAAAATCGTTAAGGGCGTTGGAGCCCCGACGGGGATCCATTACAAACAACTTGCCGGTATCCCAGCGGGTGCGATACCTGGGAACTACCACGACACCCGCGGCCTGACCCAGGTTGCCGTCCCCGATCAGGACGGCCTTGGGCCTAACGTCGCTGAGACGCGTGATAACAAGCTCCCTGCCAGGAGCCCATTCGCGGTACATGCGCGAGACGTTTCCGTTGATGCTGAACTGACAGCTCGTGGCGCCCGGCCAGGTTGCCTTCGGTTCCACCTGGTCGATGAAAGCAGGGCAGACAAACGGCCCTTCGTAGGGAACGATCTCGTTATCGCCCCAGGATGGGTAATCCACATAGCCTTCGGCGCAGATCCGATACTCGACGCTGTTGTGATCTTCAACGTTTGGGAAGCCGTGAAAGGTCCGCCGCCACTTTTGCCAATCCTTGTCTATGTATTCCGCTGGAATCTTGCCGATCACGACATCCCAGGAAAGCAGGATGTCCGAGATCCCCTGTTTCTTGTCCAGGCTATATGGGATCGCGTCGTCGTAGTCCTTGGCGTAAAGGAAGATGGCGTAGCAGAGGCTCTTTTGATTGCTCTTGCAGACCACGTCGTTGGCCAGCTCCTTGGCCTTCTGGAGCGATGGCATGAGCATGCTGACCAAAAGGGCGATGATGGCGATCACTAGGAGAAGCTCCACGAGTGTAAACGCCCATCGAGTTCTCATTTTCCGATCTCCCTCTTACCCACTTGCTCTGACAAACAGATGCGTCCGTCCCTTGCAGGTCCCTGGGATTGCATCTTAACCATGTTCACCGAGATCGTACACCTTTCTCGGAGGACCAGCTCGAGCCTTCACATGTGCGCCCGCGATGGATCCGGCCCCCTAACTCTAATCGGCCTTTTCGTCGTTAAGAACCTTCCATGTTTGGCGGCTGGCATGGCCTGCAAGCCCCGATGGATCGGGGTGGACCACTTTTCACTATGACACGAGAGGAATTTTTTCGTCCAACTCAGGTGTTCACCCGATTGACAGGATTCGACTCGGCGGTATAATACGATCAGCTTGGGGCCGCTCAGTGGTGCGACGCGGGGTTTCCCAAGACTGCTCTAGCTTAGGCCGTTTACGGGTAAACAGCTCTGCACAGTAAATGCGCGTAGCTCACAACGTGTCGCTTGGGAAGAAGAATCCGAAGGTATCGCTTCAATCGCCTCGGAAGGCTTTTCGGGCAATAATATTTGCCCGAATTCCAGAAAGGGGAGAGAAATGATTCGAAAGAATGTATGGGCCGGTTTCGTCGCTGTATTGCTGCTGCTTGTTGCAACTCCACCGTGTCCTGCCGGGATGGTCTTCGACGAGGCCTACATCGCGATGGTCAAGAGGGAGCTGGCCTTCTCAGACGGGCACTCCCGTCCCTGGGGCGGTGGCGGGACCTGGAACTGGGTGACGGTCGCGGACGCCAACTTTATCGGGACCTTCACCGACTGGCAGTATACCGCCGAGGGCGTCGGCGACGGCAGCGATCTGACCTTTACCCCCGGCGTGGACGCCAATATCTGGAGCATGCGAGTTCTCAACGAGAAGGTGGACATCAAGGTCTCCAAACGGGGCGGCATGGACAAGAACACCAAGGGCACCGCCAACGACCGCAATCCGTTCACGTTAGCCCTGACCGATCCGAACGCCTACCTGGCCCAGTACGGGATCGACCCGAACATCATCGACGACGCGGCCTTGAGCGGGAAACTGGATACTGACGACATCATACCTTTTGGCGGGCTCGCCGGGATCGCAAGCGGCTCATTTCCCGAACCGGCGTCTGTAACGATACTCCTTCTCGGCAGCCTGGTCCCGATGCTATCGGGGTTGAAGCGCAAGCGGAAACCCTGAGCAAAATCCACCGGATCCGGCGCAGGTAAGACCAGCTCATAACCCAGCGTGGCATCGCGCAGGCATGCTTGACATCCATTGAAAAGGCGGGTGGCATGGCCACGCTTGCGTGGCCATGAATATTGGAGCGTTGTCGCTCTCATCGAATAAGCATGCTCACGCAAGCGTGAGCATGGCACCCAAGCAAAAGAAGAACCTCGCCACGCCGGCGGCGGTTAACGGGCTACAGGTTCCGACAAACCCCGCTCGCTTCCGCTCGCGGCTAGCGCGAAAAAAACAAAAACGTCGTCGTTCCGACGACGGTTAAACTGGTTCCGGGCTCCTGGCTACGGGCTACGGCCCGCCGGTTCGGCAGCCCGCTGGAGCATCTCCAGCAGCAGTATCGTCGCGGCCTTGTTAGGCACGCCGTAGCCGCCGGCGAGGTCGGGGTCCTGATGGATAGGCGGGCGGAGGTTGGGTAAGCCAACGCAGCTTGGACAGCCGTCATCGCAGGGGCACTCGCGGGCGAGCGCTGAGGCAATTTCCAGCCAATCGTCGATAAGCTCGTAGCCGCGCTGGGCAAAGCCCAGACCGCCCAGGTAGCGGTCGTAGATGATGATCGTCGGGCGGCCGAGATTGGCTGAATCCACCATGCCGCTTATGTCGCGCCTATCGCACATGGCCAGCGACGGCAGCGCGGCCAGCATCAGGTTCCGCAGGCCGACAAGTGCCTCGATGGGGTTGTACCCGGCCGCTCGCACGTCGGCGAGCATCTCCCGACCGAGAGTCCACCACATGCCGGTAGTTGAGAGCGTCTGGCTGGGCAGGTCGAGGCGGCCCTGGCCGATCAGCTCCATCGTATAGTACTTGATCTTCTTAAACGCCGTGGTCTGCCAGGTCACATCGGCCTCCCCGAAGAACAGCTCCCCGCAGAGATACCCTTTGCTCTCGGAGGGTTTTCCCAGGCGGCAACTGCTGGCGAGGACCGGCTGCGTGTAGTAGTCCACATCGGCCGGGGTGACGCGGGCGACCTTGGCGTCGATATCCATCTCCCTGACGATGTAGCTCTCGCCCTCGTGGAGGTAGATTGCTCCGGGATAGACCAGCTCCGGCGCGGAGATCGAATCGACGTTGCCGACGACCCGCCCATCGCGGCTGGCATCGACGATGCTGTAGGTATCGTCGCTGATGGTTCGCAGGTTGACGCCGCGTGCGGGCATCTCGCGGCTGGACCAGTAATAGCGGTCGTCGATCGACTGGAGCTGGCCGTCGGCGGCGAGGATCTCCGCGATCCGGCCGGCCAGCGGGCCGAAGTAGGCCTCGTCGTCGGCGGTCAGCGGCTTTTCGAAGCAAGCGCAGGCGAGCTGGCCTTCGAGTATGTGCGGGTTGGCCGGGTCGATCACGCCGTGCTCGTGCGGTGCCCCGAAGAGAAACTCCGGATGCCGCGTGATGTACTGGTCCACGGGGTCGTTGTAGGCCACCAGCATCACGAGGCTCTCCTGGCTGGTTCGACCGGCCCGGCCGGCCTGCTGCCAGGTCGAGCAGATCGTGCCGGGAAAGCCCACGAGTATGGCCGCGTCCAGCGCGCCGACGTCGATGCCGAGTTCGAGTGCGTTGGTGGCCGTCACGGCTAACAGGGAGCCGCTAAATAGCTCCCGCTCGATCTCGCGCCGTTCGTTGGGCAGGTACCCGCCGCGGTACGGGCGGATGCGGCGGGCCAGATCGCCCTCGCCGGCCAGGGCCTCGGAGGCGTACTTGTAGATCAGCTCGACGACGATTCGGGCTTTGCCGAAGACGATCGTCTGCGCGCGGCGGCGGACAAGCTCTGTCAGCAGATCGACGGCCTCGATGTTGGCCGACCGGCGGGCGAATTGGCCCAGGTCCAGCAGCGGCGGGTTCCACAGCGCAAAGTACTTCTTGCCGCGCGGCGAGCCGTCGTTGTCGATGAGCGTCATCTGGCGGCCGGTGAGCTTGCCGGCCAGCTCGACGGGGTTGGCGATGGTGGCCGAGCACGTGACCACCTGCGGCCGCGAGCCGTAATGGTCGCACATGCGAAGCAGACGGCGCAGCACGCATGCGACGTGGCTGCCGAAGATGCCGCGATACGTGTGCAGCTCGTCGATGACGATGTAGCGCAGGTTCCGCAGGAACGCGTGCCACTTGCCGTGGTGGGGAAGGATGCCGACGTGGAGCATGTCGGGGTTGGTCAGGATGACGTTGGCCTTTGCGCGGATGCGGGCGCGGTTGTGGCTGGGCGTATCGCCGTCGTAGACAGCCGGGCGCAGCGCGTCGCCCAGCTCGCCCTCGCCGGTCCAGCGCTGCAGCGTGCCGTATTGATCCTGCGTCAGTGCCTTGGTGGGGAAGAGGTACATCGCGCGGACTTCCGGTTCGGCCAGCAGGGCCGAGACGACGGGCAGGTTGTAGCAGAGCGTCTTGCCGGAGGCCGTGCCGGTGACGATCACCACGTCCTGGGCGTCGGCGACGGCGTCGATGGCGGCGGCCTGGTGCGTGTAGAGCCGGTGAATGTTCTGCCGCCGCAGCATCGAGCGGATGGCCTCGTCGATGGGCTTTCTCGGCTCGGCATATTGGGCGGCGCGAGCCGGAATCTCCCGGACATGGACGAGTTGATCGCGGTACCTGCGGTCGGCCGTCAGATCGCGAAGAAACTCCCGTGCGTCCATGGGCTTCATCTTCTCCAGCGCGGCCGGCCGGGGCAAGGGAAATTAGGTAAATGTTAGGAAAAGCCTTGACGAGGTAAATACAGCGTTCGTATACTTATGTTAGGAATATGTTAGGTAACAGGTGAGGGCGAGAAGACCGCCGTCGGACGCAGCCTGCGAGGAGCTTAGCCGCCTCGAGCGGCATCTCTCACCCCTGCCTGCCTCGCCTGCTGGCGGACAGGCGGCAGGTAAGGTCTTGCCTCCAACCTGGCCGCCTGGCCCCGGGTGTTGTGATGAACATCGAGAAGATCGGAGAGCCGATTCGCGTCTGGGCCGACTGCTCCGGCGGGCAGATGCGGCCGCTTCGCTTTCGATGGGCTACGCGGGATTACAGAATCGAGGCCGTCAACGCCCAATGGACCGACCGCCAGGGCGATGGCTACTCGCTGCATTACAGCGTGCAGGCCGGAGGGCAGAGCTACTACCTGCACTTCGCCGCCGGAGAGGTGCAGTGGTGGCTGGACGAGACGATTGTCGATTGAGGACACTGCTCTGCGAAGCAGTCCTCCCGATAAATCGGGACCGGCACTGCGCAGCACGAGTTGTGCAGTGCACAACAGAGATCCCGGCGAGCAACGAGCCGCGACCGGAAGGGAGCGGTCAACCGAATGTTACTGCCAGCGGGCCCGCTCGCTGCCGCTCGCGGCTAGCACGGGAATACGCCCACGATGCGTGAGAAGCGAAACGACCAGCCGCAACCTGCCTGCCGGCAGGGACCTCTAACCTCTAACCTGGTCCTGCATTTGGACGTGGATGCGTTTTTCGCGTCGGTGGAGCAGTTGTTGATTCCTGCACTTCGCGGCCGGCCGGTCATCGTCGGCTGCGGCGTGATCGCCTCGTGCAGTTACGAGGCCCGCGAGTTCGGCCTGCATGCCGGCACGCCGCTGCACCAGGCCAGGCGGCTCTGCCCGCAGGCCGAGTTCCTCGAGGGCAACTACCACATCTACCGCTGCTTCGCCGAGCACATCTGGCAGATCGCACGCCGCTACACGACCGCGCTGGAGACCTACCTTGATGAGGCGTACGGCGACGCGACAGGCATGCAGTTCATTTACGGCCGGCCGCTCCTGCTCGGGCAAAGGCTCCAGCGAGAGGTGCTGAATGAGGTTCACCTGCCGGTTTCGGTGGGCCTGGCCGCCAACCGCATGATGGCCAAGATCGCCTCGGCCTCGGCCAAGCCGCGCGGCGTGGCGTGGATTCGGCCGGGCCACGAGGAGAAGTTCCTGACGGACCTGCCGGCCGAGAAGCTGCCCGGCGTGGGGCGAAAGACCAAGGCCAAGCTCCACGACATGAACATCCAGACGGTTGGTGAGCTTCGGTTGCTTTCGCGTTCGGCGCTGCGGTCGATGTTCGGCCGGCGTGGCGAGCTGCTCTACGAGCGCTGCCGCGGGCGAGACGACAAGCCGATCCGCCCGGCGGTACTGCCCAAGACGATCTCGCGCGAGACGACCTTCCACGCACCGACCTGCGATCCGGGTGAGATTCGCGGCATGCTGTTTTACCTGCTGGAGAGGGCAATGCGGACGGCCCGCCGGGCCAGCCTGCGGGTCGGCTGCGCGGAGCTGTCCATCCGCTACGACGACTGGAAGCAACTGACAGCCAGCCGGTCGCTGCCGCGGCCGAGCGAATCCGACCAGGAGGTCTTCGCGGCGGTGTTGGGCTTGCTAAGGCGGCTGCACCGCCGGCGCGTGGCGCTGCGGCACGTTGGGCTGGTGCTGTCGAACTTCTCGCCCTCCCCGCGGGCCGGCGGCGACCGATTGCTCTTCGAGGCCCGCCGGCAGGTTCGCGACAGCCGGATCCACGCCGCCGTCGATGCGATCCGCGACCGCTACGGACACGCCTGCCTCATCACGGGAAAGTCCATCGAACTACTCGGACGCCTGCGGCAAAACGATTACGGCTTCGTCCTGCGAACGCCCTCACTGACGAAATGACCAACGAGATGGTGACACCTCTGCGCGTCCGCAGCGGCTATTCGCTGCTGCGCGGGACGGTGGGCTTGGAGAGCCTCCTGCGGCTGGCGCGGACGCTGGGCCATACACGCCTGGCACTGACGGACGTGAACAATCTCTACGGCGCAACGGCGTTCTGCAAGCTCGCCAGCTCGCTCGGCGTTCAGCCCATCGTCGGGGCCGAGCTGCGCGAAGGCGGGGTGTCTCTCGCGGCGCTGGTCGCCGGCGAGAGCGGCTACGAAAACCTCTGCCGCCTCATCACGCGAGTTCACCAGCGAATGGAGCAATCTGGAGCCGGTAACCCTTCGCCCCCAGCCAAGAAATCCGCAACCCTCAATCCGCAATCCACAATTTTGTTAGCCGATCTGGTTGAGTTATCCGAGGGGCTGGAGATTGTCGTTGCGGATGCATCGCCGGCCGAGACCCTCCTGGCCGGCGGCCTGAGGCGCGATCAGCTCTGGTTGGGGATCGACCCGGCCACACAGAGCTACCCCGCGCTTCGCCGATTGGCTAAATGCGCAGCCAGTCTCAAGCTGCCGCTGGTCGCTACGGCCCCGGTCCTGCTGGCCGAGGCCGGCGATCTCGAGCTCGCCAGTCTGCTGGCGGCGATCCGCCTCGGTACGACATTCGATGCCGTCGCCGCCGAGCTGCTGCCACATCCCAAAGCCGTTCTTCGCGACAGCAAGCAGCTCAAGGCCGAGCTGGCCGAGTTTCCCGAAGCGGCCGGCAACAACCGTCGCCTCGCCGAACGGTGTACGGCCTTTAAGCTGCTGCCGCGAAAACCTCTCTTCCCTGCCTTTCACGCACCGAACGGCCAGGCCGCCTCGGCTTATCTGCGGCGGCTCTGCGAGCAGGGCATGCGTCGCCGGTATGGGACGGCCGCGGCCGAGGCCCGCCGCCGGCTGGAGAAGGAGCTATCGCTGATCGAGCGGATGGGTTTCAGCGAATACTTCCTGGTGGTCTGGGATATCGTTCAGTACGCCCATCGCCATAATGCCCCCGTGGCCGGCCGCGGCAGCGGTGCCAGCAGTTTGGCGGCCTACGTGCTGGGCATCACCAACGTCTGCCCGCTGGCCTACGACATCCCGTTCGAGCGATTCCTCAACGAGCAGCGCGAGGACTTCCCCGACCTGGACATCGACTTCTGCTGGCGGATCCGCGACGACGTGATCGACTACGCCTTCCGCCGCTGGGGAGTGCAACATGTTGCCATGGTCTCCACGCACAATACGTTTCAGCCGCGATCGGCCCTCCGCGAGACGGCCAAGGCGTTTGGGCTTTCCAACGAGCAAATCTCGCGCCTGGATGAAGTGGATCTGCAATGGAACGAAAAACACGCACCACGAAAAGCCCTCCGCGGCCTTGGGCAGGATGTCTCCAAGCGAATCCTCAAGCTCAGCCGGAGAATCATCGGATTGCCACACCACCTTTCGGTCCATCCCGGCGGAATCGTCATCTCACCGAACCCGATCGATCGTATCGTGCCCATCCAGCAGTCCGCCAAGGGCGTAAGGATTACGCAATACGACAAGGACGGCGTGGAGGATATCGGCCTGGTCAAGCTGGACCTGCTGGGCAACCGCAACCTCTCGACGATCCGGGCGGCCTGCCAGGAGATCCGCAAGCGTCGCGGCCGGCAGATCGACATCGAGGCGCTGCCGCCGGCCGACCCGCAGACCGTCGAGCTGCTGCAAAGTGCCCGGACGGTCGGCTGCAATCAGCTCGAATCGCCCGCGATGCGGCATTTGCTGCGGATGATGCGTCCGGCCTCGACGCGCGACGTGATGAAGATACTGGCATTGATTCGCCCCGGGGCGGCCAGTTTGGGCATGAAGGAAGTTTTCATCCGCCGCCATCGCGGCCTGGAGGCCGTCCCGTCGGCCCCGCCGGCCGTCGAGGCGGTCCTTCGCAGCACATACGGCGTGATGCTCTACGAGGACGACGTGATGCTGACAGCCGCGGCAATGCTCGGCTGCCCGCCGGGCCAGGCGGACCACTTCCGCAAGGCCATCCAGAAATGCACCACCGACCGCCGGCGCCTGGAGCTTTCGCGGGAGTTCCTGAGTCGCTGCGTCGAAAACGGCATCGAGCCGGACTACGCCAAGTCGATGTGGGTGCAGATGGCCAAGTACAACGCCTATTCGTTCTGCCGGGCCCACGCCGCCAGCTACGCCGCACTGGCCTGCGCCGGGGCGTATCTCAAGGCGCACTGGCCGCTGGAGTTCTGGACGGCGGCCCTGAACAACAACCAGAGCATGTACCATCCGCGCGTCTACGTCGAGCAGGCCAAGCGCGACGGCGTGCGCTTCCTGCTACCGGACGTTAATCGCAGCGCCGAAGAGTTCTCCATAGATTCAGGCGCAGTCCGCGTGGGATTGAACTCGATTTCGACTCTCGGCCCGGCCGGCGCAGAGAAAATCATGGAGGCGCGAAGGCGCAGGCCGTTCGACGGCCTCAGCGATTTTCTCTGCCGGAGACGTTTGAGCGACGAGCAGGCGCGGTCGCTGGTCCTCTGCGGGGCGTTTGACTCTTTCGGCCGGTCACGCCCGGCGCTGATGATGGAACTCAACCTGTTTTGCAAGCACGCCAAAACCGCCGCCTCCCGCCGAGGCTGCTGCGACCAGCCGACGCTCCTGCGAACCTACCCGACCATCCCGGCCCCGCCTGGAGACTACGGTTGGTTCCGGAAATATTCCGACGAGCGGCGGATACTCTCCATCTCCATCCGCCGGCACTTAATGACACTGTATCGCCCGCTGCTTAACAGGAGCAGCCCTGCGGCCGCAATCGACAGCCGGCAGCTCGAAGCCGCCAAGGGCAAGTGCGTGCGGATCGCCGGCGTACTCGAGGCCCAACGCACCACGCGAACCGAACGCGGCGAGGAGATGATGTTCCTGACGCTGGACGACGAGTACGGCCTGTTCGAGGTGACGTTGTTTCCCGACATCTCTCGAAGGCACAGAAGCGGCTTTTCACACTACGGGCCGTACGTGGTGATCGGAACACTCGAGGACCAATATGATTCGCTCTCCATCACGGCCAAGAGTGTAAAATACTTCAACGCCACAGATGAGCAACTGACCATCGCAAACGAAGATCACACGAAAGGAAATAGCCTAAATCCTTCAGATTCCGCGAATCTCAGCAGCCTTCCATGCCGGACAAGACGAAATACATCGTGGGCACGAGCGGCTACTCCTTCGCCGACTGGGTTGGCGAATTCTACCCGCCCGGAACGCAGCAGCGGGAGATGCTATCCAGGTACGTGCGGCACTTCGCGACGGTCGAGCTGAACTTCTCGTTTTACCGCGTCCCGACGGCCGGGACGCTGGAGCGTATCGCCGCGAAGGTGCCCGAGCAGTTCGACTTCTGGGTCAAGGCCAACCGCAAGACGACGCACGAGCAGGACCGCTCCGTGGCCGGTGAGTTTCTCGACGGTCTTGCGCCGCTGGCCGAGGCCGGCAAGCTGGCGGGTGTGCTTTTGCAGTTTCCCCAGTCGTTCCATCGCACGGTGGCCGGCCGCAAGTACCTGGCCGCAACGCTGGCCGACTTTGCCTCGGTGCCGCTGGCCGTGGAGTTCCGCCACGCCTCTTGGGATCACGCTTCGACGGTGGCCGGCCTGAAACAGAGCAACGTCACACTGGTAATCCCCGACGTGCCGGATCTCGCCGGGCTGTACCGGCCACCTGCGCCGATCGTGACCACGGCCATGGGATATCTTCGGCTGCATTCCCGCAATGCCCAGAAGTGGTACGCCGGCATGGCCAAACGCTACGATTACGACTACAGTCAGGCAGAGCTCCAGGCGCTGGTGACAGAGTGGTCGGCCGTGGAGGGCCAGGTCGAGAAGATCTACACCTTCTTCAACAACTGCCATCGCGGCCAGGCCGCCCGAAACGCCGAAGCCTTCCGCCGCCTGTTGGAACAAATCTGAGGCGCAAGGTCTCCGCCGTCCTGCGCACTTGCAAACCTGCGCGAAAGCTTGCCTGCGTTTATTGAAACCGAGATACTCTCTACCGCTGGCTTAGCAAGAGACAGGAAGTGCTATGAAACTGCGTAATCCTGTAATTCCGGGTTTCTACCCCGACCCAAGCATCTGCCGCGTCGAGAAAGACTACTATCTGGTAACCAGCTCGTTCGGGTATTTCCCGGGCGTTCCGGTATTTCACAGCCGCGATCTGATCAACTGGCGACAGATCGGCCACTGCCTGACAAGACCCTCCCAGGTGGACCTGAAGAACGTCAAGCTCTCCGGCGGAATCTGGGCGCCGACAATCCGCTATCACGACGGGTTGTTCTACATGGCCACGACGAACCAAACCCACGGGAAGAATTTCCTTCTGACGGCGGCCGACCCGGCCGGCGAATGGTCCGAGCCGGTGTGGCTGGATCAGGAGAGCATCGATCCGTCCCTGCTGTTCGACGACGACGGGGCGGTATACCTGACCACCGCGGGGAATCTGCAAAGCGCAATCGACCCGCGCACGGGCCGGCGCCTCAGCGAGGTCAAGACAACATGGGAAGGCACGGGCGGGCCACACATGGAAGCTCCCCACCTCTACAAAATAAACGGGCGGTACTATCTCATGGTGGCCGAGGGCGGCACCGGACGCGGGCACAGGGTGACCATCGCAAGATCAGCCAGCCCATGGGGACCGTTCGAGCCCTGTCCGCATAACCCCATCCTGACCAACCACGGACGCGACGATACGATCGTGCAGGCCACCGGGCACGGCGACCTGATCCAGGCCCACGACGGTAGCTGGTGGATGGTATTCCTGGCCATTCGCGAGCACTACGACGGCGATTTCCGCTTTCACCATCTCGGCCGCGAGACCTTCCTGGCGCCGGTGGAATGGTCCGAGGACGGCTGGCCGATCGTCAACAAGACCGGGAAGATGGAGCTGGAGGTCGAGGCCAAGAGGCTGCCGCTTCAGCCCTGGCCCGCCGAGCCGACGCGCGACGACTTTGACGCCCCGTCGCTGGGTCTGTGCTGGAATTTCCTGCGCAACCCGCATGGAGAGGATTGGTCGCTGACGGACCGCCGTGGCTACGTGCGGCTGAGAGGCTCGGCCGTGACGCTAAGCGACCTGGACTCGCCGGCCTTTCTCGGCCGTCGGCAGCAGCACTTCGACTGCCGGGCCCGCAGCCTGCTGGACTTCAACCCGCAGAACGACCGCGAAGAGGCCGGCCTCGTGGTGTATATGGACCAGCGACATCACTACCTCATCGCGGTGACCCGCTTGGAGGGCCGGCGACGGGTCGTCGTGCGGCACTGTATTGCCGGCCAATCGACCGAGGCCGCACGCGAACAGATCGGCGATGGGCCCCTCGAGCTGGAAATCAAAGCAAACCGCGACAAGTATTTCTTCTCGTTTGCCGTCGCGGACCAAAAGCCAAAGACACTCTCGCAAGCTCAAACACGATACGTATCCACGGAGGTCGCCGGCGGATTCACGGGTGTGTATCTGGCGATGTACGCCACCGGAAACGGCCGCCCCTGCCAGACGCCGGCCTTCTTCGACTTCTTTGACTACATTCCGGCGTAGAAGTTGCTCGCCGCCCAACCTTATAATGCAAGAGTTCGGGCATCCTTTTCGACAGACGCCAAAGGCAACCTGATGATGGCATTTCGGGAGAATCAGCGGCGGCAGAAACTCATCCGGCCGGGCCGTACGTCACGGAGGCTCGTTCTGCTGCTTTCGCTCGGTGCGGCCGTATTGATCCTGATCGTCCTGGCCCGGCCGCATTGCGAAGGGGAGAGAGAGCCGTTGGGCACTACGGGTAAGCCTGAGGATTTCGCTGCCCCCGCGGCCGCAGACGTTCCGGCCAGCGCTGCGACCGCAGCGGCAGTGTGGACGCCGCCGCGATTCAAAGCCGGTCAGCCTGAGCGCGACGCGATGGTCCGGACAATCCACAGCTATGGGCTCGCGGATAAGCCTATCCTGGCCGCCATCGCGACCGTGCCGAGGCACAAGTTCGTACCCGAAAGCTACCGCGACACGGCCCACAGCGACAGGCCGCTGCCGATCGGTTACGGCCAGACCATCTCCCAGCCGTACATGGTCGCCGAGATGACCAGGCAGCTCCGGCTCAAACCCACATCCCGCGTGCTGGAGATCGGCACCGGCTCGGGCTACCAGGCCGCCGTCCTGAGCGAGTTTACGCCGCACGTATACACCATCGAGATCATCAAGCCGCTGGCCGACTCGGCGGCCAAACGCCTCAAGCGCCTCGGCTACGGCATGGTCGAGTTCCGCCACGGCGACGGCTATTACGGGTGGAAAGAAAAAGCCCCCTTCGACGCCATCATCGTCACCTGCGCCGCAGGTCAGATCCCCCCATCGCTGATTCGCCAGCTCGCCCCCGGCGGGCGGATGGTCATACCGGTCGGGCCGGCCTTTGCCGTTCAAACGCTGATGCTCGTTACCAAGGACCCAGACGGTCGCGTCCGCAGCCGCAACCTCATGGGCGTGCGGTTCGTGCCCCTCAGACGCAAGGATGCCACCTCCAAGTGACAACCTCCCCATCCGGCGGACGCGCCTGGCGGTCCTGCTGGTCTCGCTGGCGGTAATCGCCCTGGAACTGGCGTTGATGCGGATTCTCTCGCTGCGGTTCTGGTCGCATTTCGCCTACATGGTGATCTCCGTGGCGATTCTCGGCTTCGGCGCCTCGGGCACGGCCCTGACGCTTCTGCGCGGGAGGATAGTCCCGGCCAAGCGCGCATGGATGTTCTCTCTGGCGATCCTGTTTGCGGTGAGCATTCCCGTGACCCTTCTCGTCGGCCGGGCGGTGCGGCCAAACGTAGCATTCCTGGCCTGGGACCTCTCGCAGATTCGCTCGGTGGTAGTGATGGAACTGCTGATGTTCGTGCCGTTCTTCCTGGCTGGCATGTTCGTCGGGACAGTGCTGATGGACGAAGGCAGGCGCCTCAGCGGACACTACGCAGCGAATCTGATCGGTTCGGGCCTGGGCGCGGTGGCGGGCGTGGCGCTGATGTACGTGCTGTCTGCGACGTCGCTGGCCGTCGCGGCCGCTGCGTGCGGATTCTGCGGAGCCTTGGTGCTGAGCCCAGCGCGACTTTGGGCGGCGGCTGCGGCGGTGCTGTCGGCTGCGGCGATGGCGCTATCGGCGCTGGCGGTGCGGGCGCCCATCATGTCGCAATACAAGATGCTCCCGCAGATACTGGCCATGCCCGGCACCGAGACGATCCATCAGGCATCGGGTCCGCTGGGGCGGATCGACGTGGTGGCCGGGCCGGCCGTCCACTTCGCCCCGGGCCTTAGCCTGCAGAACACCGCGCCGATACCACCGCACGTACTGCTGATCGTTGACGGCGACCAGACCTCGGCCATCTACGATTGCAAGAACCCAAACGACTGGGCCTTCGCCGACCAGACCACTGCGGCGGTTGCTTATCACCTCAGGGGATCACCAAGCGTCTGCGTTCTCGGCGCCGGCGGCGGGGCCGACGTGGGATTGGCCCTCTATCACGACGCCCGCAAGGTCGTCGCGCTGGAAATGAACGGCCAGGTCATCGACGCGATGACCGGCCCGCTCGCTGAACGGGGAGGAGACGTCCTTCTGGACCGGCGGGTAAGCGTCCTGGCCCGGGAGGCCCGCGAGTACTTCGCCGCTTCGAGCGAGAAATTCGACGTGATCCAATTCCCGGCCATTGACGCCTTCGGCGCCTCCGGGGCGGGACTGTACGCCACGCAGGAGTCGTACCTCTACACTCTCGAGGCTTTCTCGGCGATGTGGGAGAGCCTCAGCGGCGGCGGTGTGCTTTCGATCACGCGCTGGGCCCGCACGCCCCCGCGCGACGGGTTGAAGGTCTTCGATACAGCCGCCGAGGCTCTGCGCCGCAAGGGCTGCCAGCCGGCAAAGCACCTGGCGATGATCCGAAGCTGGGCGACCGTCACGGTGCTGATGTCCAAGCGACCGTTCAGCCAGAAAGACCTCGCCCGCATCCGGGCGTTCTGCGACAAACGCAGCTTCGACCTCTGCTATCTGCCCGGCCTGGCCGTCGAAGAGGCAAATCGGTTCCACATGCTGCTGGGGCCGCTGTACTTCAACGCCTGCCGGGCACTGCTCGGCCAGCACAGGGGCGAATATTTAAAGGGCTATCTGTTTCGCATCGCGGCGCCGAGAGACGATCGGCCATATTTCTTCCACTTCTCGCGGTTGAAGGGGTTGTCCATCCTGCGCCAGCAGCTTGGCCGGCGCAGCCGGGCGTTCGTCGAACTGGCGGCGCTAATGCTGGTCGCTGCGCTGATTCAGGCAGTCGTGCTGGCGGTGGTGCTGATTGTCCTGCCGCTTGTTCCGGGCGCCGCCGCGCTGCGCGCCGCACGCGGCAGGACGGCAACGCTTGGATACTTTTTTGCCATCGGCGCCGGCTTTATGCTGCTGGAGATGGCCTTCTTACAGAAGCTGATCCTATACCTGGGCCATCCGATCTACTCCGCAGCGGTAGTGATCGCCAGCTTCCTCATTTTCGCCGGGCTGGGCAGCCACTTCAGCCGCCGCTGGTCAGTGCGATTGCGACGGCTAGGCGCCGCGGCCGGCGTGGCCGTGGCGGCCGTGGGGATAGCATACCTGCTGGTCCTGGACGACTGGCTCGGTTGGACGCAGGGAATGCCGATGATTGCGCGCTTCATGATCGCCGCCGGCACGATCGCCCCCCTTGCCTTTGCCATGGGGCACATGCTGCCGACCGGAATGCGTCAGGTCACACAAAGCGCCGCCGTGCTCGTGCCGTGGGGCTGGGCGGTCAACGGCTTTGCCTCGGTGGCCGCCACGGCGGCGACGCCCCTGCTGGCGATGAACATCGGCTTTAGCAACGTCACTTTAATAGCCGTCGGCTGCTACCTCGCCGCCGGCGGACTGTCCTTGCTTCTCCCAAGGGGCCAAGAAAGCTAGTGACTCTCGATGCCCACGGGTAGCTCCCCGTGGGAACTGTTAATGTTAGAATACGGTCATGTCCGAGCTTCCCGACAACACAAAGCGCCTCAACGAGATCATCCGCGACTGTACGCTTTGCCCGCAAGACTGCCACGTGGACCGCACGGCCGATCAGATCGGCGCGTGCAAGGTCGGCGCAAGGGCGGTGGTGGCTTCGGCCGGGCCACACTTCGGCGAGGAGCCGGTACTGGTCGGCCGCGGCGGCAGCGGGACGATCTTCTTTTGCGGCTGTAATCTCGGCTGCGTGTTTTGCCAGAACTGCGACATCAGCCAATCCGTAAGCGGACAGGAGATGACGGCCAGGCAGATCGCCGAGCTGGCCCTGACCCTGGCCAAGGGCGGCTGCGAGAACGTCAATTTCGTCTCGCCGACGCACGTAGCACACGCGGCGGCCGAGGCCATCTGCATCGCCCGCCATGGCGGACTCACCCTCCCGGTCGTCTACAACAGCGGCGGCTACGACGCCCTGGAGACGCTGCGACTACTGGAAGGCCTCATCGAGATCTACATGCCGGACTTCAAGTGGGCCGACGCTCAGGCCGGCAGGAAATACTCTGCCGCAGCCGACTACCCGGAAATCTCCACCTCGGCCCTTGAGGAGATGTTCCGCCAGGTCGGCCCGCTGAAGACGGACTCCCGTGGTGTGGCCACGCGCGGGGTGCTCGTGCGGCACCTGGTTATGCCCGGCGACCTGGCCAAGAGCGAGCAGGTGATCGAGATCGTCGCCCGCGTGGCGCCCGGCTCGGCGATCAACGTCATGGCCCAGTACCGACCGGCGCATAGAGCAGGGCAATATCCCGAGCTTCGCCGCTACCCAAAGACAGCCGAGGTGGACCGCCTTCGCCAGCTTGCCGCCGACCGCGGCCTTGCGCGGGTCGATCATTGACCGACTCTCGCACGTCCCGCGGCGATTCCTGCAGCCTGAATCATCCCTTCGAGAGACTTGATCTTTGACACGAAACAACTGCCGGCGTATTCTACCGGCACGTCGCCGAAGCGACTCTTCCAACGAGCCGAACGCGAAAGGAAAAAATCGTGGCCAGGGCAGCCAAAGACGCCGAATGGGTTCTCAGACAATGCAAGGACCTGAAGGTCGAGCTTGTTCACATGTGGTTCACCGACGTGCTGGGCATGCTCAAGAGCTTCACCATCACCACGGGCGAGTTGGAGGGCGCGATGGCCGAGGGAATGGGCTTCGACGGCTCCAGCATCGAAGGCTTTGCGCGGATCGAAGAGTCGGACATGATAGCCTTCCCCGACCCGGACACCTTCGCGCTGCTGCCGTGGCGGCCGCAGGACGGCACGGTGGCGAGGCTGATCTGCGACATTCGCCACCCGGGCGGCGCGCCGTACGAGGGCGACCCCCGCTACGCCCTGCGGCGTATGCTCACCAAGGCCGCTAAGAAGGGCTATACCTTCAACGTCGGGCCGGAGCTGGAGTATTTCTACTTCCAGGACAACACGACCAGCTTGACCAAGCTGGATCATGCCGGCTACTTCGGCGTCACCCCGGCAAACGTAGCCGCTGACCTGCGCCGCGAGACGGTCCAGGCTCTCCAGTGCATGGGAATCGAGGTGGAGTACAGCCACCACGAAGTCGCCCCGAGCCAACACGAGATTGACCTGCGATACACCGACGCGCTGAGGATGGCGGACTACACGATGACCTACCGTCAAACCGTCAAGGCCGTCGCCGCGCGAAAGGGCGTGTATGCCACTTTCATGCCCAAGCCGCTGTTCGGCGAGAACGGCTCAGGCATGCACGTGCATCAGTCGTTGTTCAAGGGCGACAAGAACGCCTTCTTCGATCCGGACGACGAATACCACCTCTCGAAAGAGGCCAGGCACTACGTCGCCGGCCTGCTGGCCCACGCGCCGGAATACTGTGCCGTCATCGCCCAATGGACCAACAGCTACAAGCGCCTCGTACCCGACTACGAAGCGCCGTGCTACATCTGCTGGGGCCGGCGGAACCGCTCGGCGATGGTCCGCGTCCCGATGTACAAGCCCGGCAAGGAGCACGCCACGCGGGCCGAGCTGCGAAGCCCCGACCCTGCATGCAATCCATACCTGGCGTTTGCCGTGATGCTGGCGGCGGGCCTGAAGGGCATCGAGGAAGGCTACGAACCGCCCGAGCCGCTCGAGTGCGACGTCTACTCGCTGACGCGCAAAGAACTCGAAAAGCTGGGCGTCGCGTCGCTGCCGCGCGACCTCGGCCATGCCATCGATATCTGCGAAAAAAGCCAGCTCGTCCGCGAAGCCCTCGGCGAGCACATCTTCGAAAAGTTCATCGAGAACAAGAAGATCGAGTGGGACAGCTACCGCGTCCGCGTCACGGAGCACGAGCTGGAAAAGTACCTGCCCATACTCTAAACAACCTTGCCTAAGCGGTCTTACACAAGTCTTGCGCGGTGGGGCTCCTGTCCCACCGCGATTGACCTCCGTTTTAAGGTGGCGGGACAGGAGCCCCGCCACCCACAACGTCAACATATTCTCCTGAGGCCGCTTAGTCCCACGGTATCCGACAGCAACATAAGTGAGTTTGCCGGCAGGTGATCAAAGGGTATATGACCCCCGGTCGCTGGCGAGTGGGGGCTAAGTATCTTCCCTCCAAGTCCGAGGCGTCAAGGGCCGTTCCTTCCGGACAGTTGCTCGGCGGGTAGTTCCTCTGCCTCGGTTGCCTTACAATGCCGCCATGGCCGTTGAGCGGAAATTCCTGGGCTTGGCGGGCGGCTGGGCCGCAGACGCCGTGGACGCTGTGATTGTCTCCGTCACCGGCCGTGGCGAGAGGATGAAGGTCAAAGAGCTTCATCACACCCACCGTCCGCTGGACGAAGCGCTCAGCGGGCGGATACTGTCGGCCTCCAAAGACTCCCAGCACAGCGATCGCAGCCTGGCGGAGCTGGATCGCGAGCTGGCGACGGCCTTTGCTGAAGCCGGCCAGGCGGCCATAAGAGCATCCGGCGTCGATCGCGACCAGGTCGTCGCCGTCGGCTCGTCAGGTCAGACCATTGCGCGCCTGCCGCCGCAAAACGGCGAACGCCCCGGGAGCGTTCTGGAACTGGCCGCCCCGGCTGTCATCGCCGAAATGCTGCGGTTACCCGTGGTGGCCGGCTTTACAGCCAGCGACCTAGCCGCCGGCGGCTGGGGCGGGCCGCTTGCAGCCTGGCCGGACTGGCTGATCTTTCGCCACAAGCGGCTGGCTCGTGTGGTGCTGCATCTGGGCGGACTGGCTTCGCTGACGTTCGTGCCGGCGGCGGCTGTGCCTACGGACGTCGTGGCCTTCGACGTCGGCCCGGCCGGGCTTGTCCTCGACGCCCTAAGTCGCCGGCGCTTCGGCCAACCTTTTGATCGCGACGGCGCCATCGCTTCGCGCGGCAAGATCTCAAAGGCAATGCTCAACGAGCTGCTCTCGCATGCGTACTTTCGCACCGCCTGGCCCAAACTCACCTCAGGGCGGCCGTGGGACGACGCCTATATCCAGCGGCTCGAAATCCTAGCGCGCAAAGACGGCCTTGCCGCCGATAGCGACCTGATCGCGACCTACACCGAGCTGATCGCCCGCTCCATTGCCGAGGCGATCGGAAAGCTCACCGAGCGCCCGCACGAGGTGATTCTGGCCGGCGGGGCCGCGCAAAACATCCACCTGGCCGGGCGGATCCGCGCGCTGCTGAGCCCGAGTAGCACATATCCCGTCGAGCGCTACGGTTTCGCCGCTCGGGCCTACGCAGCCGTCTGCCATGCCGTCCTGGCGGCCGGGCGGATCAACGGAAAAACCGCGCACTGCCCCCCTGCCTGCGGCGCCGGCCGTGCTGCGGTGCTCGGGGCCATCTGGCAGCCGTAGACAAAGAAACCAACAGTCCTCACTCGTCAAGCTTGCTGAAGGCGCAGGTGCCTTTTACGGCCCACGGTGCAGTCGAGATGGAATCTGCTACAATACGGCCATGACGCTTAGCGAGTCTCGCAAGAAAAAGCTTCAGATCCTGCTGCGATCGATTTCGCGGGGCGACATGGCCGCAGCCCAGGAGCTGCTGTGCGGCCAGGAGAGCTCCGGAGGCACGGGCAAATCGACGGCCGCAGCCGACCCGGTCCCCCTCCAGCAGGCTTGCCCGGGAACCGAGCAGACCATCGCGACGCCCGGCGGGCCGATGAAGTATTGGCTCGGCCGCCGCCGTCTGGCCGAGATCGCCCCCGAGAGGCTCGATATCCCCAGGCGCTATGCTGCCGTGCTCCGCGGCGCCGGCCAGCAGTTCGACGAGCTGGAAGCCTCCGCCGCACTTTGCCAGGTGGCCAATCTCTCACCCAGCGACCCGCTGTTTGTGGATATCGAAACCTGCGGGTTCAGCGGGACGGCCATCTTTCTGATCGGCCTGATGTTCTGCGCGGCCGAGCAACTTCATTTCGAGCAGTATCTCGCCCGCAACTACGCCGAGGAGGCGGCCATCCTGGCCGCCTTCGCCAGACGGCTGGCCAAGGCAGGCGTGCTGGTCAGCTTCAACGGCAAGGCCTTCGACATGACGATGATCCGCGAGCGGAGTGCCTTTCACGCCGTCGAGCTGCCCCAGGTGGAACTGCCCCACCTCGACCTGCTGCACGAATGCCGAAGGATATGGCGAGGCCGCCTGCCCAATTGCAGGCTCCAGACGCTTGAGAGCCACCTCTGCGGCCGGCACCGCATCGGCGACATTCACGGCTCGGACATCCCCAACGCCTACCACCACTTCGTCAAGACGTCCGATGCCCGCAGGCTCAAGGACATCCTCCATCACAACCTGATGGACCTTCTGACGATGGCCGAACTGCTCTGCGCGATTCTGACCGGCTGCGACCCTGCCGTGGAGTAGAAGGCGGCGATCCCCAAACTCTGCGAACGAAATGTTGGCATAGAGAAAGGGCCGATTGGAGCTTTTCCAACCGGCCCTTGATTCTCATTTCTCGGCAGTTCCCGACGGCTTGGAAAACCGTCGGGGTGCCAGAGAATTCACAGTCAAACTACCTGCGCCGACGAATCAGCAGTCCCAGGCCGCCGAGGACCAACAGGCCCATCGTCACCGGCTCGGGGATCTGAATGATCCGCGCGTCTCTGACAACACTTCTGACATACTCGTCATTGCCGTGCAGGGTGGTCGTCTCTGAGGCGCCGAAGATAATATCCACATCCGGCGAACTGCCGATCCTCGGGGCAACTCTCTTGCTGTTGACCACGATCCACAGATCCGCATCCTGGTTGGCGTCCGTGCACTTGATATCGATCTTGGCATACAGGAAGGCATCCGCGCCGCTATCGTACAGCGTATCCCGATAGTAGAACGGCGCTACCAGCCCGTTGTTGGACGGATCGATACCCTTCTCGTCTACGCCAACACCAACCATATCCGTGGCCACGTCGCCGGCGCTACCTTGACCGACAGGCGTGTTCCAGCGGTTGTCGCCGGTATCGGCATTCACCAGGTCCATCCAAATGTCGGCCTGGTACACCGTCACGGCAGTGCCCTCGACCGCGCCGGTCTCATCCGTCTCGACATCCAGTCCGGCACCGATCAAGATCTGATTCGGATCCGGGCGGATCCACAGATACAAGGAAGTGCTCGACGGGGCTAGTCCGCCGGACGGATCCAGCGTTATCTCTGGATTGCCGAGGCTCGCACCCTCGCCGAGACCCTTGTCGGACAGGAAGATCGTGACGGCTGCGTTGCCCGCAGTGGCAATGGCGAGCAGAACGGCAACTGCCGATATCACGCTCACCAAACCTTTCGTCTTCAGTCCTAACATTCACAGCCTCCTTAAGCTAAGTTCCTGAGTTCACACACACGGTATAAGGTAGCCTCACTCGTTTCGCTCTTCTATTGTCCTCGGCCCGACACAACGTGGCCGATTTCGCTCAAGTCTTTCTGGGAACTCACTCGTTCCTCACTGCGTCCGCCTCATCTTACTGACTAGCTCGACATTATATATAACCTACTTTGCCCTCCGTGTCAAGCCCTAAAAATGGCGGTTCGGCAGATAAAAAACTTCCCTAAGCCCGGCGGCTGTGGCAGCTCTCCGGCAAGCCGGCGGCCAGGGCGTAATCGTAAGGCTTTTCGGCAGAATCGGTTGGAGAAAAGACCTTGTGGAAACTAGAGATACGAGGCAAAATTTCGTCCTCTGAGAGGCTATGCGGCCCTGAGGGCCCCGGAGGAACCTTATTTATTGAGATTCGGCTTGAGGAGAACCTTGCCCATCAGCGGCGCCTGAGCCGCCGCCAGTGCCCGCTTGGGCGAGCGGCCGCGAGCGGGCAAAAAAAAACTCATGATCTTCCTGCCAGGCGAAGATCGGGCAGCTTACTGCGCTGTCCTGGAGAACACGCGGCCTGGTGATAGCGATTGCCCCGAGTTGACGTTGATCGTTTGCCTGTAGATCAACCAAGCTATCGCGCCCGGAGGGACTCGAACCCCCAACCCTCGGTTCCGAAGACCGATGCTCTATCCAATTGAGCTACGGGCGCAGGCAAAGAGCGCAATGGTGATGCAGCGGTACTGGTAGCTTGCAGTCCAAAGATCCAATAGCAGTGTAGCCTCTCGATCTCGCAAAGACAACCTGTTGAGGCGGCTGCTCCAATCCCGAGATGCCGGCACTGCGAACATCTGTCTTTGCGACAAGGAAACCTTAGAATAGTCATCCGTGGAAGACGCGGCCAAGGCACATCCTCCAGGGCAAATCCGCGCCGCGCGAGGGAAGTTCGCGGCGATGGCAGCAACCTATTGCCTCGGAGTTTTCAATGACAGTTTCTTTCGCCAGTCGGCCATGCTGATTGCCGTAGCTGCGGGACTGAAGGACATCCAGGGCTGCGTGATGGCCATCTTCACGCTGCCGTACCTGCTGTTCGCCGCGCCTGCGGGCTGGCTGGCCGACCGCTTCTCCAAACGCCACGTATTGATCTGCGCGAAAGTCCTCGAACTGATCGCGATGCTCGGCGGCGCCGTCGCCATCTGCGTGGGCAACTGGCCGTTCATTCTGGCGATAGTTTTTGCCATGGGGCTTCAGTCGGCGATCTTCAGCCCGTCGCTGAACGGCTCGATTCCCGAACTCTATCCGCCGCGTTACGTGCCGATGGCCAACGCGATTCTCAAAGCCGTGGTGACGATGGCCATCCTGGCCGGCGTGGCATCTTCCGGCTTGGCGCTGGATTACAGGGCAATAGATTTTGGACACCTGCCGCCCGAGCGGCTTGTCGTGGCGATTGTGATCGTAGCGGTTTCCGCCCTGGGAGTTCTCTGCTGTCTGTGCGTGCCCCGCCGCAAGGCCGCCTCGCCGAGGGCGGCCTTTCCCTGGTCAGGGCCGCTGGAGACCCTGCGCGAACTTAACAGGATCGAGAAGGATCGGCTGCTTGCGGTCATTATCAAGGCCGACATGTATGCCTGGTTCGCCGGGGCGGTCCTGGTGCAGATAATCAACGTTCTGGCGGTGGTCCAGTTCGGTTTGTCCAAGAGCATGGCCAGCTATCTGGTTGCATCGGAACTGATCGGTATCACCGTTGGCGGCATTCTCGTTAGTCGCGTTGCAAGCCGCCGAGGCTGGTATCGCGTGCTGCCGGCGGCGGCGCTGCTTATGGGCGTGCTGATGGCAGCAGCGGGTTTGGCGGTCTATCTGCCGGAAGCCTCTCAGTTGCCCGCGCTGTTCGTACTGCTGGGGCTGATCGGCGTGGGCGGAGGGGTGTTCTTGATCCCGTGCGAGGCGTTTATCCAGATCCGCCCGGCGCCGGAGAAGAGAGGGGCGGTGATCGCCGCAGCCAATTTCATGGTCTTTTCCGGCATTCTGCTTTCCGGCCTGGCCGCAAATGCCCTGACGGAGCTGCTGACGGCGACAAACTGCCTCGCTGCCCTCGGCGGCCTGACGCTGCTGGTGGGCATCTGGCTAAGGACCGCCCTGCCCAAGAGGGACGCGGCATGATCACGTGCGTACTGCCAGTGCTGACGCGGCTGCTTCTGGCGCTGCGATATCGAATACGAATCCAGGACACCGGAGGCATTCTCTCAGCCGCGGCAGCCGATCGAGACTCACAGGCGCTGGGCCGAAACGGAAAGAAAGGTGTGCTGCTGCTTCCGAACCACCCGGCCCTGATCGATCCGATCATCCTAATGGCCGTTCTGCACAGGCGTTTTCGACCCAGAGCCCTGGCTGACGAGAATCAGATCGATAGGTTTTTCATCCGTTACATGGCCAAGAAGGCCGGCGTCCTGCCGATTCCGGATATCGCCAAAAGCGGCTCGCAAGGCCGAGAGGCCATCGAACAGGCCGTGACCGCTCTGGCGGATTATCTCAAGCGGGGCGAGAACGTCCTGCTGTATCCGGGCGGCCATGCGATGCGAACGCGCCTGGAAGACCTGGGCGGCGCCAGCGCGGTCGAAAGGCTGCTTCGCGAAGTGCCCGACGCGCGAATTGTGCTGATCCGCACGCGAGGACTCTGGGGAAGCAGCTTCAGTCGGGCAGGCGGCCAGGAACCTAACGTGGCCCACAACCTCAGCCAAGGGATTCTCTCGCTGCTGGCCAGCGGCATCTTCTTTGCCCCACGGCGAGAGGTGGCCATCGAACTCTACGAGCCGGATGATTTCCCGCGCCAGGCCGGCCGCAGGACGATCAATCGCTATCTGGAAGACTTTTACAATCAAGACGCCCCGTACAACACCTATGTGCCCTATACGATCTGGGAGCCAAGAGGACCGCGGCAATTGCCCGAGCCCGAGGTGCGAGAAATCGAAGGCCAGGCCGAGGACGTTCCGCTCGCGATCCGTCAGATCGTCACAGAATGCCTCAAGAGGCTTTCCGGGCTGGAGGAGATTTGCGACACAGACCACCTCGCCCGTGATCTCGGCTTGGACAGCCTGGCCCGAAGCGATTTGCTGCTATCCCTTGAAAAGGAGTTTGGCTTTCCGCAGGGCAACGTGGATTCACTGCGGACTGTTCAGGATGTCCTGCTGGCTGCCTGCGGGGAGTCGATGGCGGCAGGCCAAGCGCAGCTCAAGGAGGTTCCAAGAGAATGGTTCGCCGGCAAGGGCCGAGGCGCCGCTGTCTCTTTGCCGAAGGGTCTTCGCGGAGGCTTGCCGGAAACCATAACGGAGGCGTTTCTCGCCCAGGGGCTGCTCGCCCCGGACAAAGCTATCATCGCCGATCAGCGCAGTGGCGTTAAGACGTATCGCCAGATCGTTGCAGCAGTGTTCGCACTGCGGGCAGAGATTGAAAAGCTCCCCGGCGAGCGGATCGGCATCATGCTGCCGGCCTCGGTGGCGGCGGAGGTCGTCTACTTATCGACCCTCTTTGCGGGCAAGACGCCCGTGATGATCAACTGGACCGTCGGCGTGCGGAACATCACAGCGGCGCTTCGCACGGCAGAGGTCCAAACGATCCTGACAGCCGAGGCCTTGATGAAGCGGCTGCGAGCGCAGGCCCTCGATCTCGGCCAGCTGCCGGCGCAGTTGGTCTATCTGGAGGAACTGCTCGCAGGAGTCTCCAGATGGGCCAAGTTTCGCGCGTGGGTGAGGTCGCATCTAAGCTGGTCATCCCTGGCCGGGACCAAGATCGCCGAGACGGCCGTCATCCTTTTCACCAGCGGCTCGGAGACACTGCCCAAGGTCGTACCGCTGAGCCACGCAAACCTGCTGGCGAATCTCCACGACGCGATCCTGATGTTCAAGCTCTTCGATTCAGATCACCTGCTGGGGTTTCTGCCGCCGTTTCATTCCTTTGGGCTGACTGCGGGTGCGTTGGTGTCGCTGTGCCTGGGCGTACCGGCGGTGTATCACTCCAACCCGGCTGAGGCGGCCATGCTGGGCAGGCTCATTGAGGCCTACGGCGTGACTATCCTGATCGGCACGCCGACGTTCCTCAACGGAATCGTTCGGGCCTCCACAAGAAAGCAGCTAGCTACCCTCCGCCTGACGGTTACCGGCGCGGAAAAGTGCCCGCGGCGCGTCTATGACGCCCTGGCCGAGCTGTGCCCGCAGATGGTCGTCATTGAAGGCTACGGCGTAACGGAGTGCTCGCCGATTATTGCGGTCAACGATGAAAAGGACCCAAAAGCCGGCACGATCGGGAAGGTGCTGCCGTCGTTCGAATACGCGATTGTCGACGCAGACAGCGGACGCCGCGTAGGTAGGGGCCAGCCGGGGGTGCTGCTGGTTCAGGGGCCGTGCGTCTTTAGCGGCTACCTCACTCAGGAGGGCGCCTCGCCGTTTGTTGAGTTTGAGGGCAAAAAGTGGTACCGAACGGGAGACCTGGTCAGCGAGGACGACGACGGCGTGCTGACCTTCCGCGGCCGCCTGAAGCGTTTCGTAAAGATCGGCGGGGAAATGATCTCTCTGCCAGCCATCGAGGCTGCGCTGGACGCCCACTACCCCAGCGAAGCAGACGAAGGCCCTGTCATTGCAGTTGAAGCCCTCTGGCAGGAGGAAGCACCAATCCCGATCGGTGACCAGTGGCGAACTCAACTGGTTCTCTTCGCAAAAAGGGCTGCACCCTTTGTCGAGAAGCTCGACCGGGAAACCGTCAATGCTCAGCTTCGCCAGGCGGGGCTTTCGCCCTTGCACAACATCCGCCGGATAATTCAACTGGATGAGATTCCCGTCCTCGGGACGGGCAAGGCGGACTATCGCAGGCTAAGGGAAATCCTCAAAGACCTTGCGCTCGAGGGAAGCGGACAATAGAATGCCTTGATCATGTCCAAGAGGCCGGCGCCAATCGGGTGGACAGAGAGAAGCACCAAAGACAACGCATCGCGTTCGGCGACCTCGTCGAAGAGGCTCAGACAATGCCCAAGTTGTTCATGAAGCAGAAGAACATGCTTCGCGTGATCTATGCGCTGGTGCCGATCCTAATCTCGGCTATCTATTTCTTCGGTTGGCGCGTTTTGGCGGTCCTGGCCGTCTGTCAGGCCGCCGGTCTGCTCACGGAACTGATAACCTCCCGCCGTCGGGGACAGCTCGTCTCGGCGGCCAATTTCGTCACCTGCTGGCTGTTTGCATTGTCGCTTCCGCCGACGGCGCCATTGTGGATTGCCGTTGTCGGGGTCGTAGTGGCCATCCTGTTTGGCAAGGAAGTTTTTGGGGGCTTTGGTCGCAATTTCGCCAATCCAGCCATCGTCGGGCGGTGCTTTGTGTACGTGTGCTTTCCGACGGCGCTGACGAGTAGCTTCGCCCCGGTCTTCAAAGGCTTTCCAGGCGGCTTTGCGCACTGGTCGTTTGAGAGCCTAAAAGAGCTTCCGGGCTATCTAGCCGGCGCCGTCGGCGCAGCCGCGGGCGGACGCGTGCAGGTCGCCGACGCCATCTCCCAGGCCTCGCCGCTGTGGGTGGCAAAGAGGATGCCCATAGAAGTCGCCGAGAAGGCAATATCCCTTTGGGACATGTTTGTCGGGTCCATCGGGGGCAGTTTTGAGGTCGGCGGCCAGATGAGGATCCTTTCTGCCGGCAGCATCGGCGAGGGCTCGGCGATCTTGATTCTGCTCGCGGCCGTCTACCTGCTTCTAACCAAGACGGCAAACTGGAGACTAATGCTCTCCAGCCTGCTTGGACTGTCTCTTGCGACGTTGTTGTTCCGACACCTGTTGGGCTTCGATGGTTCCGGCGAGGTGCCGCCGCTGCAGTTCACCCTGCTGGCAGGGACAACGCTGTACGTGACCGTCTTTATGGTGACCGACCCGGTCAGCGCCCCCAAGAGGAAACTTGCAATGTATGCCTACGGCGGGCTTATCGGCTTTTTGATCGTCACGATGCGATGGCGCGGGGTTTTCGTGGCCGCGGCGTCGTTTGCAATCCTTCTGGGCAACCTCTGCGGGCCGCTGCTGGACATGGCCGCGGCCGCCTGGCAGCAGCGCACGGGCCGTCGTCGTCATCCTGCCGCCGGGGCGAATACCAGCGAGGCCGAAGCTACAACGGACGAGGCTCCCCAGCCATGAAACCCAACCTGCAAAGTCCTCGTTATGTGATTCTATACGCCGCGGTTACCTCGGCGCTATTTACCGCAGCCGTAATGACCTTACACGCGGCTACGGCGGATATCGTCAAGCGAAACAAAAAGCTCCGCCAGGACAGGGCCATCGTGGAGATCTTCTTTGGCCAGGCCAGGCTGAAGGAACTCTCCGACGCAGAGGTCCGACAGTTCGTCCAAGGCTGCATCGACCGCAGCACCATAACCGACCCGCAAACCGGCAGGAACATCACGCTGCTGCTGGCCTACGCCACGGACCGCCGCAAGGACAGGCCAAGAGACGCCAACGACCTGGTTGGCTATGGTTTCGGCGTTTCAGGGACGGGCTTTTGGGCCCGAATTGACGGCCTGCTTGCAGTTAGTCCGGACCTGAGCCGCATCAAGGGCATCTACTTTCTAAGGCACAGCGAGACGCCTGGTCTGGGCGGGCGGATCACCGATGATGCCTTCAGGCGGCAATTCGTGGGGCGCGATATGACGCCGCCGGCCAAGGGCGAGAAGTTCATATATATCGGCGGGGACAAGCCCCTCGGGTCTGCCGACGCCAAACACGGCCGCTACGTCGACGCGATCACCGGCGCGACGGGGACGTCTGTGTCTGTCGAGAAGTTTATAAACGAAAACATCATTCAATTTCGCCGTGCGATGGCTGCGTCCGGCCAGGCGGGAATCACGAACGAAGATAGATGAGTTGAGGTGACCTATGGCCAGGGACGGAGAGCGTCTTCAAGCTCGGGAAGCGCTTATAAGACAGTTCTGGAGCGAGAATCCCATCTTTCGGCAGGTTCTGGGCATCTGCTCGGCGCTGGCCGTCACCAATCTTCTGAAGAACACCTCGCTGATGTGCCTGGGTCTCATCTGGACCACCACGATGTCGAATCTGACCGTCAGCCTGCTGCGCAACTACACGCCACAGCGGGTCCGCATCATGGTTCAGGTGCTGATCATCGCCGTCTACGTCATCATGGTGGACATCGCATTTCGGGCCTTCTTTCCCGAGATCCATACGGACATCGCGGCCTACGTTGGGCTGATCGTCACCAACTGCATTGTCCTTGGCCGGTTGGAAGCCTTTGCCAACAAGAACCGGCCCTGGCTTTCCCTTTGGGACGGCCTCGGAGCCGCACTGGGCTATTCGGTGATCCTGCTGAGCATAGCCGCCGTGCGAGAATTGCTTGGTTTCGGCACGCTGTTTGGCTATGCGGTGCCGTTCAAACCATACCAATGGACGATCATGGTCATGCCGCCCGGTGCGTTCTTTCTCCTGGCCTTGGCGGTCTGGATAGCAAGGGCCTATGACATGAAGCGGAACAAGACGGCAGCGGCCGCCGAGGCGCTCCCGGCCGAAAAGGCAGGCAAGTGATGTTGGCTGAAATTCAAAACCTACAGCCGCCGGAAACCGTCAGTTTGTTGGTCGTCATGCTGTCGGCGGCGCTGACGGACAATATTCTGCTAACGCGCTTCCTGGGGATGTGTCCGTTCCTGGCCGTCAGCCGGCAGCTCAAATCGGCCTTTGGTATGGGGCTGGCGGTGGTGTTTGTGACCACCTCCACCGTGGCGTTGAATTTCATCCTATATAGATATGTTCTGGTTCCCCTGGAGCAGACCTACAACATACCGGCCGAGAGCCTCAAGCTGATTGTCTTCATCGTCGTGATTGCCGGGTTCGTGCAGTTGATGGAGATGCTGATCGAGCGAATCAGCCTGTCGCTGTATTTCGCGCTGGGCATATTCCTGCCGCTGATTACGGTGAACTGCGCGATTCTGGGGGCGTCGCTGTTCATGGTGGGCAAGATCGACGCGAGTTTCGGCCTTCTGCACGCGTTGGTCTTTGGCCTCGGCTCGGGCCTCGGGTGGATGCTGGCGATCGTATTCATGGCCGGGATACGTCAGAAGCTCCAAAACGCGCGCATACCGGCGGCGCTGGCCGGGCCGGGCATCACGCTGATCATCGCCGGCATCATGGCTCTGGCGTTCATCGGCTTCAGCGGGATGATTAAGCTGTGACGACCTTGTCAGGAAACTGTCAATGGCGAGCGCCTGGCAAATACTGATATCGGCAGGTGTGGTTTGTGCGTTGTCGGCTGCGTTGGCGGCGATGCTGATCGTGGCCGAGCGATACCTGATCAGCTACGGCACCTGCAAGATCGAGATCAATCAAGGCGCGCGAGAGCTAACTGTCCAGGGCGGCGAGAATCTGCTCATGGCGCTCAAGAACTGCGGCATCTTCATTCCATCGGCCTGCGGCGGACGTGGCACGTGCGCTTACTGCAAGGTCGAGGTCCCAGAAGGCGGCGGCCCGCTCGGGCCGACCGAAGAGCCGCTGTTGAACCAGGAGGAGATTGAAGGCGGCGTTCGCATATCCTGCCAGTGCAAGGTTCGCAACGACCTGAAGGTGGCGATTCCGGCCCAGTTGCTGTTCGTCCAGGAATACCGCGGCCGGGTCGAACGCATCCGCGATCTGACGGACGACATGAAGGAGCTGCGAATCGAGCTCATCGAGCCGGAGGCGATCGACTTCGTGGCCGGCCAGTACATACAACTGGAAGCTCCGGCCTACGGGGAGAATCCAGAGCCAGTCTTCCGCGCCTACAGCATCTCCAGCCCCCCGAGCCAGAAAAGCCATATCGAGCTGATTATCCGCCTCGTTCCGGGCGGCATCTGCACGACCTGGGTCTTCGAGGTACTAAAGGCCGGCGACGAGATTCAGTTCACCGGCCCGTTCGGTGAGTTTCGCCTCAGCGACAGCGACAGCGAGATGATCTGGATAGCCGGCGGCTCGGGCATGGCCCCCTTCTGGTCGATTCTCCGCCACATGAAGGAACACCGCCTCGGGCGTCCATGCACCTACTTCTTCGGAGCCGTGCAGCGCAAGGACACGTTCTTTCTGGACGAACTGCGTCGGATGGAAAAGGACCTGCCACGGTTCCGCTACCTCCCGGCGCTGTCAGATCCGCAAGGAACAGACAATTGGACCGGCCAGATTGGTTTGATTACCGAGGTGGTGGATAGGAACGTTCCCAGCGGGGAGAATAAGGAGGCCTATCTTTGCGGCTCGCCGGGAATGATTGACGCGGCTATCAAAATACTGCACGCCAAGGGCATTTCCGATAACCGGATCTACTACGACAAGTTTGCCTGACGGGAAGCAATCGGACGTTAGCTGCACGCCCACAAGGGCTGCCGAGGCCGGGAGAAATGAAGCGTTTTTGGCAAGATCCTGACGAAAGGAAGATTACCGATCGGATGCAGCCGGGCGTCCACAGCCGAGAGGGTTTTCTCGGCAGCGACCGTCGAAGCCTGGGCGAGATACTCGACGCCGACCGCGCCGCGGTCGAGGCCTTGAGGGTCACGAACGAACGGCTCGCCGCGAAACTAGCCGGCGTGATGGAAAAGGCGATGGCCGCCTGCGGCGCTCCGATAAAGGTCAACGATCATCTCCTCGCCGTGTTCCGCGAGGCGATGGGTCGCGTCCCCTCTCCGTTCGGCGACGGCGTGTTTGCAAAAGGCGAGGTGGAACTGACAGACACCCGCACGGGCCAGACGATCCGCTTCACGCCGCTTTCAGTGCACTTGATCGCCGCGCACGGTTTCTATCAGGGCATCGGCTCGCGATATCGCATCGAGCCGGCCACGTTGTGTAGAGTCTTTGAACTGCCGGCCTCGAATGCCGGCGACTGAGAGGTCCCAGCTTCGAAAAGCCAGCCACGGCCTTTGGAGGATTCCGCCCGGCCGCGACGCCGTGGGCGTTCGAGCCGTGTTGACAATCTCTCTTGCTCAACTGACAATTCCCTGGTGCACTGTGAATCGCCTCAAAACCTACCCGCTCACAGCGACCGCCCCATCGGGGTTTTCGATTCCGGTCTTGGCGGGCTGACCGTCGCCGGCGAACTGACAGCCACGATGCCACGCGAGGACATCGTCTACCTCGGCGACAGCGCCCGCGTGCCGTACGGCATCAAGTCTCTCCAGACCGTCCGCCGCTTTGCCTTGGAAGATGCAGCCTTCCTGTTGCGGCATGGGCCGAAATTGATTGTGGCAGCCTGCAACACAGCCTCCGCCGCGGCCGTCGATGTCTTGAGAGAATTCTGCCCGGTTCCGGTGGTGGACGTGGTGGGGCCCGGCGCGGCGGCGGCCGTAGCCGAAACCGACGGGCCCATCGGGGTGATCGCTACCCAAGCGACCATCGCCTCCGGCGCCTACCAGCGGGCAATTGCGGCGATCGATCCTGACCGCGAAGTAATCGCCGCGGCCTGTCCACTGCTGGTGCCTATCGTCGAGGAAGGGCGCGATTCAGATGATCCTATCGTTCTGCACGTATTAGGCGATTATCTGCGGCAGCTTCAGAGGCAGCGCCTCGGCGCGCTGATTCTCGGCTGCACGCATTATCCACTCTTGAGCGGTGCGATCGCCAAGCTGATGGGGCCGGAGGTGCATCTGATCAGTTCGGCCCGCGCCGCGGCCGCTGAAGCGCAGCGCCGGCTGACCGAAAGCGGCCTGGAAGCTGCCCGAACCCGCAACGGCCAGTTGCGATGCTACACCACCGATAACCCCGAGCGGTTCGCCCGGCTGGCAGAACGCTTTGGCGGCAGAGTCATCGACCAGGTAGAGTACGTCGGCACCGATGAGTTGGAAGGCCAGGCTGAAAAGATGACAAAGGCCATACGAGAGGCTTTGCGGCCCTAGCCCTTCCTGTCCAAACGGTTGGGATTCAGAGGATCATGAGATCGACTGGTCAAATGCTTTCTTTGCTGGTCCTGCTGCCGCTTGCCTTAGCGGCAGGCTGCCAGAAGCCGCCATTATTGCAAGACGTGATCAAAAAGCTGCACCCCACGCCTCCCTCCGAGATGGTTAAGATGGCCTTCGATCCAGACGACCCGGACCGGCGGCGCCAAGGCATCTTGCAGTTGGCCAAACACGACTGGGGCCTGAAAGAACCATACCTGAAGGGCATGGCCACGCTGCTCAGATCTGACGACGATCCGTCGGTTCGCTCCGCCGCGGCCAGGGCGCTCGGCAAGGCGGGCAACGCGAAGTACTTGCCGGACCTGGCCAACGCCCTAAACGACGCCTCCGCGTCCGTGCGGTGGGATGCCGCCGTGGCACTGGATCAACTACCCGGCGAGGAGGCGATCAAACCCCTGCAGACCCACGCGCTGAAGGACGAATCCGTGGATGTTCGCTCTGCGTGCGCTCGAGCGCTGAGACACTACCGCATAGCTGAGGTCGTCCGCACGCTGAAGGAGTGTTTGGACGATAAGGACTTCGCAGTGCGATACCGGGCACACGCCTCGCTGGTGGAGATATTTCGGCGGGACTTCCGCTACGGGCCAAGAAATTGGCCCGACGATCCCCCGGCCGTTCGCACCGCTACAGAGGAAAAGAAACACACCAGACCCTGGTGGGACTGGTTTTCCGTAAGTCAAAGGTCCCGCCGCAAGGCAGGCAAGGTGGACTCTTCAGGGAAGACTCACCAGGCGCAAAAGCCCAACCCGAAGGCCCCGGCCCGGAAGCCGAGCAGGCCTAAGGACCACTAGGCAAGATGGCAAGCGGATCGAAAAATGCTCGCGCTGGTATATGACGGTCAGGCCAAGCTGTGCAGGGACTATCCCCTCCCCAAGCCCGCCCGGTCCGAGGCCCTCGTGGCGGTGCGCCTGGCGGGGATCTGCCGGACCGACTTGGAAATCGTCAAAGGCTACATGCATTTTCGCGGGGTGATGGGGCACGAGTTTGTCGGCAAGGTCGTCAAGGGACCGCGCCAGTGGACGGACAAGCGCGTCGTGGCGGAGATCAACTGCGTCTGCGGCCAGTGCGATATGTGCAGGTCCGGCCTTTCCAACCACTGCCGGAACCGAACAGTTCTGGGTATCGACGGTCGCGATGGAGTGTTCGCCGAGTACGTTTCCGTGCCGGTTCGCAACCTTCACGAGGTGCCCGAGAAGCTCAGCGATCTCGAGGCGGTATTCGTCGAGCCGCTGGCAGCAGCCTTCCAGGTCCTCCGCCAGGTTGAAATTGGCCCGTCGGCCAGCGTAGTCGTACTTGGCGACGGTCGGTTGGGGCAACTGATCGTCCGCGTTCTGAAGGCGCGCAAGGCCAGGCCGCTTATGGTCGGCAAACACCCCCAGAAACTGCAAGCGGCAGAAAAACAGGGAATCCAGACCACATTGACCAAGGATTTCGTGCCGCGCAAGGGAGTCGATGTGGTGGTCGACGCCACCGGCAGCCCGGAAGGCTTTCAACTGGCATTGCAGACGGTCCGGCCCAAAGGGACAATCGTCCTGAAGAGCACCTTCGCTGGGCGGGCGGATATCAACCCGACCCCACTTGTGATCGACGAGATTACTCTTGTCGGTTCGCGTTGCGGGCCTTTTTCGGAGGCACTTCGAGCGCTCGCCGCCAAGAGCGAGGCCGCCGACAAGGTGGACATTTCCGCGCTGGTCAGCAGGCGGTTTGCCCTCAGCGACGCACTGGCGGCCCTTCAAGCGGCAGACGATCCGGATAACCTCAAGGTGGTGCTCGATGTCGCGCAATAGCGGGTGCGATTTCTATTTCGAGACTTTTCGCAGCGAGGCCGGCGAGCAGTGGGAGGTTGGCCGATTCCGAGTCTTGGCCGAACTGGAGTTCGTTGTGCACCTGGTGACGACGAAACAAGGCCCCGATCCGGCAAGAATCGCAGCTGACCGGCCGGCAGCGGCGCAATTGCTTGCCCGGGCCCTCAATCTGGGCCAGATCGCCTGGTGCAGGCAGGTTCACGGCGATACCGTGTTTGAAGCCGAGGCGGGCGGGCTCGTCGGCGACGGCGACGGAATGGTCACCAACGCCAACTCGCTGGGCTTGATGATATGCGGCGCAGACTGCCCGTTGATTCTGGCGGCAGAGCCAGTGAGCCGGTCGATTGCGGTGGCACACGCCTCGTGGCGCGGCACGGCCGGGAGAATCGCCTCGAAACTGATCGCAGCCCTCGTCGGCCGATTCGCCGCACGCAGCGAGAACGTGATCGCGTGCATTGGTCCCTCCGCCGGCCCGTGCTGCTACCAGGTCGGCCAAGATGTCCGCATAGCCGCGATCGAGGGCATCGGACAACATGCCGAACGCTTTTTCCTCCGGCGCGACGGCAGGCTGTATTTCGATCTTTGGTCGGCCAACAGCGACGAACTCACCCGAGCGGGCGTCCGCCGGGAGAACATTTACCTTTCGGACGAATGTACCATCTGCAACAGCGACCGCTTCCCGAGCTATCGAGCCGAGGGCGAAAGTGCCGGCCGCTTCGCCGCCGTTATCGCGATCGCTGCCAGATGAAATCCGGGATGGGGATGATCTGTCCCTCTCGATCGACGCAGGCAAGCGTAGTTTGCGCCGTGGCGAGAAGTTGCCGGTCGGACTTGCCTCTCAGCTCATAGGCGTGATCGATGCGGGCCGGGCCTCTCTTGGCCGTTCGCGTGGTGAGCACCAGCACGTCGTCGTACCGCACCGGCGCGAGATAGCGGGCGGAGCACTTGGCGACCACAAAGAATACGCCCTTTTCCTCGCAATCGCGGTAGGAGACGCCCTGCTGGCGAAGCAGCTCTGTTCGGCCCATCTCGAAATATTCCCAGTATCGGCTGTGATGCAATACCCCCATCTGGTCCACCTCTGGGTATCGAACGCGGATCTCGACGTCACAGCTCTCAGTGGGAATTTCCATGGGATCTCCGCGGATGGCCGGTGGGGAGTCTCAGAAGTCCCCGCCCCAGCGCTGCCGGTCGGCACTTGTCATTTGCCATTGGTTTGCTTATCAGTCCTGCTGCGCCACGACTTTCAGCTTCAGCCGATTGGGGTTGAACTCGATCACCTTCAACTTGGTGTTCTTCAGCTCTATGAGCCGGTCGGCGAGTGTTTGCGTCTCATATTCGTATCTCACGCTGATGCTGGCCACGCCCTCGGTGATCTCCTTGAGGTCGAGGTCTCGAAGGCCGCGGACTTTCTTTGCTTCGTTTTGGAACGTCTTCCACGCCGCGTAATCCATCCCGGTAATGCTCAGCTCGATGTCCCTTGCGACGTGAATCTGTTTCCGCCAGGCTTCCACCACGGCCTTGAGCAACTTCGGGGCCGACTGGCCGGCCAGCTTGGCCATGGCCTTTTCCCGGCCTCCTCCGTGTTGCAGCGAGGTCTCGGTTATCGGGCCGAACGTCTTGGAGACGATCAACTGGGCCGAGTCGGTGCGAATGGCTCGGACGTTCAGCGTTGCGACGAACTTGTGCGCGTAATGCCCGGCAATGAGGATTCGATTGCCGTATCTGGCCGAGGCTTGGCCGTAAATGACCACGTCGGCCTTGAACCGCGCACCCAGGGCTGCCAACGCCTGCACATCGTCTTTCATCCCGGCCAGGATGATGTCGCGCTTGTTGACCTTGACGGCCGTTCCCCGATCCATCAACTTGATGCCCTTGGAGAGGAAAAAATCCTCCAGCTTGCCCTGGACTACGCCGGTGATGAGAGTGTCTTCAGCCGGGGCGGTCGGGGGTGCCCAAGTGGCATCCGTCACGGCGATGATCACGCGCGGATTGCTCTCCTGGCGGACGGTGTGGGCGATGGCGGCCCAGTCCTCTTCGAACTTCCGCGTCGAGACGCGGGCGGTAACCCTGGCGTAGGTAATCTCGCCGTCAACCCAGATCTTCGGCTCCTTGTGCTCGCGGACGTAGCCGACGGCGTTGGCGAGGACCTTGTCGTAAACGAGCTTGTAGTCCTGGCTTTTGGACTGGGCGGTCAGGAACACCCCGCAGGCTTGCTCCACGGCCTTGCGAAGTGCATTGGCGATGGCCTCGTCTTGGGCAGCGAGGCTGGTACCGGCGGCCTTGCCGGTCACGGTGAGCCATTTGTCCACGGACCCGGCCTCGATACCCTCCGGCACCGAGCCATGTGCCGCCGTCGGGTAGACCAAGAGGCAAAACGCTACGAGAATTTCCGTTAGAGGATGAACGGATGTGTGGGTCATGGCTGTTCTCCTGACCTTCTTCGCCAAACCGTCTGACCTGAAGAAACGCCCGTCTAAGGGCACGCCTGCAACGGCTCGAGGCAGATAACCTGCATGCCGGAAATCTCCTGGGGATTCTAGCATAGCCGCCGACTGGCTCAAGGTTTCTCGGTGAATATAACCAAATGAGAAAATCTTCTGTACCAAAGGCCTTCAAGCCGCTCCGGCCAAGATCGCCGAAAATCGCTTGCATTTGGCACTTGATGGACTATGATCGATGTTGTAGGTTCCTTTGGCTAGAGGAACTCGCGGACGTAAGAACTTTATTCGTCAACAAAAAAGGCTTCTTCCGTATGATCAAGGTCAAGACCAAAGGCAACGAATCAATCCACCAGATGATCAAGCGTTTCAAGAAGATGTGCGAGAAGGAAGGCCTGACGAAAGACATCAAACGCAACAGCTACTACGAGAAGCCTTCCGAGCGTCGTCGCCGCCGAATGCGCAAGACACTCAAACGAATCGCCCAAGGGATATAACACGGCCACCTGCCGGCGCCGGTAAGCGCATCCCACATATGTTGGGCCTCCAACGCATGGTCACGTCTTGAGACTCGATCCACTCAAGCGCCCAACTGCCGAGGGCTCTCCGCTTGCATTCTGACCGAGGGAGGATATCATCCAGCGGACGACTTCGAATAGAAGACGGATCGCCGGGCAATGAAGCGGCCACAGGGGCCAGTTTGGCCCGCGCAGGAATCGGCGCAAGAAATACCAGCACATATACACGGAAACCACAATGAGCCGTCACGCGAGCTTTGCACCTAGAGCTGTCGGAATCCGCCCCAGCGTGATGCTGGGCGTTTTGCTTTTGGGCATACTCACCTTTGCAGCAACGACAGCATCGGCCCAGCAGCCGACTGCCGCGAAGATCGCCACAGCCCAGCCCGCAGCCGCGCCCGATCAGTCCGTTGAGATCCCCGCCATCTGGTGGATCGCACCGGGCGGGGCGGTACTGGCGCTGATCTTCGCCTTCATCTTCTTTCAGCAGGTCAAACGGGCCGATCAGGGCGATGAAAAGATGCAGGAAATCGCCCGGTACGTCACCGAGGGGGCTTATGCGTATCTCAAACGCCAATACAAAGCCGTGGCCATTTTCTTTCTCGCCGCCTGCATCCCGCTGGCCATCTTGGGCTACATCGGCGTGCAGCACTGGACCCTCTTTGTCGCCTTCCCGATCGGGGGGTTTTTCTCCGGCCTGTGTGGCTTTCTGGGCATGAAAACGGCAACCATGGCCTCGAACCGGACTGCCCAGGGCGCAAAGGAAGGCCTGAATCGCGGGCTGACCATCGCCTTCCGGGCAGGCGCGGTGATGGGCCTGGTGGTCGTGGGCTTTGGCCTGCTGTTTATCACCATGTGGTTTTTGATCCTCACCAAGATCGCCCCAGCGCTGATCGAGGGCTTCCACATGAGCTTGGTCGAAGTGACGGTGGTCATGCTGACCTTCGGCATGGGCGCAAGCGCGCAGGCCTTGTTTGCCCGCGTGGGCGGCGGCATCTTCACCAAGGCCGCCGACGTCGGTGCCGACCTGGTCGGCAAGATTGAAGCCGGCATCCCCGAAGACGATCCTCGCAATCCCGCCACCATCGCCGACAACGTCGGCGACAACGTCGGCGACGTCGCCGGCATGGGCGCCGACCTGTACGAGAGCTACTGTGCCTCGATTTTAGCCGCAGCCACCTTGGGCGCAGCCGCCGCAATCTCCATAGGGGCCGAAGCCGCCGCGATAAACCTGCTTTGCGCTCCGATGGTGCTGGCAGGCATCGGCATGGTGCCGAGTATCCTCGGCATCTATATGGTCCGCTGCAAGGAAGGCGCTTCGATCAAGCAACTAATGGGCGCGCTAAACCTTGGTGTGTTCGGCGCCAGTTTCCTGTTCATCGCAGCGGCCTTTGTCGTCTGCAAACTGTTGCTGGGCGGAATCGAGGGCGTTTCCTGGCTGGGCGTGTGGGGGGCGATTGTCGTGGGGGTGCTGGCCGGCATCACCATCGGCAAGGCCACCGAATACTACACCAGCTACGATTTCAAGCCCACGCAGGAGATCTACCAGAACGCCGAGACGGGACCGGCGACGGTCATCATCGCCGGCATTGCCGAGGGCATGAGGTCCACCTGGATGTCGCTGGCGACAGTGATCGTCGCGATCATGCTGGCTTTCGCGTTCGCCGGCGGTTTCACCAACATGTCGATTGGCTTGTACGGCGTGAGCATTGCCGCGGTGGGCATGCTCGCCACGCTGGGCATCACGCTGGCGACCGATGCATACGGCCCCATCGCCGACAACGCCGGCGGCAACGCCGAGATGACAGGCCAGGGCCCCGAAGTCCGCAAGCGCACCGACGCGCTGGACAGCCTCGGCAACACTACCGCGGCCGTGGGCAAGGGATTCGCGATCGGCTCGGCAGCTCTGACGGCGCTGGCGCTGCTGGCAGCCTACGTGGAGGAAGTCCGCGTTAGCCAGAACCGGCAGGCCATGAACGCAATAGTTGAATATGTACCCCAGGCCAAGAGCGAAGCAAAAGCCGCCGTCGGGCAGCTTTTCTACGTCGGCCACCGCAAATTCGCCATGAAGGCCCAAGAAGGCACACGGGAAGAGCACTTCAGCGCATTCATGGCCCTCACGAAAGTACCTGATTCTCTCAAGCCCGGGCCGGTCGAAGGACCGATTTCAACCGGCGATCCTTTCCGGGGAGGAGAATTCCAGCCGCTGGGTCCAACGGATGACGATAACGTTCATGTCGTCGGCATTGACCTGCCGACGGACATCCGGCGGCACAAACTGCGTCTGGTTTCAGCGCGCAAGGCCTCACTCAACCAGTTCATGATCTTTTACAACGTAACGCTGATAAACCCAAAGGTCTTGTGCGGGCTTTTCGCCGGCGTGCTGTCGGTGTTTCTGTTCAGCTCCATGACCATGAAGGCTGTGGGGCGCGCCGCCATGGCGATGGTCAAGGAAGTCCGTCGGCAATTCAGGGATATCCCAGGCATCATGGAGGGCCGGGCAAAGCCCGACTACGCACGCTGCGTGGCGATCTCTACCGCCGGCGCCCAGAGAGCGATGGTTTTACCGTCGCTGCTTGTGCTGGTGATGCCGGTAGCGGTGGGCCTGCTGCTGGATGTCTCCGGCGTGTTGGGCCTTCTTGCCGGCGCCCTGTCATGCGGCTTTGCCATGGCGATCTTCATGGCAAACGCCGGCGGGGCCTGGGACAACGCCAAGAAGTATATCGAGACGGGTAAGCTCGGAGGCAAGGGCTCGGATAACCATAAAGCCACCATCGTGGGCGACACCGTTGGCGATCCGTTCAAAGACACCTCCGGGCCAAGCCTGAACATCCTCATCAAACTAATGGGCATGGTCTCGGTGGTCTTTGCCGGCCTGATCGTCAAGTACGCCCCGCAGATCAGCCATCTGCTGGGCCTCGATTAGGGATCGATAGGTGGCCAAGAAGCGACGGAAAGCAACAGATACAGCTCGTAAACTGGCCGTAGCCGCTGCCCGCGTCGCTGAGGAAACGAACTGCGAAGACATTGTTGTGCTTAACCTGCGGGAGATCAGCCCAGTCACGGATTACTTCGTGATCTGCACCGGCACTTCCGACCGCCAAATGCGGACGGTAGCCGACGAGATCAAAGCACACGGAAAATCCATCGGCGAGCGCGTCTGGCACGTGGCGGGGATGGAGCTGGCTGAGTGGATTCTTCTGGATTTCGTCGATGTTGTGGTGCATGTTTTCGATCAGCCGCACCGAGAGTATTATGATCTTGAACTGATCTGGGGCGAAGCTGCGAAGGTCCGATGGCGGCGAAGGGCCTCTGCCAGCTGAAGCGGCAGAGACACCCAGGAGGTTGGCAGGCGACCATGGACGTCGAGGAACTAATTAAGCAGCGGTTTATCAAGGCTATCAAAAAGTGCTTCAAGCCTTGCCCGCTGATTGGGCCCAGGTGGTTCCGGTACAAGAGGGCAGGCGAGGCGTCGACCTTTCAGTTTGTCGGCGCGAAGGGCCTGGCCAAGGCGACCAAATCCCGGCCCAAAGACGTGGTAAAGCAAATCGTTGAGAACCTCAACATGCATCAGCTCGAGGCGGAGCTGGAGATCACATCGGACTGTAGGATCGTTCTGAGGTTCAGCAAGCTGCCGGAAATATACTGAAATGAACCTTCGCCGCCTACTCGAGGAGAGCCTTCAACAAGCGCTCGTCCGCGTCGGCCTGCCCGAAAATACCCCCGCCATGGTCATGCCGTCCAGCCGCGCCGAGTTCGGCGATTACCAGGCCAACGGCATAATGCCCGCCGCCAAGACGCTCAAGAGAAACCCGCGCCAGTTGGCCGAGAAGGTCATCGCCGGCGCCGAGCTTGACGACGTGGCCGAGAGCCTCCAGATCGCCGGGCCGGGGTTCATAAACGTCACACTGAAGAAAGAGTTTCTGGCCGATCGCGTCGCGGAAATGCTCCCAGACGAACGCCTTGGGGTAGATCGCCCCGCCGAGAAGCAAACGGCCGTGGTGGACTACTCCTGCCCGAACTTGGCCAAGGAGATGCACGTCGGGCATCTTCGCAGCACGATCATCGGCGACGCGCTGGTCCGCGTGCTGGAATTCCTCGGCCACAGGGTCATCCGCCAAAACCACGTCGGCGACTGGGGCACGCAGTTCGGAATGCTCACAGCGTATCTGGATGGGGCTGACAGAGACGCCGAACTCTCTGCGACTGGCGAGACGATATGCACCTTCGTTGCAGAGATTAAAGACCTGGAAGAATTCTACCGGCGGGCGAAGAAGCTGTTTGACGAGGACGAGAAGTTCGCGAACCTGTCCAGGGAATACGTCGTCAAATTGCAAACCGGCGATCCGCAAGTTCGAAAAACCTGGGAGAGGTTCAGGAACATATCTCTGCAACATTGCGTGCTAGTCTACGAAAGACTCGGTGTTTTGCTTATCTATAAAGACGTTCGGGGGGAGAGCTTCTACAACAACGATCTGCCGAAGGTCGTGGAGGATCTAAAGGCAGCGGGGTTGCTGACGGAGTCCAAGGGCGCCCAGTGCGTATTTCTGGATGACTTCAAGGGCAGGGACAACGAGCCGCTGCCGGTGATTGTCCAGAAGTCTGACGGCGGCTATCTCTATGCTACGACGGACCTGGCCGCCATCCGATACCGCGTGCGCGAACTTAAGGCGGATCGAATCCTCTACGTGACCGATTCGCGGCAGTCCTTGCATTTCAGCCAGATTTTCGCCGTCGCCCGCAAAGCCTCTTTTGCCCCCGAGAACGTCTCGCTGGAGCACGTCTCGTTCGGAACGATGATGGGTTCCGACGGCAGGCCATTCAGGACGCGAGAGGGAGGGACGGTAAAGCTCATGGACTTACTCGACGAGGCCGAACAGCGCGCCCTGGAGCTGGTGAACGAGAAAAACCCCGATCTGCCGGAGGAAAAGAGGAAGCAAATCGCCCGCGTCGTCGGCATCGGAGCGGTCAAATACGCAGACCTGGCCCACAACCGCACCAGCGATTACGTCTTCTCGTGGGACAAGATGCTCGCTCTCGACGGCAACACGGCCCCGTACATGCAATATGCCTACGCTCGCATACGCAGCATCTTCCGCAAAGCCGACGTCGCCAGCGGCGACCGGCAGATGGCGGCTATTCTCATCGAAGAGCCTGCCGAGCGTGCGCTGGCGATCAAGCTCGTCCAGTTTCCCGAAACTCTCGAAAGCGTCGCGGCCGAGTGCCTGCCGCATCTGCTGTGCAACTACCTCTACGAATTGGCCAGCGCCTTTATGACCTTTTATGAAAGCTGTCCGGTCCTGAAGTCGGCCGAGCCGATCCGCGCCAGCCGGCTTGCCCTCTGCGAGCTGACAGCCCGGACGATCTCAAGAGGCCTGGACTTACTCGGCATCGAGACACTCGAGCAGATGTAGGCTTGGCGGCCATTCGTCCAGGACAGCCATTCGCATTCGCCTCAGGTAAGAAAAACAAGGCGATCGGAGCAAAAAGTCACGGCGGTCACCTGGGGCGGCCGCCGCTATCGCGCAAATCAACTTCTCGGTCAATTCGTGTACTTCGTGGGCTATTCCTCCCCGCCGCCGTACTGCATTGCGGCCATCTGCTGCAGCAGGCGCCACTTGCTCGTGAAGTCTCTCTGGGCACTTTCGGCCAGTGCCTTGGCGTCCTCGGGCTTGGAGACCGTCAGCATCTTGAAGCGCGTCTCGTTGTAGGCGTAGTCGGTAAACGAGATCGTCGGTTCCTTCGAATCCAACTGGAGCGGATTTTTACCCTGCTCAGCCAGCCGGGGGTCGAAGCGGTACAACGGCCAGGCCCCCGAAGCGACGGCTGCCTTCTGCTGCTCAAAGCCCTTGGTCATGTTGATGCCGTGGGCAATACAGTGGCTGTAGGCGATGATAAGAGATGGACCGGCGTAGCTGTCTGCCTCGATGAAGGCCTTGACGGACTGCATGTCAGAGGCGCCCATGGCCACCTGTGCAACGTAGACGTTGCCGTACGTCATGGCCATCATGCCGAGGTCCTTCTTGGGCACGGGCTTTCCGCCGGCGGCGAATTTTGCCACAGCCGCCCGCGGCGTTGCCTTTGAGCACTGCCCGCCGGTGTTGGAGTAGACCTGTGTGTCCAGGACGAGCACGTTGACGTCCCGGCCGCTTGCCAGGACGTGATCCAATCCGCCATAACCGATGTCATAGGCCCAGCCGTCTCCGCCAAGAGCCCAAACGCTCTTGTTTACCAGCGCGTCGGCTATGCTGAGAAGCTGCGCCGCCCTGTGACTATCGCTAACGGCAAGCTTTTCCTTGAGTTCTGCGACGCTAGCGCGCTGGGCGGCGATGGCGGCCTCGGTGCTCTGATCGGCACCGAGAATCCCATCGACCAGATCCGCGCCCACGGTCTGCTTCAGTTCGACCAACAATTCTCTGGCGTACTCGATCTGCTTATCGAGCGTCAGGCGAAAGCCAAAGCTGAACTCCGCACAATCCTCGAAGAGCGAGTTGTTCCATGTCGGGCCGCGGCCTTCGGCATTGACGGTATACGGCGTGGTCGGCAGGTTGCCGCCGTAGATGCTGGAGCATCCGGTGGCGTTGCCGACAATGGCGCGATCGCCGAAGAGCTGGCTTAGCAGCTTGACGTATGGCGTTTCGCCGCAGCCGGCACAGGCGCCGGAGTATTCAAACAGCGGCCGGCAAAGCTGGCTGCCCTTGACCGTGTTGATCCGCAGCTTCGAGCGGTCGGGGTCGGGTATGGTCAGGAAGAAGGCGTAGTTTTCCCGCTCCTGGGCCCGCAATGGCGGCTGGAAGGCCATGTTGATCGCCTTCTTGTCCGGGGCGGTCTTGTTCTTGGCCGGGCAGACGTTCACGCAGACGCCACAACCGGTGCAGTCTTCCGGGGCGACCTGGATGGTCCACCTCATGCCGGCAAACTCCTTGCCCTTGGCCTCGGCGCTCTTGAAGGTCTTGGGGGCCTTTTCCAGCAGGGGCGGGTCGTAGACCTTCGGCCGGATGGTCGCGTGCGGGCAGGCGATGGCGCACTTGGCGCACTGTATGCAGACCTCCGGATCCCAGACGGGAATATCCAGTGCGACGTTGCGCTTCTCCCATTGGGTGGTTCCACTCGGCCAGGTGCCGTCGGCGGGCATGGCGCTGACCGGCAGGTCGTCGCCCTTGCCGGCCATGATCTTCGCCGTGACGTTCCGGACAAACTCCGGGGCCTCCGGGCAGACGGTCGGTGGCTTTTCGACCGTGCTGCTCGCCTTGGCCGGTACATCGATTTCGTGCAGGTGTTCCAGCGTCTGATCGACGGCGGCATAGTTCATCTGCACGACCTTTTCGCCTTTCTTGCCGTAGGTCTTCTTGATGGCTTCCTTGATCTTGGCGATGGCCTCGTCCCGCGGCAGGATGCCGGAAAGGGCGAAGAAGCACGTCTGCATGATCGTGTTGATCCGAGCGCCCATGCCGGTCTTTTTGGCTACCTCGTAGGCGTTGATGAAGTAGAACTTGAGCTTCTTTTCGATGATCGCCTCCTGGACCTCTTTGGGCAGTTTGTCCCAGATCTCCTCGGCCGGGTAAGGGGCGTTCAGGAGGAAGGTGGCGCCTTCGACGGCCGCGGCCAGCATGTCGTACTTCTCCAGGAACGGAAACTGATGGCAGGCGATGAAGTTGGCCCGGTTGACCAGATACGTCGAGCGGATCGGCCGCGGGCCGAATCGCAAATGGCTGACGGTGATCGCCCCGGCCTTCTTCGAGTCGTACACGAAATAGCCCTGGGCGTAGTAGTCGGTTTCCTCGCCGATGATCTTGATGGAGTTCTTGTTGGCCCCGACTGTCCCATCGGCGCCCAGTCCGTAGAACAGTGCCCTGGCCACGTCGTCGCTTTCGGTACTGAAGGACGCGTCATACTCGATACTGGTGTTGGTCACGTCGTCCTTGATCCCGACGGTGAAGTGGTTCTTCGGGGCATCTTGGGTGAGGTTGTCAAAGACGGACTTGATCATCGCGGGCGTGAATTCCTTGGAGGAAAGCCCATAGCGCCCGCCGACGATCTGGATGTTGCGGTTAGTCTCCGCGACGGCGTTGACGCAATCGAGATATAACGGCTCGCCGGGCGAGCCGGGCTCCTTGGTCCGATCCAGCGCGGCCAAGACCTTGACGCTCGCCGGCAGCGCCGCGATGAAATGCGAAATGCTGAAGGGCCGATACAGGTGGACCTTCAGCAGGCCGACCTTTTCGCCCTCGGCCAGAAGCGCCTCGACGGTCTCGTGGGTGGCCTCGGCGCCGCTGCCCATCAGCACTATGACGCGCTCGGCGTCCGGCGCGCCGACGTACTCGAACAACCGGTACTGGCGCCCGGTAAGCTCGGCGAATCTGTCCATCGTCTTTTGGACGATCCCCGGACAGGCATCGTAGTACTTGTTTACGGTTTCCCGACCCTGGAAGTAGACGTCGGGGTTCTGGCTGGTGCCGCGAATGACCGGCCGATCCGGGCTCATGGCCCGGCTGCGATGGGCCAGAACAAGCTCGTCGTCGATCATGGCCTTCATGTCGTCGTCGGTGAGCTGCTCGATCTTGGCCACCTCACTGCTCGTGCGCCAACCATCGAAGAAGTGGACGAACGGCACGCGGGAGGCCAGCGACGCAGCCTGACAGATCAACGTCATGTCCATCGCCTCCTGGACAGAGTTCGACGCCATCAGCGCAAAGCCGGTGTGCCTGACGGCCATCACGTCGCTATGGTCGCCGAAGATGCTCAACGCCTGGCAGGCCAGCGACCTGGCCGAAACGTGGAAGGCGGTCGGCGTCAACTCCCCGGCAATCTTGCACATACTGGGGATCATCAGCAGCAGGCCCTGGCTGGCCGTGAATGTCGTGGTCAGCGAGCCGGTCTGCAACGCGCCATGAACCGCAGCCGCCGCCCCACCCTCCGACTGCATCTCGACGACCAGCGGGACGGTCCCCCAGATGTTCTGTTCGCCCCTGGCGGACATCTCGTCGGCAACCTCGCCCATCGAACTGGACGGAGTGATGGGGTAGATCGCGATGACTTCGTTGGTTTTGTGCGCCACGTGCGCGACGGCTTGGTTGCCGTCCATCATCACCTTCGCTCTGGAGGTTTTCTTGGGCGGCGTCTTCTGGCTGGTGGGCACGTAGGGTTGTTGCGAATCCGAAACCTTGGAAACCGCTGAAGATCCTTTTGCCATTCTCTCCACTCCTGACGAAAGCCTTTTTCGTCCCGCTACGGTATGCTTCGTTACGGCCGGCCTGTAGATACACAGGGTAGGACCGGGTCATTGGCGACCGGTCCCGGCCGCCTCTGCCCTATTCGCACTCCAAGAAGTCATTCTGCACATTTGACCGCCCTTTTCAATGACATTTCCCGCCTGGAGGTCGCTTGCTTTGCCATTGACGCACAGCCACCTGGCAGGTAAGGAAGATGTCCTGGCAGCGGGATTTATCGCTGCGTCGACTTGTGGCAGATCCAATGGCAGATCGTCAGGAGACACTGTTTGTAGGCGGCCGATTTATTGATCCGTCTTGCAGCTGTGAGCCTCTCGGCGATGCACTGCTGGCCCGAAACGGAAAGATCGCCTTCCTGGGCCGAGAGGCCGAAGCGCGAAGGCAAGCCGCACCGCAGAGTCAGTGCGTCCGGCTGGAAGGCCGGACGGCTGTACCTGGCTGGGTGGACGCCCACGTTCACCTCTGGCCGATGGGCAAGTTGAGAGGTCAGTGCAACCTGGCCGGCACCAAGAACCGCCAGGAGGCGCTGGAGCGAATTGCAGCCTTTGCCGCGGCTCATTCCGATGTGGCCTGGATTCAGGGTCGCGGTTACAACCTCAACGAATGGCCGGACCCGTCGTACCCGACCGCCAAACATCTCGACGAGGCCGTGTCGGATCGACCCTGCCTGTTTAAGTCGTACGACGGCCACTCCGTCTGGGCCAACAGTGCGGCGCTGGCAGCGGCGGGGCTGACAAACAGCTCACCGGATCCGCCCGGGGGGCTGATCCTCCGCGATGCCGGCGGTAATCCGACAGGATGCGTGCTCGAAAAGGCGATCGACCTGCTGTTCGAGGCCGTTGGGCCGGAAACGGACGCCGAGAAAGAGCAGGCCATTGGCCTAGCCGTCGAGGAACTGGTCCAACTAGGTTTCACCGGTGTGCACGTCCCTGCGGCGTTGAACGATTTGTCTCCCGCCGAGACGCGGATGTCGCTCGAGAAGCTCTATCCGGACAACAGTTGCCCGCTCCGCGTACGCATCTTCGGGCGATTCAAGAGCCTCCAAGAGGTGATTCAAGAGGCCGCCAAGCAGCGTCAAACGGATCGGGTGCAAGTAAAGGGCATCAAGCTTTTCTGCGACGGAACGCTGGGCAGCCGAACCGCATGGATGTTCCAGCCATTTTGCGGTGAGGGCGACAATTGCGGCGTGCCGGTGATCGAAGTCAGAGAGCTGCGGCGGACGATCAAGACGTCCAACGAGGCCGGCCTTGCCGTGATCTGCCACGCCGTTGGCGACCGCGCTTGCTATGAGACGCTAACTGCATTCCAAGACGCCGGCGAGCGAACAATCCCAAATCGCGTCGAACATGCCCAAATCCTACGCAGAGAAGATGTGGAACTCTTCGGCGCCTCAGGGGCAGCCGCTTCCGTGCAGCCTGGGCATCTGTGGACCGACTGGCGACCTTCGGAGAAGCTGCTTGGCCCGGCGCGCTGTAAGGGGAGTTTCGCCTTGCGATCGCTGCTGGACGCCGGCGTCGCCGTGGCCATGGGCTCCGACGGGCCGGTAGTTTCGGCCGAGCCCCGCCACTCGCTCCACGCAGCGGTGACCCGCACCGACGCAGAAGGACTGCCAGGTGGAGGCTGGCATCCAGAGCAGTGCATCAGCGCGGCCGAATGGGCCGCAGCCGCCTCGCACGGGGCATGGCAATCGATCGGCGAGGGTGAGCGGAGGGGCAAACTCCAGGTGGGCATGGATTGCGACCTGACTATCGTTAGGGAAGATTTTCTGGCGGCAGGACTTACGGACTACCTCGCCCTGCACGTTGACGGCACCGTGGTCGGCGGCCGGGTCGCCCATTGTGCATGGCAGCCTGGCAGCAAAGCTTGAGCTTGCCTCACACCGCGAGGACCAAGAGAGAAAATTCCACCCAGCGACTTGACTTTGTCGCGGCATCTTCTACCCTTGGTCCGGTTCCCTTCGAAGGCTTGCGTAAGGAGGTCCGCTTACGCCAGACGCCCTCGCTATCAGCGGAAAGGACACCGTCGTGAGTGACTATAAGTGGGTCGTCTTCGTGCTGCTCATGATCCCGTCTTTAGCTGTCCTGAATGGATGTGAGGATAAACCCATCAGCATCGGCTACGACCGGCCGCCGGAATATCAAATACCCACCAGCGTTCGCCGAATTGCGATTGCGGAGTTCGGCGGCCGGAGCGAGGAGGACAAGAAGTTCGGCGACATCGCGGCCGATCAACTCGCCTCGGAACTCGACGCATACAATAAGAAGTACGAACGCTACGAGTTAGTCGATCGCAAGCGCTTGCGCGCCATCCTGGACGAGCAAGACATGCAGTTGGCGATCAGCGATACGGCCTCCGCCGCCCAGGTCGGCAAGCTCGCACGGGTCGAAGCAATGATCTACGGAAGTGTCAGCGTCTCGACCAGAGATGAGCGGGCCTCGCGGACGACCATAGATTTTCGCAGCCGCCGGCCGAAGAAGGTCTATTACACCAAACGATACTGCATGGCCTCGGTCAATTTCACCATGGACGACGTTCAGACGTCCAAGACCTTAGCTACGGTAACGCTGACGCGGGAATACGACTCCGACAAGGACGAAAAGGCCAGCATCGCCAAGTCGCTGGGCTTTTCGGGCGATAGCCTTCCGCCGTCGGATCAGATTCTCAGCCACCTGATCTCCGAGTGCGTTCGACAGTTCGTCCAGAAGATCAGTCCGCATACCGTCACGATCAGCGAGAAAATGGAGAGGGGCAAGAGCAAGATCGTTCAGCGGGGCAACAAGCTTGCCCGCGCAGGCGAGTACGCCGACGCGCTGAAATGTTACCTGCAGGCGATTGAAGCCCGCCCGGACGACGACGGGGCAATGTTCAACGCCGCGTTGATGTACGAGGCCATGGCCAAGTTCGACAAGGCCGAGGAATATTACTCCAAGGCCTTCGCAATCAAGGATAAGGAAAAGTACATAATCGCTCGCAAACGCGTCCGCGTGGAGAGTGCGCAATGACAAGCCCCGGCCAATGAGCGCCGAAGACGGGGCGCAGAGTCCAAGATCGTATTGGCGCAAGAGAAATCAATAGGAACCGAAAAGGAGACAGCCCATGGGCAGATTGCTGCAAATCCTGATTTGTGTGAGTGTGCTGGCTGCGATTACGCTGCCTCTGGAGGCTCAGGAAGACGCCGCCACTGTGAAGCGCAAGGCGCAGAACAAGCTGCTGGCCCTGCGTGCGGCCCGGGTCGATGCGATCCGCAAACTGGCCGAGAGAATCAAGGGACTGATGATCAACTCCGAAACGTCCGTCAGGGACTTCGTCACGGAGTACGATGAGATTAACTCCTCCTTGATGGCGTTTCTCAACGGCATGCGTGAGAAGGGAAAACCACGCTTCCATGAAGACGGCACCTGCGAAGTTACGGTGCAGGTTAAGCTCCGGAAAACCATTTTGAACCTCCAGCAGAGCTACAAGCGCTACTACAAGGGTGACAAGGTCAAGATCGAGGACTTTCAAAAGATGTCCATCACCCACAAGGACACGATCCTGACCGAAACTGGCAGCGGCGCCCCGCGCAGCGAGGAGTGGGAAAAGGGCATCGAGATGGCCGTCGTCAAGGAGGGCATGCTGACGAGCCCCAGGCACATGTCGGCCGCTGCCAAGGCCTTCTGGATGCAGTATTGCACCGGGCAGGGCCGCCTGATGGCCGTCAGGGCCGCACGCACGGACGCTCAGCGTCGCCTGGCTGAACGCATCAGGGGCGTGTTTATTAACGCCGAGACCACCGTGAGGGACTTCGTCGCCGAGTCCGACCAGGTCGACGTCAGCATGGAAACGTTCATGCGCGGCTTCCGCGAAACGGGCATCCGCTATCACCAAGACGAGCTGATCGTGGAGGTGGAGCTGACCGTCAAACTGCGGACCGTCTATGCCTCTCTCAAAAGCTGGGGCCAGAGGCACTACAAAGGCGACAAGGTCAAGATCACGCAACTGGACAAGCTGGTCATCACCGTCAAGGACCGGCTCATCAAGGAAACCGGCATGGGCGTGCCGCCGGAGAGGTACCTCAAGGACGCCACTGCGGTGATCATCGAGACGGTACGCAGAGGTCCGAACATCCCGCCGTGGCTCAGCCAGAGGCTCCGTGCGGTTGGCAACGCCGCGCTGGATACGGAGAATGAGAACCTGGCCCAGGCGAAGCTGATGGCCTACAGGGCGGCTGAACTCGACGCACGCCGCAAGCTTGCAGAAGAAATCGACGGACTGATGATTACCTCCAACACGTCCGTCAGGGATTTCATCACACAGAATGACGAGATCGAAACGGCCATGCTGACTTTCCAGCAGGGAGCCCACAGGAAGAAAGGCTCCGAGAAGCTGCTGGACGACGGCACGGCCCAAGTCACGGTCGAGATCGATCTCAGGCCGCTCTGGAACATGATCGTCTACTATCAGAAGAGGCTGACAATCGTAATCAAGTAACGGCCCGACACAGCGCGGCCGTTGTGATATGTGTTGTCGAGATGCCCTTTGAGGCGCAGAGGGCGGTTTTGATACGTTTACTCGGTGCGGGCCGAACTGCGGCGCCGGGCTAATCGCATCAAGCCAACTGCCAGGAGAACTTATTATGCTTAGAGTCCTAAGAGCGTTACAGAAAACCACTTCGGTGGTCTTGTCCGTGGCGATCTTGAGCGTGCCTCTGCTGCTGGCCGGCTGCGAAAAGGAGGAGATCATCACCGAGCGGAAGGTCGAGGTCAAGGACAAGGTCATCAGCGAAGATACCGTCGTCGACTAGAGACCCCGAAATTACAGTTTTTGGCCTCAGGCACTCGTTTGAGGCAAGAAGGATTTCGCGATGCCAGAGCGAATAAGAAATGTCTGCATACTTGCAGCCGGAATTGCGTGCATTGCTTCAGCCGCCGCCGCTGAGAAGGTCGTCAAGAAAAGCGAAAACCTGGTGGAGATCACCGTCGTTGGCATGGGCATGGACAAGGAAGAGGCCACGCGCGACGCGATGCGAAAGGCCGTCGAACGCGCGGCAGGAACATTCATTTATTCGCAGTCCCAGACGAAAGATTTCGTCCTAATTCGCGACACGGTGCTGACCCGCTCGGCCGGGTTCATCCAGGCCCACACCATTCTTTCGGCCAATCAGACCGCCGACGGCATCTGGGAGTTAAAGCTCAAGGCCGTCGTATCCATCAAGGGCATCGAGGATACCTGGGGCGTGGTTAAAAACCTGCTGGGTCGGATGGGCCGGCCGAAAATCATGGTCTTCGTCTCCGAGAGGATCAACGACCTCATGCAGGACGATTCCACCGTCCAGACGCGGATCGAGCACCTGCTGCTGAAAAGCGGCTTCCTGCTGGTCAATCGCCAGCAGATAAAGGCGATTCAGAAAAAAGACTTAGAAGCCGCCGTCGCCGACGACAATCCGGCCAAGATGCAGGCGATCGCCAAGCGGTTCGGGGCGCAGCTTTTCATTTCCGGCAGCAGCAGTGCGGCGGCCGGCAGCAGCCGGGAAGTCTACGGCGTGCCCATGAACCGCTACGGCGCAGACGGCGATATCAAGTGCTACCGATCCGATACGGCCCAGTTGCTCGCCAGCCAGAACGCAACCGCCTACAGCGCCGATCGTATGCCGCGGGTAGCCGCCAAGAAAAGCCTCACAGTCCTGGGCGAAAAGCTCGCCCCGAAGGTCCAGTACGACATATTGCAATTCTGGCAGGACGTAATGGAAGGCCGCGGCGAACTCGTCCTGGAGGTCGAGGGCCTCTCCTTCAAGCAGTACGTGACGCTGAAGAAACAGCTCGCGCAGGTCAAGGCCATCAAGGACGTCACGGCCAGCTACAGCAACAAAATCGCCAAGTGTTCCATCCAGTCAGACGTCAAGGCCGAGATACTTGCCGAGAAGATCGCCGAGGCCATCGAGAAGTTGGAAATCACTGACGTCTCGCAAAATGTGATCAAGGCGAAGTTCGCAGACTAACTCACCAGCGAACCTCACGCGCAGGGGACCAACAAACCCCCTCGCCTTCTGCGCGGTCGCTCTTTAAAGACTCTGGAGCATCGAGATGGACTATGACGTCGGCAGGATCGGCCGGGTGATCGTCGCGCGCGGTTTCGACGGCGAGAATGTTTATGAAGAGATTGAATCGCTGGCAGCCAAGGAGAACGTCCGCTCCGCTGCGGTGGTGGTGCTGGGCGGGCTGCGAAGCGCGAAGGTTGTCGTCGGCCCGAAGTCCCCTACCGGCCCCGTGGTACCGATGTTTGAGCAATTCCAAGACGCTCGGGAACTCGCCGGCGTGGGGACGATTTTCTGCGACGAAACCGGGCCGAAGCTGCACCTTCATGCCGCAATCGGGCGCGGCAAAGAGACCCTCGTTGGCTGCCCTCGCGGAGGGGCGAGCGTCTTCTGCGTGCTGGAAGTTATCCTCTTCGAGATCGAGGGCGTTGAGGCATCGAGGCAGTTCGATCCGGACCTCGGCCTTCAACTGCTCACCTTAGGCAAGGTCGAATTGTGACGGGCAAGCTTGCTCAACTTCATCCAGGAACCGCGGCCAGTCCTGCGGATTGATGAATGGGTTTGAAGAGTCGGTTTTTTGCGCGGCCTTTGACAGCGTGTTGTTCTGGCCCGGATGGGCGCCGATTTGGATGTCCACCTTCTCCCGCCGCAGCCGCTTCAGCGACTCGAGAAAATCCCTCCGCCGGCTGACGGGCAAGTCGTATTTCCGGAGATATTCGTCGGTGAGTGTGTTCGCGCCTGGGGCGCCGTGGATGCCAACGCGGTACGTTCGGCCGTTTTCAACGACCTCAAAGAAATACGCCATCGCACCCGGCGTGTGGCCGGGAATGTGCACACACTCGATGGTGGTGCTGCCGAGGCAGATGGTATCGCCGTCGCTCAGAGCGGTATCGACCTCGAAGGTCTCCCAGAACTCCACCCCGTACTCCGGCGCCCAGGAAAGTTCCGGCCGCCGGCGAACGATCTCGATGTCCTCCTTTCCGAGAAACGTCTTGGCACCGGTGAGCTCCACAAGGGCCCGCGTGCCGCCGAAGTGATCGTAATGCCCGTGGTTGTGCACAATGAAAGCAATCTCGTGAGGGTCGAAGCCTAGCCGGCGAACCGACTCCAGCAATAGGTAGAGGGTCTGCGGAAAGGTGGTATCCAGAAGGATCAGGCCTTCGCCGGTATCGATCAGGTGGGCCGAGACGTTGGCGTTGCCCACATAGTAGAGATTCCCCGCGATACAGAATGGCTCGACGGCGAATCTCCAGGGGTACTTCACTGCTTCCTCTATGGCCATCCTTGTTCTCCGAGGAAGTGACCGCTGCCACCGGCCACGATCGGCTCAGCCGCCTGCTACTGCTGCTATTTCTCGTCGGTCAGCTCGGCGATCTCTTTTAGCCGGTCCTGAATCGGCAGGTGCTGAGTGCATCGCTCTTCGCAGGCCCCGCAAAGCGAGCAGGCGGCTGCGTCTTGTGGCGAGAGGCTCCAGTGCCACTTCAGGCGGTTGTTAATATTCTGGAATGGGTTGCTGCTGTCACCGAGCAGCTTGTGGTTATAGGCATCCATCATCTTCGGGATGCTCACGCCCTCCGGGCACGGCAGGCAGTACCCGCAGCCCGTGCACAGGTCGTTGAACGATTCGACAACCTTGCCGCGCATGGCATCGATTCGATCAGGTGCGTAGGGTTGGAAATTCTCGACTGCCTCGATGGCTTCATCCACGTGCTGCTTGCTGGAAAAGCCCACCAGTGCCGAAGTGATAGCCGGATTGGAAACGTTGAACCGCAACGCGGCCTCCACCACGGATTTGTCCTCCGGGCCGCGGAGAAAGTCGAACCGCTCGGGGTTCTGCGGAATCAGTCCGCCGCCCAGCGGGTTCATCGTTATCACGCCCAGTCCCATTTCGTGCGCGGCGTTTACTGCCTCTTCGCGGTACGGAAAGTTGATCGCGCAATAGCCCAGCGTGACCCCCTCGAACGGGCCGTCCTGCAACATCTGGCGAAGCTCGCCGCCCTGTAGATGCGAGGAAACCGCCAGGTGGTCGATGAGGCCCTCGTCCTTGGCCTTCAAGGCCGCGGCGACCGCCCCGCCCTTAACGCGCTGGTGCCAAGCCTCCAACGTTGTGACGCACCAGATGTGGAAGAAGTCGATCTTCTCCACGTTCATCCGCTTTAGCGATTTGGCCAGCACCTGGCGCAGCTCATCGCCCTTGGACTGCCAGGCTTTGGTGGAAACGTAGAACGTATCTCGGTCCATCTGCTTGAAGGCCTCCCCGAAGATATCCTCGCTGTCGCCGTAGCCAGGAGCGGTATCGAAATAGTTGATGCCCCGCTCGTGGGCATACCTCACCAGCTCTGCATTGGACTGCCGAGACTGGGACTCCAAGAAGCGCATTGCCCCGAAGCTGATCACCGTGATCTCTTTGCCGGTCTTTCCATACGGCCTAGTCCACATCTCTTGTCCTTCCTTCACATCGCGATTTCACATCGCGCGATCTTGAACTGCCTTACTACGATTCGGCCGCCGCGACGAGCTGCCGGCCCAGATCTCGGCACACCTCGAGCGCGGCCTCGTCCGGCCTGCCGCGCGATTCGACGGTCTGGCCAACTTTGTCGCCAATTCTATAAAAGAGCTTTTCCATCGGATCGCGGACGCCGCCTCCACCGCCGTGCGAATAGAACAGCGCATACGATTTATCGGTTAGCCCTTTAGAGTCGCTTTCCTTGGCGATGAGCCAATCATCCAGGAAAACCTTCAGGCCGCCGGCAATATAACTGTAGTAGTCGGGCGAGCCGAACGCCGCCGCGTCGAAGCGGCGGTACTCGTTAATATCCAGCCGGTGATCGTTCGTATTGACCAATGTGACATCGGCGCCCGCATTTCGAGCGCCCTCGGCCACCGCCTCCGCCATAGCCGCCGTGTTGCCGTGCTGTTGAGAGTGGTACAAGATCAGAATCGATGCCATCAGGCTTCTCCCAAGTTCAACTGCGGCCGAACGCAAGCAAGGCCGCCTTCTGTTTTCACCACCTCTTCCACAAACCTCTCATTGCTCGGCAATGCCCCCAGCGGACATTACCAACAGTTCACAACAGTTCCGATATATTCGCAGACTCGCCCTTCATTTTCCAAGCGTCTTCCTGAAAAAGTCGCTTGCGATATCGGCGCTTTGCCGGCTTGCCGGCGGCTGGAAGTCGGGTTTTCCACAGTGCTTGATGTCTTGCCGAAGTGCGGTGCTTGGGTCTTTGCTCGAGGGGACCGGCCCGCTGGTTCGGCGAACGGCGTTTTATCTCGCCAGAGATTCAACGGCAGGGGATTGCCTCAAGTGCCGAAGATTAGTACGATTGGTGCGTTCAGGACGGCCGCATCGGCGAGGCGGCAAGGGCTTAGCCTCCCGGCGGCGCAGATATAACCCCTGTGAGAATTGACACATGCAGCAGTGTGGTACCCGCGGCAAGGGGCCGTGGGGCTGCCGGCTTGCACCTGCTGCTTGAGACATCGAGGCTCTAAACGCCGGATGACACGTTCGTGAACTTGCAGTTGGGAGGCAAGAGATGATCAAAGAACGGCTTTTTACACCAGGTCCCACCGATGTTCCGCCGGATGTGCTCAACGAGATGGCCAAGCCAATCTTCCATCACCGAACCGCCCGGTTTCGGGAGATGTTCGGCCAGATCAACGCCGGCCTGAAGAAGATGCTCAAGACCGACAATGACGTAGTGACCATCGCCGGGTCCGGCACAGCCGGCATGGAGGCTGCAATAGCCTGCGGCGTGCCGCGGGATAAGAAGGTGCTGATCTCCAACGGCGGGAAGTTCGGAGAGCGTTGGGTGATCGTGGCCAAGCGGTACGGTCTGAACGTCGACGAAGTGCAGTTGGAATGGGGCACGGCCTTACAGCCTAAAACCGTCGAAGAGAAGCTCGCCACGGGCGAGTACGGTGCGGTGGTGACGGTCCACAGCGAAACTTCCACGGCAACGGCTTGCGACCTCGAAGCGATAGGCAAGGTGGTGGCCAAGACGGACGCGGTGCTTATGGTAGATTGCATCACGGCCGCCGGGGCCCTTCCCCTGCACACCGACGAATGGCACGTGGACGTCGTGGGCGTTGGCAGCCAGAAGGCGCTGATGCTCCCGCCCGGCCTTGCGATGGTTGCCATCAGCGAGAAGGCCTGGAAGCTGATAGAACAGATCGCCCCACCCTGCTTCTACCTGGACCTAAACGCATACCGCAAGTCAGTAGCGAAGAACGACACGCCGTATACGCCGGCGATCTCGCTTATCCGCGGATTGAAGGTCGCGGTAGATAGGATCAACGAGATCGGCATCGACACGATCACAGCTCGCACGGCGCTTTTGGCCGAGGCCACGCGCAAGGCGGCCAAGGCGATCGGCATGGAGATCTTCTCCAAGCAGCCGAGCGATTCGGTAACCGGCCTGCTGTATCCAGAAGGCGTGGACGACGGCTTCCGCAAGGCCCTCCAGGCCAAGTACGGCGCTTCGGTAGCCGGCGGACAGGCGCAGATGAAAGGCAAACTATTCAGGATCAGCCACATGGGCTACGTCGATCCGCTCGACATGATCGGGCTCATCGCGGCGATTGAGTACACGTTGGCGGACCTCGGCGTTAAAGTGGATATCGGGGCCGGCGTGGCAGCGGCCACCAAGGTCCTCAAAAACTGGAAATAGGAGGCAGGCAGTCATGAAAGTCCTGATCGCAGACAAGCTAAGCAAAACCGGCATCGACTGGCTTGAAAGCCAGGAGGACGTTGAGGTCGAGGTCAAGCCTGGCCTGCCGCCGGCCGAATTGGCCAAGATCGTCGGTGAGTTCGACGGGATGATCATCCGCTCGGGTGTGAAGGTGACGGCCGAGGTGTTCGCTGAGCCAGGCAACCTGAAGTGCATCGCCCGCGCCGGCGTGGGCGTGGACAACGTGGACGTCCCGCAGGCCACGCAGAAGGGTATCATCGTCATGAACACCCCAGGCGGCAATACGGTCAGCACGGCCGAGCTTGCGCTGACGCTCATGCAGGCCCTGTCGCGAAAGATCGCGCCGGCCAACGCCTCGCTCCGCAGCGGCGAGTGGAACCGCAAGGCCTACCAGGGCACCCAACTTGCACACAAGACGCTGGGCGTGGTGGGCCTGGGCCGGATCGGCGCAGCCCTGATCAAGCGGGCGGTGGCGATGGAGATGCGCGTGCTGGGGTACGATCCGTTCCTGGCCGGCTCGCCGGACGAGGCCGTGGAGATGGTCAAGGACCTGGACGAGCTGTGCAAACGGTCCGACTACATCACCGTACACGTGCCGAGAAGCCCCGAGACGATGGGCCTGATCGGCGAAAAGCAGTTCGCTTTGATGAAGCCCACCGCCCGCGTGATCAACGCCGCTCGCGGGGGAATCGTCGATCCGGACGCCCTGCTCAAAGCGCTGGAAGAAGGCAAGATTGCCGGCGCGGCCCTGGACGTCTACACCAAGGAGCCGCCCGAAACCGAGGCCGAGAAGGCTCTCATACAGCATCCGAACGTGCTGGCCGTGCCGCACCTGGGGGCATCGACGGCAGAGGCCCAGGAGCAGGTGTCGCTGGATGCCGCCCAGCAGCTTGTCGAGGCCCTTCGCGGCGGCGAGGTCCGCAACGCGATAAACGCACCGGGCTTCGACAAGGCGATTCCGCCGATGCTCCGGCCATATGCGGAGCTCGCCACGCGGATGGGAACGATCCTGGCATCCATCACGCCGGGGGCGATGAAGAAGGTAGAGGTGATCTACCGCGGGCAGATAGCCGAGATGAACGTCACGCCGATTACTGCATATCTGCTGGTCGGCCTTCTGCAGCCGCACATGGACCAGCACGTCAACGTCATCAGCGCACCCGTCCTGGCCAAGCAGCGCGGCGTCGAGGTCGATCAGGTCACCTCCGCCAAGGTGGAGGAATTTACCAACGTGATGGAGCTGACCATCCACACCGACCAGGCGAAGCGGTCGGCCGAGGGCACAATCTTCGGCAACCGCCTCCCGCGCGTGATCGCCATCGACGGCTTTCCTATGGAGATGAAGCCCGAAGGGCACGTGCTGATCATGGCCAACGTGGACGCCCCGGGCATTGTCGGCAAGTACGGCACGATCCTGGGCAAGAACAAACTCAACATCGCGGACATGACGGTCGCCCGCAAAAAGAGGCCAAAGCTGGCGATGGTCGGAATCAACCTCGACCAGGCGCCAACAGAAGCGGTCCTGGAAGAGATCCGCCAACTCAAGTTCGTCAAAGAGGCTTCGTACATCAAGCTGCCCGAGCTGCCGCCCGAAGAGCGGGAAGAGTGACCCGGGCCGGCGGCCGCATGAGGCACAGCGACATCCGCGTGACCGAGCAGTACTACTTGCAGGTCCGGCCGAAATGGGTCGAGGCGGCCGGCTGTTATTCCGGGGGCACGTAACTTGAATTCGTCGTAAGGGCGAGCCTGTCGAAAATGAACCCGTCTTCCCGCATCCAGACGTTAATCGTGTGAAGGCCTGCGGTGTTGATCTCCAACGTGGCCAGCGGCCCGTCCCGCGTGCCTTTTTCCCAATACCATTGGCCGGCTGCAAACTCTCCGATCCGGTCGCTGGTGGAAACTGCCTGTCCGTCCAGACCCACGTGGCAGGAGTTATCGCCTCCATCGGCAGTGTAGGCTCGTACGCGAACGTAATACGTCCCGGTCGTTTCAAAAATCACTTGGAAATCCAGCCGCGGGCTTCTGGGGACGTAGATGACATCGTAAAGGGTGCCTGCGACGGGCACGGCTTTCATGGCTCCGTCTCCGGAGTATCCACTCGGGCTGGTCACGAATTGCCAATGGTGCCCGCCTTGGGAAACGTTGTCATGGTAGCCTTCGGCCTCCATGATGACTAACCCGTCCTTTTCGACGTAGGGCCTCCTGGGAATGACGGGCTCGGCAATGCCGCGGGCGTCGTTGGACCTTTTGGCGCGGACACGGGATGAGTCGGTGGCGTTGATCCGTCCGTCTCCCGAGACGTCCGCACGCACCTGCCCCGCGACGTTTGGATCGATTAACTTGGTGCGCGCGGCCCGCACGCGGGAGAGGTCCGTGACGTTGACGCGAAGATCGCACGACACGTCGCCCTCCAGGGCCGTCATGATCCTATCGGCGTCTCCACTGAGCGGATTGCCTCCAACGTCCGTCACGCCAGAGACGCTTACCGCGTACTTGGCATAATCTCGAAGTGCGGGGGTGAAGATAATCACACCTTCCGTCTCACCGTTGCGCGTGGTGGTGGAAATCGTCGTGGCGCCGTAGACGTCCAGATACCCGTTGGCATCCCGCCCGGCGACCTCGACGTTCTGGGCGATCAGGCTCGTTGGGTCGATCGCCCCGTCGAAGGCCAGGATCAGCTTACAGACGCCGCTGGATCGCGGCTCGCAGAATGACCCGTCGTCGGGGATCTCCAACAGCCCTTCGCCGGCACCCCGGCCGTGCTCCGCCCCAGAGGACCAGGTCACGATGGTAAGCGGGCTGACGGTGGTTATCGCAACAGGGTCACTCTTGGGCCCTTCATGGATGACGGCCATCGCCGAAACCATGTAGGTATATGTGGTTTGTTCATCCAGACCGACGTCGCTGTATGTCCGCTTGTCCGACGGCGACCAGCCGATGAACGCGCCGTCGCGGTAGACCTTGTAAGAAGTAATGACGGAAGTTTCCATTCCAATGGGCAGATCCCAGGCGAGATCGATCTGCGAATCGCTCACGGCGGTAGGCCTGAGATTCTCCGGAGCGGTCATCAGCGGGGCATCGTCCCCGGTGACGAGCTCAATGCCGCTGCCGGTTCCGAGGTTGCGAGAATACTGCTTGTCGGTCACATTGTTCCAATGCTCGTGCGCACCGAGGCTGTTCAACCGGCTGGTGTGGTTGGCGTCGTTGGGAGCGTAGAAGGTCCCGGAAGGAGGGTTATCCGCCAGGGCCGCCTCGTGCAGGTAATCGTCCGCGTAGTTCGCGGTGTCGGCCGGATACTCCGACCGCACGAAATCCAGCACCACCGAGTCAACGGCGACGGGGTCTTGAGAGAGAAAAATGCTGGACGGCCAGTCGTCGTTGAAGGGCGCCAGCCACCACTTCAGTGGCTCAGCGCCTGACCTGGTTCCACCCCACAGCCCATCGACGAGATACAGAAGGGTTTTGCCGCCGAGGTGATCGTTGCCGATGATGTCCACCAGGGCCCGGTACTGCCCCATCGCCTGAACGCCCCAACTGGCTATGGTGGTGTGCAGATCGTAGTAGCGGCGACCAAGGTTGTCGCGGCCATCGGGGCGTCGGCAGAACGAGCCGTAATGGTTCTTCCCGCACGCCGTTACCCCTGCCCTCTCGTGGCCTTTGAAGGCCGCAAAGTTGATCATGTATGCAGCCTCTACGTAATGCGTCGGCAGGTAATCTGCCTGGTAGTACGACCCTGGATCGTACTTGCTCCAGAACACGACGGGATTGGCCGACTTGACGGCCCTGGTGCGTCCTAGCTTGCCTTCGGCGTCGAGGTAGACGACGTTCGGAAATTCGGCGTGGCAGAAGTCCCAGTCGTGGGCGGCGAAGTACCGGATCGGATCGCCAACCGAGATGTCCTCCTGGGCGACGCCCGCAACGTTAACCAAGTGCCGCAGCAGGGCCAGTATCGCGTGGGGAGAGACATCGGTATCGTTCTTTTGCGAGGCCTTGATGTACGTGTTCGTGTTGATCTGAACGCTGGAGTTGGTGTTAAGATTCACTTTGATGACGATCTTCTCGCCGGCCTGATAGCCGACGTCCCCGCGGCCGTGGGTCTGGTTGTAATGCGTGAAAAGCGCCTCCCAGGCCTCGGCGTCACTGTCCGTGCCGGTTAGACGCCGCAACCCCTTGGAGAGCATTTGGTCCACGAGAGCCTGGTTGGCCCTGGAAGGCTCCCACCAAAAAGTACCGCTGGTGGGCCCATCCCAGTTGGTCGCGTCCGGATCGTGCACCCAAACGACCCGGCCAGGAAAGATGCCCTTCGCCACGCCCATTGGAGAGTTCGCAGGATCAGACGGGACAAAGGCGGCAGTAACCGTTTCGTCCAGCGTGTCAGTTACGACAAACCACGTCGCAGCCAAGCCGAGGATTACACACGCAGTCGCAAGGAAGTATCGCCTTTCACCAAGGCGCTGTCTGGCCTTGCGGAACGCTAAGAAGGCACCGCCCAACCCAAACAACCCAGCTAGAAAGCTCGATGCCAGCGACGCAGCCACGCGCTGGCAGGGATACGCGGCCCGGCTGGGCTTGGGAATCACACGCACAAGGAACCAGATCAGCGCCAGCAGCCCCACGACAGGAAACAGCCAGAGCATCCAACGAGGGGTCGGTCTTGCACCGACGGGTTTGCCCGTCTTTGGACAGACTGTAACTGGATCCTTTTCACTCCGACGTGAGCCACTCATTGTGATGGCCCTCTCTTCAACAACACAAAGCTGCTGCTGACTGCGACAGCCACCGGCGCTTCTGCCTTGATTGTACTCCTTGAAACGGCTTCTGCCTATCCTAACCTGCCTTAAAGGCCGCTGCGACGGCCGACATCTGGGAGTTCGACGCTCCTGCGCAGCTCATTCCGGGCGATCAGGGCGAGCTTTGACTGCTGCCCCCCTTGCCTAATTCAAGATGTTTTTGCGGTGCGGCGTCACAGTGGGCGGACGCGCTGCTCCAGACCTACGGTTGGCCAAGGTGGCGCCGCAGGGCCTCCCGAACCGTGCCATTCAAGAGGCGAAAACTCTCGGGGTTCGAGCGCGTTTGCTTGGCGTAGCTCGAGATCGTCCATGGAATCATCGTCACTCGATACATACGGCCCGGCCGGATGTTATCGACGCGCGGGGTCGGGAGAAACTCCCAGCTATCCTCGGTGTTCTTCTCTTGCGAAGCCGGGAATTGCAGAATCTCCCTGCCCGTCAGTTCCATGGCTGCCAGGCGGACGTCATATTCCCACGCCACCACGTCCATCTTCCGCGTTTCTCCGGCGGCGTAGAGTGGTTCCTCACCATTTCCGCCCGGCTGTACGAGTGCAAAATCGGCGCCCGTTGCTCGCCGAAGCGCCTGAGCGAGAGCGGCGGCGGCACCGCCCTGCAGACACCACGAGGCGGAGGCTATCGGCGAATCACCATAGCCCGATTCCCAGCGCCATCGGGAGTCAAAACGCCTGGCGGCGACGCGAATGGGCTTCGCAGCATGCATGATGATGAAATCCGGTCCGGCCGGCATCCATCTCTGGACACGCATCATGGGGGTACCAGGTTTGTAGAAGTCCGACGAGTTTGACGCGACCCAGAAGATAAGCCGCTGGGGGGCGGCTGGGTTGTAGTAGAGCAGCCCAACCGCGCGATCCTCAAAGTTCCATGAGAAACCGTCGGACGTTGTCAGATGCCGAGCTTCGATCTTCACGGGCAGCTTATCAGCCAGCTTGGCGACAACCGAGTTATGATCCAATAGTTCCTCTACCGCTGAACAGCGTTTCTGAGCATGCCCGTCAGCTTACTTTGCGGGTATTAGAGTCTCATTCTCGATCCTTATACGCCCTTCCTTACGCAACCCGTATAGAACCGACTTGACGGTGGAATTGGATGGCTCAGAGCCAATGGCCTTTTTAATGACAGACGCAAGATGCGATTCAGGTAGGGACCCTCGCTGCTGGACGGCATCCATTATGGCCTGCTCCATCTGAAATTCATGCGAGGATACATCCTTCATCATCGTTATATGGTTGCGGTTGACGCAGGCTACCAGTTCAACCAAAGAGGCCTCAAGGTCCGGTTTCCCCCGGCAATAAGTCGCGGTCTTCACCTCGGTTCCTGAGTTTCTGGCAAAGACGGTTCCAACAATCCGGCCCTCAGAATCGAGAAGCGTAGCGAACAGCATATCAGAATCTTCGGGCTTTTCCGTGAATCTCAGTTCGTATCCGGCTGGGAGCTCCCCATTTGCCATCAGCTCTGCTGATCTTTTCCTGAGCGCATCCATATCAGCCTTCCATACCTCCGTTCCGTTAGTCAACAATGACCGATCGACGTTGTACACATACGCGGTCTTACGGACCCCAGTAGGGAAGGGAGCCGCAAGGTCAACTGTTGTCAGCTTCTCATTGAGTATGCAGCAAAGGAGGAACAGCGTTGCCTGCAGGCCGTTGCCGGCCATCAGGGTCACCTGCTTACCGTCAGGACTCGATATGGGAGTTGGAATAATAATATGCCCCGACGATTCTTCGGCAAGCAAGACTGGGCCCTTATCGAACGCACTGAGCCACTTATCACCTACGGGACATATGTGCGTTTGGCAACCGAGCCGTTCCCTTACGTAGTAGCTCGTCATAAGATCGCTCTCGACCGTCGACAGGAAGAATTTCTCTGAAGCTTCCGCGTCAGCTTGGGCGAGGTGGCGAGCTATGATGAAACCTGCGCGGTCGCCATCGACAACCTGCAAGGCATCCTGATTCTTGTCGTAGGCGAGCAGGTACCCTCTATCCCCGTCTCCGTCAAACACGATTCCGAAGACAGGTTTACTCGAGGAACGGCCTTCCTCGAACATCGTGCGAACAGAGAAAAGATAATCAGCAAATGTGTGCTGATCCACACGGCCTTCGATTCGATCGATTTCCTCGAGTTCAGCAACGCCACCACCCTGGTTAATGTTATCGCCGGTCGGTTCGGCGTTGATAACGCGAGAGTCGGCTCCAAGTCTTTCGAGGACAGTCGGAGCTATCATCGACAAGGCCCCGTTCGCGGGATCACATACTATGCGAATATCCGGCAGCTTGTCTTTGGCACGCGGGAGGGACTTGACGATGCAGTCAACGAAGCGTTGGCGTTTATCCGGGCAGACAGTGCGGAAATCCTGGTGATATTCACTTGGAAGTGGTTCGAGGGTATTCTTGTACTGATAAGCCGAAAGTGTGTAATCCCCGACGTCTCCTTCCGGGAGCAACTTCCTGCCATCCAAGAAGAACTTGAGTCCATTCTGATTGGCCGGGTTGTGACTGGCAGTCAGAACCGCTCCCGCTCGAACCCCGCAAGTCAGCATCTGGAAGGGAACTTCCGGAGTTGGGGCCAGACCGAGATCATAGACGACAAGCCCGGCTCGCGAGAAACCGTTTTTCATCGCCGCCGAAAGAAACTTGCCTCCAAAAAGGTCGCGCCCATCTTCGCCAACCAACACCGCATCTCCGCAGGAGAGTACCCTCCGTTGTTGCAGTATTTCGGCGAACGAGTAGCAATTGTTTTCGATCAGGTCTGGGGTGATGACCTGTTCGGTGACGAAACGTTGAAGGTAGTTCTGGCAACGTGAGGGATCTACCTTCCCACGTATCCCGTCGGTGCCCTGAAATCGGATACGCGCGTGTATCAAGGCGTCGTTGGCATTTTTCGAAAACTGAAACACTCTAAGTGCCTCTTTGAGGCTGATGAGGACCTCACGATCGTACTCATCAAGAAACCTGGAGAATATCAGTTCCTCGGCAACGGGATCCGCAGGAATCTGCCCGCCGGTAATGTCGGAGATCAAGAAGATCTTGCGTATTGCAAGTTCTTCGATGCGAGACTGCACGTCAGGCATGTTACGCATCCCCATGGAGGCGCAACGTTACACGCTTCACGCCGGAGGCTTCAAATTCACGTGTGACCTTTATAGAAGGCGCCGATCGCCCCTCAAGCGAGTACTCTTTGCGGGGAATTGAATCGGCCCATCTCTGTCGAGGCGTCTGATCCTCCGGAAATACCGTCGCCATCTGGAGCCAGAATCGCACTTTCGCCCCGTAGATGTTGCAGGCCCGGCCGATCAGTGTACCGGGTTCAAGCACTGTCAGACACCCAATCGTCGTATAATCACCGATTATTGCCCCGAACTTGACCAACCCGCTGGCAAACTTCCAGCCGTCAATACTTACAAACACTTCGCCCCAGTCGTTCTTTACATTTGAGTTCTTGTCTCCAGCGCCTTCGTTTACCAACCGCCCCAGAATGGAATCGCCACAGTATCCGTAGTGCCCGACCTCAGATCCTGCTACGACGTCCTTGCCCGAATCTGGGTCGTGAACAGATTCACCATCCATGATCATCGTGTTCTTCGCTTCGCTACGGAAGACAACGTGAGTTCCAAAGACCGTATCCTTTCTGATGTAGGCACCTGGAAGTATTTGACAGTTCTTCTCAAGGATTACGCGATTACCTGCTGTTGCTCCGTCAACCAGTGCGCCTTCTGCAACGTAGCACAAGTTTTCGATAACGGAGTTTCTTATAAGTTTGGCCCCATCGTCGATCCATACGTCGTTTCGTATGACACAAGGTCCTACGACCATGACACCCTGGCCAATATAGACGTTGTCTTCCACTCGTCCGCCAGAGATACGTGCACCAGATGCGATGTAAACATTCCTGCCGATAACGGCGCCATCCTCAATGGTGGCACCGTCTGCCACTACCGCACCAGATTTGATAACAACCCCGTGGCCAATAGTTGCACCGTCCGCCACGGACGCTCCCGCCTCAACTACACTTGTACCGCCCACTACCTTGGTTCGGTTTAGCTTGCGACTGTTCTGGAGCAGCGGCTTTAGACTCAGCATCTTGTTACGGACGAAGGTTGCGGCGTAGTCCGATATGTTGTTCAGCGCCTGATAGCAATACCGTACGCCGTCGAAGATGGCTGCATGTCTGAACTTAGAGAACTCAGGAAAGTAATACGCTACAGACAGCGCGTCATCGATAAGTGTAGCTCCCTTGGCCCGTAGGGCATCCTTTATTCGCTCGACAACGCTTGCATCTGAACCGGTGTACGTGACTGCTTCGAGTTCGCAAAGTCGGTCATTGGCGAAGTTCTCCTCTAGAAACGGGATGTGCTTAGCCTCCAAACTGAGCAGGCTAACACGTTCGAGAGGCAGGCGGCCGAGTACTTCCACGAAATTTTTTCCCGTCGCCTGAGCAAATGATTCTGCGGACACCATATCCAGAGCAAGCCCAAGCCGGTGTTTCTCAAGCAACATCTCAAGAAAATTGTCTGATGTCAGGACGCTGGCTGTATCGCTCTGCGCTGCGCTTACCTCGATCGATGGCAAAGCGATTAGAACGCGCCTCGCGTCGGTACGCGATTTCAGGAAACCAACGTTCTTGTCGATAACGTCGTCAATCTCCGATTCGGTGAGCTTTGCCGTGCCGTTATTCACTATTATGGGAAAGACAATGAACTTAACCGTGAAGTTTGCCGCCGGGCCGAATTCGTTCGTTGCATAGTCGTAGTGGCCGACATCTGGCAGGGCACTATGCTGTTTGACCACGATATCCTCAAATTGGGAAGGCAGGTCTGGATTCAACATGTTGCCTTCGCAGCGGATAATCTCCCACGGATCGAACTGCATGGGCGCCTTTTTCGCTCGGACGCGATCGACCCTGCTCTGCAACTTAGATGTGCCTCGGTACTCAACGTGGGTTATTGCATCGACGATCTTTGCCGAAGCGTTATCGCTGACACAACCTACGCCTATGACCCTGGCCATGAAGTTCTCCTCATTTCACATATGCCTGTCGAGCAATAATGCCCTCCGGGATTCACCATATTAACTTCAGTCCACAACCTTCGCGAGCCGTTTGTCCATGATTCTGTTTCGTTTCGAGCCACTTACAAGCCTGCTTCGGCGGCAAATGTCGGCCTCTTTGCATTGTAAGGACTTACGTCTCTTGCCGACAAGCCAACTTGGCTCTGTTCAACGTCAACTCCAATATACTCCGTGCTCATAGAGGGCTCCTTCCCGTAAGGTACATTGATCCTTCATACACACAATCAATGTACTCAGACGGATCAAAGGGACTTTGAGAAGATCACAGAGGTAAACAGCGAGCAAATGGTCCCAAAAAGTGTCCCAAAACGGGATAGGCGAATCGTAAGTCTAAGCGGGCGAAGGGATTCGAACCCTCGACGTCCAGCTTGGGAATTCGACAGTCGCGGCATAACCCGCAAGCCGGCAGTCGCTTACAAGCGTGTTTTTCGGCCAAAACGAGACTTATAAGTGGTTAGCAAGTCACTGACAACTCCGCTACAAGTCACCACCATGTGGCGACTGACCCACTCAGTGACCCACTCGATCACAGCCTATCCGTCTGACGCCCAGAGAAAGACCGACATTCCTCCCGAACAGGTTGATATAGGACACGAAGGAGTTTGGCTTGTCAGCAAGAGACGTACCCCTCAGGATGTGGTGCAGGCGGGCTTTCAGCAGGAACAGGCTGAAATGAATCTATCTCAGTGCTTCTACCGTTTGATCGCAAGAATCAGACAATTCCGAACGGTTCACGGACTCCTGAAGGCCCGGCAGTCTGGCTGGCCAAGACAAGAGCCTGTCCATTCGGATGCCCTGATTCCTTCCATTATCGCCCCGGATGGAGTTTTCGGGAGGGACAGGTTAGGCGAAGAGCGTCTGCACCTTCTTAACTGCTTCCCGCAGGGCCAAGACCACGACATGATCGCCTTCCTGGATCCGGGTATCGCCTCTAGGAACAACGACCTCATCCGGCCGAACGATCATACCCACCATGGCGCCGCGCGGGAAGCGGACGTCCAGTAGCGGCCGATCGACAATCTTCCCGCCCGCCCGGGCGACGAACTCCAACGCCTCGGCCGACACGCCGCGCATGCGTGCGACAGCCTGGACGCCGTCCGGACGGATGTACTTGAGGATCGCGTTCACGGTGGTTTCGCGTGCACTGACGGCCGCGTCGACGCCGAGCGCCATCGTCAGCGGCCAATAGATCTGCCGTTCTACCCGGGCAATGGTCTGCGGCACACCGATTCGCTTAGCATACAAGCAGCCGATGAGATTTATCTCGTCATCGTCGGAAACGGCCACGAAAGCGGTGGTCCCGGCGAGGCCCTCGCGCTCCAGCATGACCAGGTCATGGCCGTCGCCTTCGATGACCAAGGTTCGGCTGAACTCTTCGGAGGCCGATCGAGCTGCCTGTTTGCTGGTCTCGATGAGCTTCACGCGCCAGTCCTTCTGGAGCATGCCGGCGAGGCCTCTGCCGAGGTCGCTGGCGCCACAGACCATGACTGGGGGCTTCTGGCCTCGGTCGGCCGTGGGGTAGGCGATGCGGCCGATCTGCTCGACGGTCTCGGGCTCGGCAATCACGAAAAATTCATCGCCGGCCTGGAGAAAATCCTTGCCGGTGGGAACGATGACCTCGTCATGGCGCCGAATCACGGCTACGCGATAGACCATCCGGCCGAGGACGTCCGGCAGCTCGGCTAGGCTTCGTCCGTCGAATGGACTGCCCTCGGCGATGATGATGCCGGCTACGGCTACCGCGCCGTTGGCGAGTTTGACAATCTGGGTGACCCCGGGGTTGCGCAACAGATAAACGATCTCTTGGGCGGCTTCCTGATCCGGGTTGATGATCTGGTCAACGCCGAGTTCGCTGACTGGGACGGCCGGGTCATCGGCCTTGAAGGATGGGTGACGCACACGGGCGATGGTCTTTGGACATCCGAGTTTGCGGGCGATGAGACAAGAAAGCAGGTTCACCTCATCGCGATTCGTCACGGCTAGAAAGATGTCGCACTGGCCGGCCGCGGCGAATCGCAGGTCGGACGGCGTGCTACCGGGGCCCACAACAACGTGGCAATCGACGGCGCTCTCCAGGGCTTCGGCCCGTCTGGTGTTGGGTTCCAGCACGGTCACGTCGTGCTGCTCTTCGCTGAGGACGCTGGCCAAGGCCTGGCCCACGCCGCCTCCGCCATTGATGACGATCTTCATAAGCTTACTGCCGATAGAACCAAGGGGTGAACAGAAGCACCACAGTAAAGACTTCCAGGCGGCCAATCAACATGCAAAGCACGAGGAGGACTTTGCCGAGCGGAGGCACCCAGGAGTACGCGCGGGCATCGCCCGGTCCGACGTGGCCGAGCCCCGGGCCGATGTTGTTGAGCGTGGCGGCGACGGAACTGACCGCCGTGACCACCACCGTATCGGACGAAACGGCCGAGGGTTGATCTCCCGGCTCAATGGCAGCCGGAGATGCAAGCAGCACGCCGGTCATCATCAGTGAAGCTACAACGAAGATCCCGATATACAGGAATATGAAGGCCTGCACGGACTGGATGATTCGATCGTTGACGGGTTGGTTGCCCAGGCGCACGGGAATGACGGCCTGGGGGTGCAGCAGGCGGCGCATCTCCACGCCGGCGTGTTTGATCATCAGGAATACGCGGATGCTCTTCATTCCGCCGCCGGTGCTGCCCGCGCAGCCGCCGAAGAACATCAGCACG